>VTLG01008157.1_pt1 | contig 16221 bp, 22 predicted proteins | sample 4694571 | NCBI WGS metagenome assembly VTLG01 (sample SAMN12604809, study PRJNA352737) | marine metagenome | biome: ENVO:00000447; feature: ENVO:00000209|ENVO:00000569|ENVO:01000036; material: ENVO:00002151; isolation source: viral sequences binned using virsorter ...
TTGGGAAGCAAGGCTTATAAAGTAGGTAAAAAGTTTTATAAAACCGCAGCGGAGGCACGAAAAGCAAAAAATAAAGGTATGGTAACGGTTCAGCAAAAGGCGCTTCCTCCTCCCCGAAAACAGATAACTGATCAGAGTAAACAGGGTGTTTCTAAACCAAAGACAAAAAGTAAAGAAACACCAACACCAACAGCAACAACAAAAGAAAAATTAAAGCTGGAAACTGTTCCGGGTGTTTCAAGAACGTATGCAGATAGGTTAAAGAAGGAAGCCGCTGATAGACTTAAAGCTGAAAAATTAAAGAAAATAAGAGCGGATGCGAAGGCTACAGAAGCCCAACCAACTCTACAACTTCCTGCACCACGAGTAGCTGGTAGACAGGTTGCTCTACAGACAACAAAAGCAAAGGTTCCTGCTACAAAAACAAAAGCAAAGGTTCCTGCTACAAAAACAAAAACAAAGGTTCCTGCTACAAAAACAAAAGCAAAGGTTCCTGCTACAAAAACAAAAGCAAAGGTTCCTGCTACAAAAACAAAAGCAAAGGTTCCTGCTACAAAAACAAAAGCAAAGGTTCCTGCTACAACAACAAAAACAAAAACAACAACAGCAAAAGGTCCAGATAAAAAAGCGTTTGTACCTGTTATTACCAGAACAGGAACAAAAACAGGTCCGTTTGGTCCGGGTGTACGACCTCCGAAGTGGGAGTCAAACTATTCGCCTACTATAGTAACAAAGATAAAACAAGCTTTTAAAAAGGCAGGAAGAAGTCCTACAACCGCCAACGTTAAAAAGTTTATGAAAGGTAGAGGGGGAGCGGCTATTTTAGGTGGTGGTGCTGGTGCTACGATTGGTTATTTAGCAGGTCGTGGACAAAAAGCGGAGGCACCGAAAACTGTTCCAAAAACTGTTGCGGCAAAAAAAGAGACGAAAGAAGCGCGTCAAAAACGTGTAGATGAAATGAGAAAAGGTCGGGGGAAAAGGCCACCACGTCCCGTTGACAAACCTGCTAAAACTTACGGGGGGAAACTTACAGTACCTGCCAAGTACACCACAGAAGATTATAAGGACTTTTTAAGAAGCAGGGGCGGTGAACCAGCATTTCAGTTTAATCTTTTCGGAAAAAATAGAACAAAAGCGGAAGCGGCGGAAAGAGCAAGAAAAGCTTACGACAGTGAAGAGTGGGAACGTAAGCGCGACCCTGACAAGTTTCAGTACGGAACTGGACGACGAAAGGTACAAGGAAGAAAAGGCGGAACGGTAAAGGCCAAAAAAGGACGTGCCATTAAAAAAACGTACAACACTGGCGGAATGGTCAGATTTTCATCTGGCGGTTCTGTTATTGACACTTACGACTACAACGATTAAAAAAAAAGAAGGAAAAAGGGAAAATGGCTATACGAAAACCAACACACGCAGGACTGTATCCTCAAGAAGAAAAAGAAGCAGGGGTGCTTCCTTTTCCACAACGAAGACCTTCTCCTTACCCACGTTCAGCAGCGGCGTACGGAATGGCTCGCGGCGGTACTGTAAAGTTTAAAAGAGGACAAACAGTTCTTGAAGGGTACGAATACGAAGGCGAAGGTATTGTAGCCGCTGTGAACAAAGGAAGTACTCCTTCAAAGAAATCCCGTAAAACTAATCCTATCTTTCAAAAGAAGGTAGCCGCTGTGAACAAAGGAAGTACTCCTTCAAAGAAATCCCGTAAAAAGAATCCTATTCTTAAAAAAGCCGCTCGCGGCGGAAAGGTTAAATAGCCATGCCACAAGTAGGAAGCACTCACTTTCCGTATAGTCAGGCCGGACGAAAGGCTGCTGAAGACATGGCTTCACGAACCGGACAACCGCTTGTCAAACAACAGGGATATAAAAAAGGTGGCGGAGTGCCTCTTGAAATGTCTGAAAGCGGTTGTATGGTGATTGAAGGATACAAGCCTTTATCAACAAAGAAAGCCTGACCTGAAATGGGACAAGGATTTGCTCCTCCCGCAAATGCCAACCTGATGCAGTCTGCTAATATGTTACGGATGCAGCCAAACACGTACCGGAACTTAATGGAGTCGCAGCAAGAGGGACGGGTAGCCCAAGCACAGATGAACACTCCCCAATTTCCGCAGCAAATGCAGCAACAGATGATAAACCCCAACCAAGCAATGGCGCAGCCTTTTGCATCTTCTTATTCCTTGAACCCTTACTTGCCGCAAAACCAGCAACCGTTAGCGGGTGGTCTTGCTTCTTTACCGGGAGCCGCACAGTTTGGAAAAGGCGTTGTGTAACATGGTTTCGTGGGTAAATATTCTTCAACTTGGAATAGGTCTGGCATCAATAGCAGGATGTATTTTTTTAATTTTTTACGCAACAGGGTAAACTGTTGTGGGTGTTTCTTCTGCCAACGCAAGTGAACTTGCCCTTCGTGATCGCCTGTTTGAAAATGTAATAGGCGCTGCTTCTTCTGACTTCCTTACATTTGTACGTTTTATGGCTCCGCTTCTTATAGCGGATTTTCACATGGGTCGTCACATAGAACTTATTTGTAGCAAGCTTCAGGAGATAGACGAAGGCGAGTGTAAACGTCTTATGGTTTTTCTTCCTCCTCGTTCAAGCAAGTCTGTTATTTGTTCAAAGCTTTTTCCGGCTTGGTACATGGGAAGACACCCAAATCACGAAATTCTCAGTGTTTCACACAGTGACCAGCTTTCGTCTGACTTTGGCCGTGCGGTGCGTGACCTTGTTGGAAATGAAATGTTCCAGACAATCTTTCCTTCTGTAAAGCTCCGAAGCGACGTGCGTTCTGCCGGAAAGTGGCAAACAAACCACAACGGTGTGTACGTGGCGGCAGGAGTAAAGACACAGATTGCAGGTCGTGGCGCACACGTAGCCATTCTTGACGACGTGATGTCGGAAGAAGATGCGTTCAGTGAAGCCGGACGACGGTACATAAAGGAGTGGTTTCCGGCTGGTCTTCGTACCCGTCTTATGCCGTCTGGTTCCATTGTCATAATAAATACACGGTATCACGAAGATGACATATGCGGGTGGCTTCTTGACACGGAAGGTGGAAGTGGTAATTACGGTGACGAAGTTGTGAACCCGTGGGAAGTAATCAAGATACCTGCTTGGCTTGACGAATCTTCCGCACAGCTTCTTGATCTTCCAGTTGGATCTTCTTACTTTCCAGAGTGGAAGCCTGAACATGTTTTACAACTCGACGAACTGGAAATCAAAAGACACAACGGCAGCAAGTACTGGCAATCTCTTTACATGCAGGATCCCACACCTCAAGACGGAGGAATAATAAAAAAGGGGTGGTTTAAAGCGTGGCCTCACGAAGACCCTCCTGAATGTGAATTTATCATCCAGACAATGGACACGGCTTTTTCTGCAAAGACTACGGCTGACTACTCTGTAATGCAGACGTGGGGAATATTTGAACAGTACGAAACTGACAGTGCAGGAAAGGAACGATGTGTTCCTCATCTTATTCTTCTTGGCAACATACGTGAAAGATTTGAATATCCCGAACTTCGTATAACAGCACAGGAAGAGTATGAAAAACATAAACCTGATGCTATTATGATAGAAAAGAAAGCATCTGGTCAATCTCTTATTCAGGACTTGAGAAGGGCCGGATTGCCTGTTTTGGAGTTTAATCCTGACCGTGATAAAGTAAGCAGGGCTACGGCTGCAACTCCTTTTTTTGAGTCAGGGCGTGTGTGGTTGCCTGAATACAAGGATTGGGCGTTGGATCTTATAGATGAAGCGGTTAGTTTTCCAAACGCCAGATATGACGATCAGGTTGACGCAATGGTGATGGCTGTACTATACATGAGAGATTCATGGCATGTTTCACACGAGGATGATCCTGATTATTATGATGATGATGAACAAGATGAAGGAATTTATAAACCACCCCGAAAAGGGTACTGGAATTTTACAGAGGAGTCTTATGTCGGATAAGGAACTTATAAAGGCTCTTACTAAAGAAAGGGACGAAGCACGTCAAAGACGTAATGACGTGATAAAGGAAGTAATTGACATAAAAAGACGGTTAAGGGACTTGATACATGGCAGTAGTTGAACGTAATCCGTTTTCAGTTATTCCCGGTGGTGCGGCAACGGCACAGCAACCACAAATGGAAGAAAGTGAACTGGAAATAGAGATTGAAGACCCGGAAGGGGCTGAAGAGCTTGGTTACCAAACAACAGAAATTAATCCTGAAATGGAAGCCGCACAACAGGATCATTACGCAAACCTTGCAGAATTTCTGGATGACGAAGAACTGAAGGAAATTGGTGAAACTGTTGCTGAAGCTTACGAAGCAGACAAGGAGTCACGGGCGGAATGGGAGTCAACCTTTGAACGTGGTTTTGATCTTCTTGGCCTGAAACTTCAGGAAACAACGGAACCGTTTGAAGGTTCGTGTACGGCTGTATCTCCCCTTATTATTGAATCTGCTGTCAAGTTTCAGTCAAAGGCGACAATCGAACTGTTTCCGGCTGGCGGACCTGTTCGTACCCAGATTGTAGGATCAGTCTCTCCTGAACGTGAAGATCAGGCCAACCGTGTTCAGAACTTTATGAACTACCAGTTTACGGAACAGATCACGGAGTACTTTGACGAATTTGAAAAGATGTTGTTTCATCTTCCGTTGATTGGATCTGCGTTTAAAAAGATGTACTACGATCCAAGTATCAGACGGCCCTGTTCTGAATTTGTTCCTGTAGACCAGTTCTACGTTTCGTACCACGCATCGGATCTTCAAAAAGCTGAACGGTACACGCACGTTATATTCCGTACTCCTAATGAAATGGACAGGGATATTGTGTCCGGTATGTACAAGGATTCAGATCTTTCTGAAGCAACGGCACCTGATCCTGACTCTTTTACAAGCAAGATTGATTCCATAATGGGAATAAGTCCTGCTGAAAATTATGACCTTCAGTACGTTCTTCTTGAACAACATTGTCATCTGGATCTTCCTGACCCGTTTTCTGACCCGGATGGAGTTGCCCTTCCGTACGTTGTTACAGTTGAAGAAGAAAGTCACAAGGTAGTGGCAATTCGGCGTAACTGGTCAAAGGAAGACCAAACCCAGACAAAGCAAACCTACTTTACACACTACAAGTTTGTACCGGGATTTGGATTTTACGGTTTGGGTCTGATACACCTGCTTGGAAATATGACAATGAGTGCGACTTCAGCACTGAGAAGTCTTGTGGATGCAGGACAGTTTGCCAATCTTCCGGGCGGTTTCAAAGCGCGTGGTGTACGTGTGGTGGGCGGAAACGATCCCATTGCTCCGGGTGAGTTCCGTGAAGTGGAAGCAACCGGACTTGATCTTCAAAAGTCCATTGTTCCGTTACCGTATAAAGAACCGTCCCAAACTCTTTACAACATGCTTAACTGGTTGACACAAGCGGGTCAGAAGTTTGCAGATCAGACAGAACAGATTGTAAATGAGTCAAGCAATTACGGGCCTGTTGGAACGACAATGGCTCTTATTGAATCTTCAGCAAAGTTCTTTAGCGCCATACACAAACGTCTTCATAAAAGCCAGCGTGACGAATTTCGTCTTCTTGCAAAAATCAATTTTGAGTTTCTTCCTGATGAATACCCCTATGATGTACCTAATATCACTTCTAGTGTATTTAAGTCTGATTTTGATGGTCGCGTGGATGTTCTTCCTGTATCTGATCCTAATGTACCTTCTGCTGCCCACCGTTTATCTATGGCACAAATGGTACTCCAGTTGTCGTCACAAGCTCCGCAAGGTTTGTATAATGTGGAACAGGTTCACCTTTCCATTATGAAAGCAGCCAACATCCAGAATCCTGAAAGGTTCTTCACTCCCAAGACTCCCCCTAAACCACAAGATCCTATAACGGATATTGAAACGGTGGTAAAGGGGATGCCTATTCAGGCGTTTCCGCAACAGGACCATAAGGCGCATATCGCCATCAAGACTGCCTTTATCGAAGATCCGTCTTTAGGCAAGACTGAAATTATGGCTCCTGTTGTGCCTGTTCTTCAGGCAAACATTCAACAGCACATGGTCATGCTGTATCAGCAACAGATGTCGGGAATGATGCAGATGGAACTACAGAAGATGGGACAGTCTGAACAACAAGGACAGGTAGATCCCCAGATTCTCAGCCAGCTTTCAATCGACGCTGCTGAAAAGATACTTCAGGCCAGTACGGGAGAAGGAGGTGCAGAGTCCATAGAACAGCAGAACATGGTTCTTGAAGGCGCACGTCTTGACCTTGAACAGCAGAAAATGCAGATGACTGCAACAAAGGACGCTGCTGAACTTGCCATAAAGAGTCGTGAACTTGACCTTAAAGAAATGGACGTGAAACTAAGTGCATCTACTAAAGTTGCTGAAAAGAATCAAAAGCAAATGGACGCACGGATTCGTGAAGATGATTCGATACGTGGAACCAAAACCCAGATTATTGTCACTTCTTTAAAGAACATGTTGAAAGAACGTGAACTTATGATAAAGAAGCGTGAACAGGAAACACGGTACGCACAAGGAGGAAGTGTTGGTCTGGCGGAAGGAGGAGAACCTGTTTCAAAGTGGTGGGAATCCCTTCCTTTTGCAAGTGAAGTAGCAGGTACGCTGGTGAATTTGGGATTTGACCCGTACGGTGCAGGTGACGAAGAGGTTGAAGAAATTCGTTCCAGACTTGACGAACCGGAACAAACACCGTTCATGTCTTTAATGGAAATGATAAAAAAGGGAATGACTCCTTCCACACAAACAGAACCTTCCAGACTTGACAGTGAAGAAGGCAGACCTCCTGTTGCTGTTTCCAAACCTGCTGAAGAAAAAACGTATGAAGAACTGACACAGGTTGAACCTGTTATGACACGGCCTGAAACAGGTGTTTTGGAACGTAGGCGTTTTCCGCTATATAAAGAACCACTTGTAGATGCTCCACCCCCGGTTATGGAAGAAACAGCAGTAGAGGAAAGTATGGAACAACCCGTAGAAGCAATGGAAGCTCCTTTTAAAGAGAAATTTATAGATAGAATGCGTTTAACAATGGGAGAAGAGTTTAGTCCTCAAGACTTTAATGAAAAACTGGATCAATACACAAAACTGGTAGCTCTTCGTGAATCTACTACAGATACTCAGGCAAAAAATCCAAAATCCAGTGCAACAGGAATGTTTCAAGCAATAAATGATAACAGAAAAACAAATGCCAAACGTATTATAAACAGGATGGGCGGGAAACATAATGTACCTGAATGGATAAAGAAAGCGGCAGAATCCATGTCAGATGAAGAACATGAAAAATTTATGAAGAGTCTTTCAGCAGAGCAACAAAAATTATTATTTATTGCCCAGTTATTTGAACATAAAGGAAGTGATAAATTAATCATGTCGGCTTTGAAAAATAAGTGGGATAAAAAGAGCATGACAGATCTTTACATGAAAACCCACCATCTTGGAACAGGGAAACAAGGAGAACGGGCTAGAGAGTTGTTTGGCAAAGACTACACAGAAATGTTTAGTGCGTAGGAAATGTGTTTTATTCTTTTGTTATTATTTGCATCCTGTACGGTCCTTGTCCTATGAGAGTAGAAGATAAACTGGGTCCATACAAAACACAACCTGAATGTTTTAACAGGGGTGCGATGATTGTACGGGATACGTCTGCACGAATGATGATTGGAAGCGCACAGGCATACTGTTCTGAAGGCGAAGAACCGGGAAAGCTTTTTGAAAGGTATGAAAAGAAACAAGAGGAACAACAGAAACTAAAAGGACATGAGACAAGTACGTAATGGAACCTATCGCCTTAGACAGCAGAATGCTTTTACAGCTTGCAGCGGTACTGGCATCTCTTTCAGGAGCTTGGATGTTGGTTCGTACTCAGGTACGAAACCTTATCGCAAGCAGGGAAGAGATGAAAAAGAATATCGCGGAGATATATGGGATACTGGATAAGGTACAGGCAGGAGAAGCTGTTAAAGCAAATCAACTTAAAACGATTTCAAAGATTTTAAGTCCCGACAATCTTGAAAAAAGAAATCGGGAGTTGGGTGGTCTTCTTTCTGAGATAGGGGATTTGAAGCATCGTATGAAATCGGTCGAACAGATGCATAATGGAGAGCATCCTTCTGTAAACGGAGAAAAAAAGTAATGGCAAGAAAGAAGAGCGGTAATAAAAATTGGATACAAAAGGCTAATAGATCCATTGCCCGAAGAGGAACAAAGGGCAAATGTACTCCTATAACTAAACCCGGATGTAAAGGACGTGCAAAGACTTTAGCCAAAACATTTAAAAAGATGGCAAGGAACCGCAAGAGAAAGAGGGCGTGATCGATAAGTTTGACGACTATACCAAGATAGATTATAGTGTTGTTTGTCCAAACGAAAAAGATTACGAAGATTGGCACGATTACTGGCAGGATCTCTGTGAATATCTAAGACTTAAATACACAAATTGTTACGGAAGCAAAGAGGAATGAAAACAGCTTTTACAACGTTGTTGGTATTTATGTTTTTAGGTATCGGGTTACAGATTGTTATTGCGATGAATTTGTCAGGATTTTAAAAAGATATGTTTTCAGACGGTGACGAACTTAAATCTATAATGGAAGGAGAAATAAGAAAACTTGCAGAACAGCTTGCAACAGGGGTGTGTGAAGATCATGGACAGTACAGACATCTTGTTGGAGTTATAGAGGGGTTGACAAGAGCCATACGTGTGATAGATGATTACGGTTCACGGTTAGTTAACGAAATGGAAAATCAAACGGAGCATTAAATTATATGGTTATGCAGCCCCACCTTGATAAAGGCTTGATGAACGATCAGTGGATTACGGATAATGAAGTTCCTGATCCTGACGTTCTTCCTGAAATTCCCGGTTATCATGTTCTTGTTCGCCCTTTTTCTATCCGAAATGAAACAAAAGGTGGAATAATCATGCCGGATCAGTTCAAGGATGACATTAAATATCTTACAACTGTAGGACGGGTTGTGAAGATTGGAGATCTGGCGTATAAAGATACAAACAAATTTCCTTATGGATCATGGTGTAAAGAAGGAGATTTTGTCTGTTACGGTAAACATACCGGACAAAAGTTTCTTTACAAAGGCATTCGGTATTTGCTTATTTACGACGATCAGGTCATAATGAAGATAGAGAATGCATCGGACATAGATCCCATGTATACACTGGCAGCGTAAACGTAGAGGTCGCAACTACGGAGAACAGGTAAAATGGCCGACGAAAAAATAGTAGAAGATGATGATGACGGTGAATGGACTGAAGTTGAAGTTTCAGAACAGCCAGAAGAATCTCTTCCTGAAGATGTCACTGTGGTACAGGAACCGGAAGAGATTACGGAACCGGAAGAAGCGCAAGAAGAAGAAGTAGAAGCAGAACCGGAACTTGAAGGCATCGAAACAAAAGGTGCTGAAAAACGCATACGTCAGCTTATTCGTCAACGAAAGGACCGGGACGAAGAACTGGATAAGGTACGTTCTGAATTAAATCAGCTTCGTTACCAGATGTCAGAAGTAGGTAAACTTAAATTTGACTATGACGATGCATTGGCTACAGCAAAGGAAGGAGAGATTACTTCCAAACTTGAAAATGCTAGAAGTAAATTTAAGGATGCTTACGATGCAGGAAATAAAGATAATGTCCTTGAAGCTCAAGAACAGCTTTCGGAAGCACAAACAGATTTAAAACTGCTTAATCAGCAAAAGGAATGGATTAAAAAACAGTCCGAAGAGTATTCAAGAGAGCAGGAAAGACGTAAGCAAGCGTATGAAAATACTTCTGTAGATGGAGTAGATCCTCTTGCAAAGGAATGGGCAGAAAAGAACAAGTGGTTTGGTAAAGACAGAACCCGTACAGCGGTTGCTTTATCAATTGATTCAGAGTTAAAGGAAAGCGGCGAAGATCCAAGTGATCCTTCCTTTTACAAAAAAGTGGATCGCAGACTTCGTGAAGAGTTACCAGATAAGTATTCGGAAGAGGCTACTCCGAAAAAGCCTCGTCAAGTAGTAGCAGGAAGATCGCACTCTCCTGCCTCTAAAAATAAGGTCAAACTTACGTCGGAAGATGTACGTCTGGCTAAAAAGTGGAGTATACCTCTTGAAAGATATGCAGCCGAGAAAGCGAAAGCAGAACGGTCTGATGGCGATTATACGACTGTAATTTAACAAAAGTGTGCGGAGATAAATATGGTTGAAACGGTAAACATGGCAAAAAACGAAAAGAGCGAAAACGTTAAAAAATCTGTAACCCGTAATACTACACGGGCTTCAGAAGAAAGGGAAGGTTATTCTCGTGAAGCCATCTTGGAAGCTATAGAAGACAGCGATTGGCTTAAAGTACCTGATAGTGTCAAGGATAAATACTTGAACGAAGGGTACGTATTACGTTGGGTAAGAGTAATGCTGGATAATCAGGATGATTACCAGAATATCGGACGTAAAGAACGGGAAGGCTGGACATTTGTAACGGCTGAAGAATGCCCTGAATTATCTTCTGGCTTCAAAGTACAGGAAGACGGAAGAATGACCGGATGCATATTACGAGGTGACGTGGCCCTCGCTAAACAACCCATAGAGTATGCAAAGGCAAAAACAGAGGCAACAAGAAAAAGAACCGACGAAATGGAAAGTGCCATCCAGAACAGAATGATGCGTGATCATCCTGATCGTAGAATGCCCATTACTGATTCAAGCAAATCACGAGTGTCAACTGGCAATAGAGCAAGATTTGACGCTTAAACGTTAACACTTTTACTGAAAAAGGAAGTAACCATTATGGCTCTCGCAGCATCTTTTAATGGTATGACTCCGGTACGTAAACGTGGCAGCGGTTACAATACGATGGGTACAAGTGAGTATCAAATAGCTAATACTTACGCCGATAACATCTTTCGTGGTGACCTTGTCAAGGTAAGTGCTGGATACATCCAACCAGTATCAGTCACAGCAGATCGTCCAATTGGGGTGTTTCAGGGTTGCAATTATGTAGATCCTATTTCTAATCAGCCCACATGGTCGAACTACTGGCCGTCTGGTACTTCATCGGGAGACAGTACGGTGATCGCTCATGTTATGGACGATCCATCTGCTATCTACCAAATTCAATGTAACGCAACAGTAAGTCAGACTGATGTGGAAAGTGCAAACTACTTTGTTGAAATTTCAGCAGGTAGTACGTACACTGGACAATCAGCATGGTCAGTGCAGGTTACGTCAAGAACCTCTCTTTCAAACCCACTGCGTATCGTAGGTTTGTATCAGGTTCCAAGTAACGCATTTGGCGATGCTAACCCCCGTGTACTTGTTCGCATTTCAAATCATCTTGATTTATCTGTTTCCGTTGCGAACTAAGGGAGGAATGTTAAATGGCTATTAATAGAGCTAGTATTGGCAAACAACTTCTTCCCGGCTTAAACGCTATCTTTGGGTTGGAGTACGGCTCAATTGATGAAGAGCAGAAGCCGCTCTTTGAGATTGAGAACTCTGATCGGGCCTTTGAAGAAGAAGTCTTGATGACTGCTTTCGGGGAAGCTCCGGTAAAACCTGAAGGTTCGGCTGTCTCTTACGAAAGTGCCAGTGAAAGCTGGGCATCTCGCTACACGCATGAAACAATTGCGTTGGCGTTTGCTGTTACGGAAGAGGCGATGGAAGATAACTTGTATGACACTTTTGCCAAAATCAGGGCAAAGGCTCTTGCAAGATCTATGGCTGCTACTAAACAAACTAAAGCAGCGGCTATCTTCAATAACGGTTTCACCAGCGGTCTTGGCGGTGACGGAGTGGTTCTTTTCTCCGCTGCTCACCCCGTTGCGGCAGGTGGAAATCAGAGCAACGATTTGACGGATGCTGATCTGTCGGAAGCTGCTTTGGAAACAGCGGCAATAACTATTCAGAAGGCCAAAGATGATCGTGCCATTCTGATTGGGGCAATGCCAGTTTCCTTGCATATTCCACCGGATCTACAGTTTGTAGCGCAAAAGATCCTCAAATCTACACTGTCAACAACTACGGTAGTCTACGGTACTAATATTGCTGGTACGGTTGCTGATAAAGACGGTGTGACAAGTACAAACGACATCAACGCCGTTAGAAGTATGGGTGTGATTCCGAAAGGTGACTTTGTTAACCATCGGTTCACAGATACTGATGCATGGTTCGTGAAAACGGATGTGCCTAACGGAACAAAGATGTTCATTCGCGCACCTCTTGGTACGAAGATGGAACCAGATTTCGATACTGGTAACCTTCGCTTCAAGGCTCGTGAACGTTACAGCTTTGGTTGGTCAGATTGGAGAGGCTTCTACGGAAATTCCGGGGCTGCTTAAAATCTTTAATTTCGTTTAACTTTAAAGGGGGATGTTGTTAAAACGGCATCCCTCTTTTATTATATAAGTAGGTAATTCAATTAAGGGATCAACAAAATGAGTACAGCTATTAATGCAGTTTTCGTATCTGCTACAGTTACTGCTACTGACTATCCTACACGGATTAGAGGAGTAAGTTGGGGGACAGCAGCGGCTAAAGGAGATATGGTGGTGCGTAATGGGACAGCAAGTGGAACTATTATCTATCAACAAACTTTAGGTGTTAGTAGCAGTTCAGATGTTTATGTACCAGATTTAGGAATAAGAGTGAAAGATAAACTTCATGTAACTCTTCCAACTGGTGCTTTTGCTACATTCTTGTTAGGATAAAAGCACATGTTTAATTTTAAACATCCTAAAGATGTAGATATGGGATACGTCCGTCATTTAAAGTTTTCGTGGTGCGAAAGTATAAGGTCGCTTGGAATTTGTGTTGTTATGTTTATACACGGGATTATTCCATTTGTACTGGACAGGAAATTTTCAACCTACATAGAAAAAGCTTCTGAAAGGATAAAGGAAACAGGGATATAGTTATGGAAGACACAAACACAAAAGGAAAAAAGATGTGTATGTGTAAACATAATTGCCACTGTGATACCAAAACGTGCAAAAAGTGTATGTGTAACGAATGTAACTGTAATCCCACGTGGGGTGACAGCACCGTAGATATGGAATAAAAATGGCAGTTTCTACCAGCCAATCCTTTAATCTGGACATTGACGAAATTATTTCGGAAGCCTACGAACATCTAGGTGGTCCTCCGTTTGTAGGTAATGACGGCATAACTGCACGACGTTCCCTTAACCTTATTTTAAGTGATTGGCAGAATCGGGGTATTCTTCTGTGGACTACCGGATTTACCAATCAGACCCTTGTGTCGGGAACAGAACAGTACGAACTGGCAGATACTGTTATGGCTGTTACGGAAGCAGTATCGCGTAGGGATAGTACAGATATTTCCATGACACGGATTAGTGCGGAAGAGTATCTTCAAATTCCTGACAAAACTGTGACAGGTCGAGCTATTCAGTTTGCTACTATAAAAGGAAGGGATAACATAACACTTTTTGTATGGCCTACTCCTGAAAATAGTACCGATATTATCCGAATGCATACGGTCAGACGGTTCTTTGACTTTGATGAGTCTATTGAAGATGCAGATGTTCCGTATCGTTTTCTTCCGGCCCTTTCAATGGGACTTGCCTACTATCTTGGATTTAAAAGAATGGGGATTTCGGGAGAACGGGTAGCTGCCTTGAAGGTTGAATATGAAGCTCTTCTTAATAATGCAATGGCAGAAGACAAAGAACGGGCAGCTTTGTTGATAAAGCCTTCTCTAAGATTTACATAAGGGTGTAAAATAAGATGGTACGAGCTTGGTTTATAAGTGATAAAAGTGGATTCAGATTTCCGTATGAACAGCGGATAAAAGAGTCAACGGGGTTTGTTGTTGGTCCGGGTGAAAGTGACGGAAATTATAATCTTAAAAATCATCCACAAAACAAATCTCCCCGTATTCGCGCACGAGCCATACTTAGAGATGCTAGACCTGAAGCAGCTTTACCGTATGTAAGCAGTACGTGGACCCCGGCTGACTCCACAGCCATACCAAACTTTTTTGCTCAATTTGTATCAGGAACGACATAATAAGGAACTTTAATCAATGGCAATTACAACAGGCGTAAATAACACATTTAAACAAGCGGTTATGTTAGGAGAACATGATCTTAACACAAATACCATTAAAGTTGTGTTGGTATCTTCTTCTCAAAATGTTTCAGCATCAGATCCCAATACTTACACAAGTATCAGCGCAGAACTTGCAAGCGGAAATGGGTACACAACAGGTGGTGAAACACTTGCCAGTGTAACCGTTACACAGGTTAGTTCTTCAGGAGTTGTAGACTTTGCAGATGTAAGTTGGTCAAGTGCAACTTTTTCTGCAAATGGGTGTATCATATATAACGACAGTCATTCAAGCAAAGCTGTTATTGCAGTGTATGATTTCGGAGGAGAGAAATCGGCAACCAACGGCGAGTTTAAACTGGTTGTTCCGTCTGCAACGAGTGCCAGTGCTGTTATCCGATTGAATTAAAAAAAGAAAGGTAGTTTTACACTATGGCTTTCACGTTAAAAGATCGGGTAAAGGAAACAACAACTACTACTGGAAACGGAACCGTTACACTGTTGGGAGCCGTTTCAGGTTTTGAAGCTTTCAGTGTTATTGGGAATACCAATACTACTTATTATGCCATTGTCCACCAATCGGAAGATGAGTGGGAAGTAGGAATTGGAACATATACCGCAAGTGGAACAACTCTTGCCAGAACAACTGTTCTTTCTTCAACAAATAGTGATGCTGCTGTAGTATTTTCTGCCGGAACAAAAGATGTCTTTGTTACTTATCCGGCTGATAAAGCAGTTTACGTCAGTGCAAGTCCGGCATTTGTAAATGTCAGTATAGGTGGTGCGCTTACTGGTGTCTCTGCTGCTTTCACCAACCACGTATCAGTTAACTCTTTAGCGGTTGTTGGTGCAACCAGTATAGGCGGTGCGTTGTCCGGTGTATCCGCTACTTTCTCTAATCATGTGTCAGCTAACACTCTTGGTGTTGTAGGAATAACAAGTATAGGAGGTGGTCTTGTTGGTACTTCTGCTACTTTCTCTAATCATGTCTCTGCCAATACTCTTGGTGTTGTAGGAATAACAAGTATAGGGGGTGGTCTTGTTGGAACCTCTGCTACTTTTTCCAATCATGTTTCTGCTAACACTGCTGCTATTGTAGGAATAACAAGTATCGGCGGTAGTCTTGTTGGAACTTCTGCTACTTTCTCTAATCATGTTTCAGCTAACACTCTTGCTGTTGTAGGAATAACAAGCATTGGTGGTGGTCTTGTTGGAGTTTCAGGTACTTTCTCTAATCATGTCTCTGCTAATACTCTTGCTGTTGTAGGAATAACAAGTATCGGAGGTAGTCTCGTTGGAACTTCTGCAACATTTGGAGATCACGTTTCTGTTTCAAGTTTAGGTGTAACGGGAAATATAGGAGTGGGAGTTGCTGCTCCACTTGCACGGATTCACATAGCACAAAACGCCATTGCAAATATTGTAAGTTTAACGGATGAAGCAAATGTATCTATAAGTTTTCAAAACGGTCAGAACTTCTCTTTGACTCTGGAAGGAAACCGCGCACTTTCAAATCCCACAGAATGCGTACCGGGGCAGGTTGGAAGTATATTTCTTGTTCAGGATGGAACAGGAGGAAGAACACTCAGCTACGGAACTAGTTGGGAATTTCCGGGGGCATCGGCACCAACCATTTCTACAAGTGGGGGAGCCGTAGACAGGATGGATTACATTGTACGGACTTCTACAGGAGTACAGGCAATACTTTCAAAGGAATACAGTTAGACTATGTTTAATAATGCTTTACTTATGGGAGCGGCTTCGGCGGCAGCAGGAGTACCCGGACGATATGTTGTAGATTACGGTTGCCGTTTCAATGACAATGATGCAGCTAAATTATCTTTAACATTTACTGGCTCTCCTACTTCAGACCGCATAGGCACTTTCGCATTCTGGTTCAAGCGAGGCCATCTTTCTGATGCGGGAACGATACTGTCTCAAACATCTCCAGATGATGGGGCTATGGATACTATTTATGTGCAACTTATTGCGGCAGATACGTTGCATGTTTCAATGGAAGATGGAACGTCACAGGTAATTTTACGGGCAACTAAGGCGGTATTCCGCGATCCCGGAGCGTGGTATCATCTGGTAATTGCTATAGATGGAACACAGACTAACATTAATTGTATGAGAATTTATATAAAT
>VTLG01008978.1_pt1 | contig 16219 bp, 18 predicted proteins | sample 4694571 | NCBI WGS metagenome assembly VTLG01 (sample SAMN12604809, study PRJNA352737) | marine metagenome | biome: ENVO:00000447; feature: ENVO:00000209|ENVO:00000569|ENVO:01000036; material: ENVO:00002151; isolation source: viral sequences binned using virsorter ...
TATATAATTTTGTATATGCAGAGAATGATTCTGCTATTAAGTGGTTAAAGTCTCTTGGGTTTACTTTTATCCAATATCACGAGCATTATGGTATGCAGGGTAAACCATTCTACGAATTTCTGAGGATAGCATAGATGTGTTTTGCAGCATTTCCAGCTATAGGAGCATTAGGTACAGGTGCAACATCAGGGTTGTTTGCTGCATCTTTAGGTCTTAACTTAGTTAGTGGTCTTGCACAAAGATCTGCTGCACAAGCTGCTGCTCAACAAACATATCAATCATCTTTAATAGCAAATAGATCAGCAGAGCAGGCTTTCACTGCTCAACAAGAAGCAATATCAGATCAGCTAAAAGAAACAAGAGCATCATCAGCACAGGAAAAATTAGCTAAAACAATACAAGCATTACAGGCAAGAGGAGCTATCAGAGCTAGTGAACAAGCAGGTCTTACAGTAAATTTATTACTTGCAGATGCAGAACGACAAGCTGCTAATGCAAGAGAATCTATAAATCAATCATTAGAATCAGCTTCTAGACAATATACAAGAAATGTTGAAGGTCTTATTGCTCAAAGAGATAATAGACGCAATCAACTGCAAAGTAATATAAATCAAGCATACAATCAAATTCCATCATTAGGTTCAATAATTCTTAATACAGCAGCCCAAGGTTTATCTTCTTACACACAACTTACAACAGCCTAATGACATCTAGTTTTCAAAGTACAGCATTTCAATCTTCTGCAAGACCTGTAGATACTTTTGTAGCACCTCCAAGTGTTCAACCTAAAACAGATTTGGAAGAATTAGCAGAAGCATTGCAATCAATAAACCCTGCTATACAAACTTTTATTGGTTCAAGAATAAAAAAAGAAATTGAAAAAGAAGAAGCAGAAGGTACAGAACAAGCAATAGAAGATGCTGCTAGTAATTTTAAAGATATTAGTAAGGGTGTAAACAAAACTGATGGAGAAGATGCTGCACGACAGCTTATAGGTGGAAGTATCTTCGCTGATCGTGCTTATCAAAAAACTAAAGCAGAAATTTTAGGTAATAATTTAGCAAGCACTTTATCTAATAGTTATGCAACAACGCAGATAGATGGTAAATCTCTTAATACATATTCTCTTAACTCTGAACAGTTTCAAACATGGTTATCAGGAGAAAGATCAAAAGTTGTTGACCAGTTGAATGATATAAACCCTACTTATGTAAATAAATATTTTTTACCAAAATTGGCTGATGCTACAGCTACTGTTACTTCTAGTCATATAAAACAACATCAAGAATATAATTTAGAGAAACTTAAAAATTTAGCTGTTCCCTTAGTTAAGGGTTTGATTGTTAGTGATGATGAAACAGATTTACAATTAATTTCTAATTTTGAAGAAAGCATGAATAACTTAGGTCTTGTTACAAAGGACAGAAGTGATCTTAATAAAACTATTGTAAATATTCTTATTGACCAGGCAGAAGCAGTTGGTCTTTCTGGTAATGGTGATATTGAAGGTGCGGAAGATATTTTAGATATTGCCTTGCAGTTTCCTTACGGTGTTGATGGTAAATTAAATCTTACTGCACATCCTGATTATCAAAACAAAGTAAATACTTTAAAAAAATCAATTAACAACTACATTTATGAATATGAAAAAAGAAAAGATGTAGAACAAAAAAGAAAACAAAGAGAAGAAACTATACAAGAATTAAAAAGGTTTGCAGGTACTGGTAACGCTAGAATTTTAAGTAATTTAATGAAAAAATATCCGTTAGATGCAAATAAAATATCTATTGCTGGTGTTGCTTTAGATGGCACAACCTTAGAAAGGTCTGCACAACTTGAAACAAATATGATTGCTGGCAAATATGAGTCTTCAAAAGATGCTAGTTTAGCAGCCTTGCAATGGTATCAAGATCCATCAACACCAAAAACTGTACAAAACAGAAACAGGTTAACTCAGTTATTAGATACTGCTGAATCTGTAGAAAGGGGTGATTATACAGAAATTAATAAAGGTCTTACAGAACTATTAGGTCAACTAAAAGGTGAATTTAGCGGTAGTGAATTTATTATTTCTAATACAGGACAGTTAAATGACAACGGTTCTCGTAATGTTACCGATTTCTATAACAAAGCAAAATTAGAACTTTATCAATATCGTTTAAGTGAAGAAGGTCGTAATGCAACAACTTTAGATATTATTAACAAAATAGAAGAAGTTAAGAGTAAATATATTGAACAAGCAAGAAAATTAACAGGTGTAAGTATTGAATCAGGTAAAGAAGAAAAGAAAGAAGATGATTTAAGTGATATTCAAGGTGATGTTGAAGCTGGTGCATTTACACCTTCTACTCCAGAAGATGAAGCAAGAGAACGCAAACTAGATCAAACAGAGAAACTAGATGAAATTTTAAAAGGAGTAGACAAAACTAAAAAAATATCACAACCTAAAATAAATGAAATGTTATTAGCTGTAGGATTTACGCCAGAACAAGCAAAAATTATGGCTGCTGTAGCTATGGCAGAATCAGCAGGTGATCCTATGATTGATACTGTAAAGTCTGGTTTAGACCCAGAAAAGAAAAATGAATTTTCCATAGGTCTTTTCCAACTAAATATGATTGATGCATTTTTAGAAGAAAGATTGAAATTATTTGGAATAGAATCGACAGATGAATTATATGACCCTATTGTTAATGTAATAGCAGCTAAACGATTATTTGATCAGCAAGGGTTTGGTGCTTGGAGTGCTTACAACAATAACTCCTATAAAAAGTTTTTAACTGACTAACATGACAGACTCTAATCTACAAAATACAGTGCCAGAGGGAGCTTTTGGTATAGGATCTAAAAAAACTGATGACTTTACAAAAAACGAAGAGCTAAGAAATACAGGCATACAAGACATACCAAATATGCTTATTAATGCTCTTACAAAACAATCAGGCGGTATTGTTATGCCAAGCCAGATTACAGAGCAAACAGTTACCAACTTTCAAGAAGGTGTAGAAAATGTACCGCTTCTTAGAAAAAAAGACGAACAAACTGTAAGGGCTGGTTTAGCTGCTGGTTTTGATTTAACTGAAAATGCTATTAACTTTGCTGGTCGTGCAATCAGTGGTTTAAGTGGTAACAAATATACAGCTAAAGACTTTTTTGATAATGAAAAGTTAGGTGTATATATACCAGAAGTAGATGAAAATAGTCTTAGTTACAACTTGACAAAATTAGGAGTGCAATATGGAATACCATATACAGCAGCTTTTAAATTTTTAGGTTCTATAGGTTTATCAAATTTTGTTTGGAAAGATGTTTTGGCAGGTGGTACTACTGCATCAGTTTTTTTTGACACATTTGATAAAAATCTTTCTAATTATTTAGTCGATACTCCTTTAATCGGACCAGTAGCAAAATTACTTGCAGCAGAATCAGAAGAAGAATCTAACGTAGCAAAAGAAACTATCAAGAAATTTATCGAAGGTGGTGTAACTGCAAAAATAGTAAATAAAACTTTTGACGCAGCTTTAAATCCTAAAAAAGTTGCAGATGCTTTTATAAATGTTGTTGATTCTTTTAAAAAATCACCACAAGCTACAAAAAGATTAATTTTTAATTTACAACAATCAAAATTTAATAAGTTTTCTAATGTAAGAAAATACAACTCAATGGATGAAGTCCTTAGAAATGGCGATGACTTAGTAAATGTAGCACCAGTAACAGATGATGTAGTAACAAAAACAGACGATATAGTTATAACTCCTAGAAAAAAAATAAGAAGTCAAAAAGGCAAGCAAAAGTTTCAAACAACTGATACACCTGTAGGTTTTGAAGGCAGAAATATGAATCTCTTTAGTGATGATCCTAAAGAAGTTGCAAAAATAAAAGCTGCTTACGAACAAGAATTAAATGAATATTATCCAAAATATAAGAATATAGTTACTGATGATATGTTGATTGAAGATGCAGATGATTTTTTAGAACAAGAGGTAATACAAGAATTAAAAGAATTTTCAGATAAATATGGTTTTAAATTACCTGTCTTAATGGCTGCTTCTGTTAGACGTATTTCTGGTCTTGCTGAAAATTTAAGTGATGGTGCTAAATTATTGAAAACGCTACCCACTGGATCAGAAGAAGCAAAGATTTTAAAAAGTAAACTTGCAATACAAACAGTTAACTTTTATAGATTAATAACTGGTGATAGTAGGGCTGGTACTGTTGTAGGTAGAGCTTTAAGAGCAAGACAAACAGCAAAAGCACCTAACCCAGTAACAGGTAAAACACCAGGTCAAATAACAGAAAGCAACATACAGGCAAAAAGAGCCGAAGAAGTAAAAGGTGGTGGATCAGAAGTTATACGAGATATAGCTAAAGATATTGATGATACCTTTCAGAATTTAGGTTTTACTCAAGACGATTTACTAAAAGCTTTAGAAGAAGATAATTTTGAAGGGTTTGCTGATTTTGCAAGTAAACTAGCTGCTGCTCATGGAGATCCGTTTGTTTTACAAAAATTTGTAAAAGAAAGTTTTGCAGGTAAATTATTAAAAATAAGTAACGAACAGTTTATAAATGGTATTCTTTCTAACCCTGCTACTCATGCTAGAAATACTATTGGTACTATGATTAATGTAATTAAAGGGCCAGCAGATTTATTAGCAGGTTCAATATCAAGAGAAGGTTTAGACCCTATTTTATTTAGAAGAGCAATGGCTGAGTTCGCCATGTTTAAACAAGCTCAAAGTGATGCCTTGAAATTAGCAGGTCAAGCTTTTAAAGATGAAAGAAATATTTTAGATAAATCAAGAATGATCGTTGACTCTGGTAACGACCCTACACAAAGATTTGCTATAGCAACACAAGGCGGTACTTATGACGGAGATGGTTTACAAAAAGTAAAAAGTGGTGAAATGAGTATGGCACAATATATTAAAAAAGGTCTTGTACCTGATTTATATAATGCTTATGGAACTGTTATAAGAAGTCCTACAAGAGCTTTATTAGCAGAAGATGAATATAACAAACAACTATCTTTTAGAATGTTTTTAAAAGGATCATTAGTAGAAGATGGGTTAAGAAGAGGTTTAGATGGTAAGGCTTTAGATGACTATGTTGATACAAGTTTTGAACTTGGTACAAGTTGGATTGCTAAAAAAGGAGAAGAACTAGACCTTGCCCTAAAAGGTATTTCTGAGTCTAAAGCTTTTATAGGATCAGATGGAGAAGCAGTTGCAATAGGAGAAGATTTGTTTTTAAAAATAAGAGATGCTCTTGATTATGCTGCTGATCGTACATTTACTACCAGAATTGATAATAAATTTGTTAACGCATTTAAACATCCTGGATGGAAACCTTTAATACCTTTTATCAATACACCTTTGAATTTACAACAAACTTTGTTGAAAAATACTCCATTGGCAACCAAGCTAACAAACAATCCTTTGCTGAAGGGAATGTTAGATAATCATAGGAAACAACTACAAAGTGCTAATCCATCTGTTGCTGCAAGAGCTAGAGGTGTAACTAGAGTAGGTGGTGGTATATGGGCTACTGCTATTGGTTTGAGTATAGCTGCTGGTGATAAATTCGCAAAGATTGCTTTAGTTGATGGTAATGATCCCGATTGGAAAGAAGATAAATTAAGAAAGTATGCTGGCGATATTGGATATGCTTTAAGATTTTTAATAACTGACCCACTAACAAAAGAACCAGAACTTGGTTCAGATGGTCAACCTAAATACTATTTTTTTGATGTCGGTAGAATTGGTCTTGATCCAGTAAGTTCTATATTTAGAGCAGCAGGTTGGTGGGGTACTTATAGTAAATATTTAAGTGATGATGATCAAAAAAATGCAGCTTTAATAATGACAACTGCTTTAGCAAGAGATATTTTAAATATTCCAATGCTTGAAAATATACAAACACTTTTTGACATTATCGATAATAGACCTGATGCTTTACCAAACTTCATAGCAAACTATGGTAATTCTGCTCTTATACCTTTTGTATCTGCAAGAAGAGGTCTTTCAAAAAGAGAATATACAATTATTGATCCAAGATCAGGTAAAAAGTTAAAAGGGTTTTTTAAGCATGATAAATCAATCCAAAAAGGTGATTATATAAAAGAAGAAGTTAGAACAACTTTTGATGATGGAACTCCAATTCCAGAGGATCACCCTGCGTATGGAACTTTAAAAAGACAAAAAGAAAAATTTCCTTTTGAATTTTTTACAAAGAAAGTAGTATTAAAAATGTTTAAAGAAATTGAAGCAAGCAATCCATTTAAGACAGACATACAACCAGAAAGACATTGGTTAACACATCAGTTTTTAGAGTATCCAAAAAATCTCGGTCCTAACAGTGGTTTGAATCCTACTTATCATGGCACTTCTATGAATGATCCTGTTATAAGTTTAATGAGAAGAAGCAGATCAAAGATAAGTAAACCTTTAGCACATTTATTTAGAAGATCACCAGAAGGAGGTATTCTATTAGATTCAACTCAATATAGAACTTTTACAGATTTAATTGGATCAATTAAATTAAATGAAAATGGTATTGAAAGTGAAAAAGGTAAAACTGTTTATGAGAGATTATATCCGTTAGCAACAAATAAAAACATTTTAAAATTACTTGATTTTATTGATGAAGGAGAAGTTGATGAAGATTTTACTATTGACACAACAGCTTTACTAACAGATAGAATAAACACATCAAGAGATTTAAGAAGTGTGTTAAACAAGGTAATCAAACCATATATAGGCACAGCAAAATTAAAACTGTTTCAGCTTGAAGATGATCAAGGAGGAGCTAAGTCTTTACTACCTGCATACCTTAAAGAAAAAAGAAGACAAGAGTTGCAGATACAAAATCGTAATTTAAGGTAAACTTAAAATAACAAAGTAAAATCATGGCAACTAACACCGCAGCATCTTTTACAAACCACACAGGCAACGGTACTGCTGGTCCGTTTAGTATCTCTTTCTCTTATCTATCAGAAGCAGAAGTAGATGTAACTGTAGGTGGTGTACTAAAAACCATAACAACTCACTATACATTTTCTAGTGCAACTCAGATTACATTTACCAGTGGTAATGAACCTGGTAACGGTGTTGCTATTAAGTTTCAAAGAGATACAGATATAAGTGCAAAGAAAGTAGATTTTCAAGACGGTAGTGTTCTTACAGAGACAGATTTAGATACCAACGCAGATCAGGTTATATTTGCTCAACAAGAAATTATTGATAAATTAGGCGGTATCGAAGAAGGAGCTACAGCAGATCAGACAAATGGAGAAATCAAGACAGCATACGAAGCAAACTCAGATACAAACGCATTTACTGATGCAGAAAAAACAAAGTTACAAAATTTAGATTTATCAAAATTACAAGGTATAGAAACAGGAGCTACAGCAGATCAATCTAATGCTGAGATTAAAACTGCTTATGAAGCAAACTCTGACACTAATGCTTTTACTGATGCAGAGAAAACAAAACTAGCTGGCATTTCTGCTAGTGCAGGTGCAACAACATTTACAGGACTTGGAGATACCCCTGCAAACTTCACAAGTGCAGCAGGTAAGACAGTTAAGGTAAACAGTAGTGCTGATGCTTTAGAGTTTGTAGATCAAATATCAGACGTTGTAGGAGATACTACACCACAGCTAGGAGGTGATTTAGATGTACAGGCAAGAGAAATAAATACATCTACAACTAATGCCAATATAAAACTAAATCCTAATGGTTCAGGTGCAGTAGAAGTAAAAGGAGATGGTAGTAGTAATGATGGTAAATTACAACTTAACTGTTCACAAAACTCTCATGGTGTAAAACTTCAATCCCCTGCTCATAGTGCAGGTCAATCTTATACTATGAAGCTACCTGATAACCAGATAGCAGCAGATAAGTTTTTAAAAGTAAAAAGTATTAGTGGATCAGGTGCTACTGCTGTAGGACAATTAGAATTTGCAGATGGTGGGGGTGGAGCTACAGGTGGTGGCGGTGAGAAAATTTTTCACGAATCTGAGAATACAATGGATAATGACTACACGATAAGTGCAAATCATAATGCAATCGTACCGACACCTCTTACGATCAATGCTACACTTACTGTAGGTGCTACTTCAACTGTTACTTTTGTCTAATGGCAATATCAATTAACGGATCTACAAACGTAATAACAGGAGTTGGTGTAGGAGGTTTGCCTGATGGAATAGTAGATGCAGATATGCTTGCAGCAAACTCTGTAACTGCTGGAAAATTAGCAAGTGGTGTTGGTGGTAAAATTCTCAAAGTACATTCAGTTACAACGTCATCTGGTCAAGATATTACGTCTAGTTCTATGACTGATATTACAGGCTTATCAATAACATTCCAACCAGCAGCAACCAGTAAATGTCTTGTACACGCTGTTGTTACTGGATACGGTGAATTTACTAGCACTTTTCATGGTTTTAATAAAATGGCAATTGTTAGAGATAGTACAACATTAGGTATAGCTCTGCGTAATATAAGGCTGCAAACTCATTCTTCAACAGATTATTTGCAAACTGGTTCTCCACTTACTTACACCATTCTTGATACTCATGGAGCAGACGGTAGCACAAATGTAACTTATAAATGTCAAGGTTCAACTAATTCTGGACATATGTATGTGAACTCAAGTTTTAGCACAAACTCTAGTCTTACTGTTTATGAGGTTGCACCAAACTAATGATTTATAATAAAGGACAAGCACTTTGCAGTTTAAAACCAAATGCTCAATATAGCTGGGTTGGGACAGATTATTCTGGTCTGCAATGGTTAGATAGCGGTACAGCACCTACTGAAGCAGAGATTGATGCGGAACTTACAAGATTAAATAATGCAGAACCTATGAGATTATTAAGGGCAGAAAGAAATAGATTATTAACAGCTTGTGATTGGAGAGCAAGTTCTGATTTAAGTTTATCTACAGCATGGAAAACATATCGTCAAAGTTTGCGTGATTTACCAGCAAGTGCCTCCCCTAAACTCGATTCTGATGGTAATTTAGATATGAGTTCTGTTACCTTTCCTACTGAACCTAGTTAACCATGACAGCAAAGATTAAACTAAACGCAGCATCAGGTGGTGGGTCAGTAAGCCTTAAAGCACCTTCAACAACTACAAGTAACGCTGCTGTTGAATTACAGTTACCTGTTGCAGATGGTTCAGCTAATCAATTTATAAAAACAGATGGTTCGGGAAATTTATCGTTTGGTACTGTAACAGACAACAATACTTGGGTAAAACTATCTTCTACAACAATTTCTAGTGATGTTTCTGATGTAACTTTTACTAACTCAATTACAGGTGCTTTCGATACTTATAATATGTACGCAATAGTTTTTACACAATTAAGACCTACTAATGATTCTGTTGAATTACGAATGAGAATACAAGAAGGAGGCAGCACAATTACTAGTACGGCATATAGATCTAGGGTTCATAGTATGGATGGAAATGTATCAAATGCTGGTGGAGTGAAAGATCATTTAAGACTTAATTCAGATGCTTTAGGAAATAACACTAGCGGAAGTTATATTTATGAAGATACTAATGGAATAATTTACATGACAAATTTTATGGCTAACAGAATATGGAGATATTATGGATTTCACTTTTTTGGGAATAATAGCAATGATAAAAATTTTGATAATTTTGGTGGTGGTTTTGGTAGTATAAGTGCCACAACAGGGGTTCTTATATATCCAGAGTCTGGTTCTTGGTCGAGTGGCACAGTAACTTTATATGGGATAGCTCAATGACACGTTACCACAACATTAATGGCGAGTTAATTGCTTTTACAGCCGAAGAAGAGACAGCAAGAGAGGCAGAAGAGGCTGCTTCAGTTGTAGAAAAAGCTGCAACTCAATACATAGAAGATAGACAAAAATATGGGACTAAAACATATCCAGAATTATCAGAACAATTCGATCAATTATTTCGTGATGTAGCTGCTGGCAAATTTGGTAATGACGCTAAAACAGGGGAGTGGTATATTGCGATAAAAGAAGTAAAAGACACAAACCCAAAACCTAGTTAATTATGTCCACTATCAAGGTTCAAAATATACAGCACACAGGAAGCAGCACAAACGCTATTGCCCTTGCATCTGATGGAACGTGTACTGCCAATCTTACAAACAGAACTAATAAAAATTTAATAATTAACGGAGCTATGCAAGTGGCTCAACGTGCTACGTCATCTACGACAAATGGTTATGGAAGTCTTGATAGATTCCATGTTGGTAATGGTGGTGTCGATGAAAATCCAACCCACGCACAGGTTGATGTTGCGAGTGGCACTACGCCATACACTCTAGGTTTTAGAAAAGCACTCAAGATTACGAATGGAAACCAAACAAGCGGTGCTGGTGCAGGAGATTATATGTATGTTAAATATGCCTTTGAAGCACAAGATATAGCTAATTCTGGTTGGAATTATTTATCGAGTTCAAGTTTTATTACTTTAAGTTTTTATGTAAAATCAAGTGTTGCACAATCTTTTAAAGGTTATTTTATTTCACAAGATTCAACTACTTATCTATATCCTTTTGAAACAGGTTCTTTGTCAGCTGATACTTGGACAAAAGTAACTAAAACAATTCCTGGTAATTCTAATTTAACTTTTAACAATGATAATGGTAATGGTTTAGAATTATATGTTTGGTCTTTTCTTGGCACAAATTTCACTGCAAGTTCTGTTACAGAAGATGCTTGGGCAACATACGCTAGTGCTGCAAGGACAAAAGATAATACTTCAACATGGTACACAACAAATGATGCGACTTTAGAAATTACAGGACTTCAATTAGAAGTAGGCAGCGTGGCAACAGATTTTGAACATAGGTCATTTGCACAGGAGCTTGCTTTATGTCGAAGGTATTATTTTGGAGATACTGGTAGTGGATTAATGGGTTTTGGAAGAGTTTCTAGTCAATCAATGATGTTTTCTATACAGTTTCCAACTGAAATGAGATCAAATCCTAGTATGTCTTTAAATGCAACAACTTTAACTATCGCTGAGCCAGGGGAAGCGAATTTCTATCCCGCAAGTTGTACTATTACACATGCTCATAATGGAACAAAAAGTGCAGCATTTTATATAAACAGCACTACTAATAATAGTGTCAGTAAAGGAGATAATTTGTTTCTTACGGCTGATTATTTAAAATTTGATTCGGAGCTTTAATTATGGCAATTTCTTATAAACTTACAACAGAAAACATTTGTATTCTAAAAATTGAAGATGGATTACCAACATGGTCAATTCCAATAGATGAAAATAATACAATGTATCAAGAATATCTATTGTGGGTAGCAGAGGGAAATACAGCCGAAGCTGCTGATTAGTGGACATACCAGAAATTAATCTACCTGATACAGATTATATTCTTGTACCACCTAGAACAATTTTTTATCCACCTGTGGCAGAGATTCCATATCTAGACCCTGTACTTCTTCCAAGTCTGGAACAGGTAGAGTCGGGTTTGGGAGGTCAGGAATCTTCTGCTGAAGAAGAAAAAGCATCTTCAACGGAGGAAGCGTTAGAACTAACACCAGAGACAATACCGACAAACCTGCCAGCCACCAAAGAAACTTTATCAACTGAAGAAGCAATAGCTACGTTTAATCTACCATTTTTCGGGGAGATGCCAATACCTGCACCAGAGGTCATTGCATCTTCTGTGATCGCTGCGGGTACAGCGTCAGTTGCAAGTGTGGTTGGTGGTATTGCTATGCAATCAGTATTAGGTTTTATCAAGAAAACATTTAAGAAAATATTTACTAAGATTCTTAAAAAAGAAGTCGCAAATGTAAAGGAAAAGATGGATAATAATAAAGGTAGCTAGAGTACACATACCTGTACTATGTGGCGTCTAACTAGCTACTTAAATTTTTCGGGATTAGCTTTTACATAGCTTCGTATATTAATGACATCATTACAGATGTATGCGAACTTAGACTCAGGATTGATCATGTACCCTGATGCGTGAAGCTGACTACATTTCAAAACACGAACTAGCTGTTTATCATGCACTTGCTTGTCTAGTTCTTCTATGGCTAACTCTAGCTTTACTTTGGCTAACTCGTTACAGGTTTTATTATCTCCCAGAGGTATCATAAAACTCATTTGAAATCCCCAACCTTCATTGATACTATACGTTTCGCTTTCAGTATTCTCTGCATCATTACCTGTATAGAAAGGTGTAAATGCCATAGTTGGTTGACTACATACTAAATTTCCAAACTGCTGCTTTCCTGTCATTCCATTATTAACATTCATATTTTGATTGATAATACTAGAATTACCAATCGCATTTGGTTGAGCCTGTACGTTTGTATCGCCTTCGGCTCTTGCTTTATTACTGACTAAAGACAGACAAAGAAGTGATAACGCTAGTAGTCGTAATCGTATCATTCTGTGTAATTTCTTCTATTTTAGCCCCTGCTGCTCTAGTAGTCACACTTAATGACCAATCATCAGTAGCAGTATTAGGAGTGAAAATTGCATCTGTAGCTGTTATTCCTCCGCTAGAAGCACTTGTAACAGCAATATTTGAAGCTTCCCAAGTTTCCAGAGCAGACCCATATTTTTGAGTAACTATAGACCTTGTAATAGTCTGAGTAGTATTTTCAGTTCTATTGCTAGAGCCAGTACTCCAGGTTGGTACTCCGTTTGCGTAACAAGGTGCAGCCAGAAATAAACCTAGTAAGAGTAGCTTTTTCATTTGATGCCTACTTTAGAGTTCTTATTATCTACTATAGTATCTTTTTTCTTCTTTATCTGAAACCCTAGTGACGCAGTACTGGCTGAAAAAATACTTGCAATAAATGTTGGGTCAAAATCTACAATCTTTTTGCCAGATGGCGGTTCGTAATATGAAAGAGATAATAGCGTTGCCGACCACAGAAGTACGCAAACTTTAACAATGGTTTCAACTTTGCTTGGTTCTTGATCTTCCATATTAAAAAAACTGCCTAGTGTGTGAGGAGTAAGCTGTTGACCACTGCTTATTTAGGCAGCTATATGGCAAATTTAGCAAATATTGGTATGTTTGGAAAGTAACACAATACTAATTATGCTGAAAATCTTAAAACCAATACTACTAAAGTTCTTTACCACAACTGCTGTAAAGAGATTAGTAGTCGATCTTCTTCGTGCAATCTGTAAGCAGACCTCGAACACTCTTGATGACAGGGCTGTTGATATGTTGGAGCAACAGTTGTTTCCCAAGATGAACTGAGATGAATAATCAAGAGTTCTTTAAGATACTTGTTGGCGAACCACCTCTTGAAATCGAGTTAGAAATAGAAATGAAATGTAGAGAAGTGGAACAACTACCAGAAAGTATTATGAAAGCATATTCATTTGCTTTGGTAAAAGAAAACCGAATGCAAGATTATCTTATAATGGCAGCCATGCAACGTATCACTGACACAGAACTTAAATTATTAAGAACTGAAATGGCTCTTCATCATTACAAAAATAATTTGAAAGAAAACAAAAAGAAAGTAAAGAAGACTACGATATTTACTAAAATTAAAGCTATGCTAGGGATAGTATCTTAAAATGTTCTAATTATGGGTAACGACAAAAAATTAGAATTATTACAAAATCTGCATACAGTTCTTATAGAAAACCTGTTGGATAAGGTGAAGAGTGGTGAAGCAAAAGCAGGTGATCTTAACGTAGCTAGACAATTATTGAAAGATAATGGTATTGAATGTATACCAACAGAAAAGAATCCTATAGAAGATCTTATGTCAAGCCTACCAGACCTTGATGTGATACCTGCCTTAGAAAGATAATTTGAAAGTTCTTGTAGCCTGTGAATATAGTGGTAGAACTCGTGACGCTTTTTTAGCGTTAGGACATGATGCAATAAGCTGTGATCTCTTACCAACAGATTCTCCTGGACCACACTATCAGGGTGATGTAAGAGACATTTTAAATGATGGTTTCGACTTGATGATTGCACACCCAAGCTGTCAGCACCTTGCAGTATCAGGTGCAAAGCATTTCTGGCGTAAGGAAAAAGAACAGAAAGAATCTCTTGATTTTGTAAGAACACTTATGAACTGCAATATTCCAAGATGGTGTATAGAAAATCCTGTAAGTGTCATTGGATCAAAAATAAGACCTGCTGATCAAATAATTCAACCATACGAACATGGTGATCCTTTTCAAAAATCTACTTGTCTATGGTTAAAAAATTTACCCTTACTAAGACCTACTAAAATAGTAGATAAAGGTGAGTTTTATGTATCTCCAAGTGGTAAAAAAATGCCTGATTGGTTTAGCAAAAATAAATCCTGGAAAGTCAGGTCTACTACGTTTCAAGGTATAGCAAACGCATTTGCTTCTCAATTTGGTAATGAAAATAATTTACCAGTACCAGTAGAACAATTATCTTTATTTGAACAATATGCAACCGCTTCCTGAGAAACTACAAGACTTCAGATACTTTCTAATCATAACGTGGCGGCATCTTAACCTACCAGACCCCACACCAGTTCAATTGGACATTGCTGAGTATTTACAGCATGGCCCTCGTAGAAAGATCATACAGGCGTTTAGAGGGGTGGGTAAGAGTTGGATAACAAGTACCTATGTTGTATGGAAACTTCGTATGAATCCACAATTAAAGTTCCTTGTAGTCTCTGCCAGTAAAGATAGAGCAGACAACTTTAGTACTTTTACCATGCGTCTTATAAATGAGATGCCAATATTAGCTCCATTGCGTCCAGAAGACACTCAGAGAAACTCTAAGATAAGCTTTGATGTTGGCCCTGCACACGCTGACCACGCCCCTTCAGTAAAGTCTCAGGGTGTTCTAGGACAGATGGCAGGTAGTAGAGCAGATGAGGTTATAGCTGATGATGTAGAAGTACCAAATAACAGCTTTACCCAACCAATGAGAGACAAGTTAAGTGAAGCTGTAAAAGAATTTGATGCAATACTAAAACCAAACGGTAAAATAACCTTTCTTGGCACACCACAAACAGAACAATCTTTATATCTAACACTGGAAGAGCGTGGATATACAACACGCATATGGACTGCACGTTATCCAGAGATAAAAAACAACTATGGAGATAGATTAGCTCCCAAGTTAGCTCAGAAGCTATCAGAAGAGCTTGTAAAGCCTAATGACCCTGTAGACCCTATAAGGTTCTCTGCACAGGATTTGATGGAACGTGAAGCTTCCTATGGTCGTTCTGGGTTCTCTTTACAGTTTATGCTAGACACTAGCCTATCTGACCAGGATAGATACCCTCTCAAACTATCAGATCTAATAATATCTTCAGTTAATCCTGATCATGCACCAGAAAAAGTCATATGGTCATCTTCACCAGAGTATGTAATCAAAGAATTACCTTGTGTAGGGTTTAATGGTGATCATTTCTATCGCCCTGCACAACAATTCGGTGATTGGATTGAATATACAGGCTCTGTTATGTTCGTAGACCCCTCTGGGAAGGGCCGAGATGCCACTGGTTACGCTGTTGTGAAGATGCTTAATGGAAATCTATACGTTCCTGATGCAGGGGGTCTTAACGGTGGTTACAGTGACGCAGTATTAACAACCCTATCCAAGATAGCCAAGACCAATAACGTCAATACAATCCTTGTAGAATCAAATATGGGTGGTGGTATGTTTGCAGAACTGATGAAACCCTTTCTTATGAGGTATCATCCCTGCGAAGTAAAAGACGTTAGAAACACTAAAAGCAAAGAACTACGCATAATAGATACCCTGGAACCTGTAATGAACTCTCATAGGCTCATAATAGACCGTAAGGTAGTGGAAAAAGACTATAGATCAAACCCCAACGAAGCACCAGAAAGAAAACTAAAACTTCAACTCTTCTATCAAATGTCCAGAATTACAAGACATAGAGGTTCTTTAGTACACGATGACATCTTAGATGCTTTATCAGGTGCAGTTGCTTACTGGACTGAGTACATGAACCAGGATGAAGACCGTAATATAAGATCTCGTAAAGATGAATTACTAAGAGTACATCTAGACAACTGGGGTTCTCTTATGAATAATTCCATCACTCAGACAGCTATGGGTATGACTCCTTCTCAAATAAGTAATTCTAATGATAATACCGATGGCTTTATAAGTAAATCTTATTAAAGCCCACTTGTAGATAGACTGTGGGGGGGACTATAGGGGGGGTCGTTAA
>VTLG01011647.1_pt1 | contig 16219 bp, 34 predicted proteins | sample 4694571 | NCBI WGS metagenome assembly VTLG01 (sample SAMN12604809, study PRJNA352737) | marine metagenome | biome: ENVO:00000447; feature: ENVO:00000209|ENVO:00000569|ENVO:01000036; material: ENVO:00002151; isolation source: viral sequences binned using virsorter ...
AATCGCAGAAGTGTATTGGGGAGATGCTTGGATTGATTCAAAGGATTATTCTCTAAACGATGCCAAAAAACTAAAACCAATACAAAGAAAAACTGTAGGTTATTTAATTAACAAAACAGAAGATGCACTTATTCTTGTAACTGATTTGTTTTTAAATGAAAAAGACACAGTAAACACAACAATGGTTATACCGTTGGGTATGGTTTCGGAGTGGTATCAAATTGGAGACTGAGTGGATAAAAATAATCGAGGTTGTAGGAGTACCTGCTGTAGCTGCTGGAGGGTTAGGCTATTTAGTATGGGTGTTATTTAAATCGTTAATAGCAGATATACACAAAAAACTAGACTCTCAACACGCTATGATCGTAGCACTTATAGATAGAGTAAGACAGCTAGATAATGACTTAATACGAATTGATGCAATGTGTCGTTCAGTGTTAGGTATGAAACCAGATGTTGAACGAATAGCTAGAGCAGACGGTAGAAAAGATCAACGTAAAGATTAACGGAGTTATATATGGCAGCAAAAAAGAAAAAAAAGAAAGCTAAGTCTACAGTAAATAAAGCTGGTAATTATACTAAGCCAACTATGCGTAAAAGACTATTTAATAAAATAAAAGCAGGTTCTAAAGGCGGTAAGCCCGGACAATGGAGCGCTAGAAAAGCACAGCTACTTGCATCAGAATATAAAAAAGCAGGTGGCGGTTATAAATAAACAATTTGAAAAGAGTATTCGCAAAGAGATTAGAGATTGGTCTAAACACACCTTAGAGAAAGCTAACGAAAACTATAATGGTTTTCCTCCATGTCCGTATGCAGCTAAGGCTTGGATAGACAACAAGGTAGATATACAATTTAAATATGATATATCTCCGGAAAAACTCTATGCAAATATATCACACTATAATGATGACTATGAATTAATAATCTTAGTAGACTTTGATTATGATCCAGAACCCGAAAGGTTTCATGATTATCTTGTGGGAGTTAATGAAGCTATATCTAAAGATGCGTTTCAAGATGCAGATATTTATGTTATGGGCTTTCATCCTGAAGATGATGCTAATGAAATACTAGAATCGGATTCTTTTGAAACAGATGTAGAAGAAGTCTATGCTATGGTTTTTATACAACGATTAAGTGTCTTAGAAAAAGCTGCGGAAAAACTCCGAAGTAAAGGATACTATGATCGAACACATGGAAACTATGCCGTAGATGAGATTTTGCAAAACCGTAATAAACTTTTTAGGAGGCTACAATGGCGAGAACAACGAAAAAAACAGGCATGAACAGAAAGAAAAAAATGATGGGTGGCATGACGGATAAGAAGAAAAAAATGATGACTAAGGGTGGTACTGTAAAGAAAACAGGCATGAAAAAAGGCGGCACTGTTAAGAAGACAGGTATGAATAAAAAGAAAAAAATGATGGGCGGTATGATGAAGAAGAAGCCTATGCGTGGCGGTGGAATGGCCATGAAGAAAGGTATGCGTGGTGGGGGAATGATGAAGAAAGCCATGCGTGGCGGTGGAATGGCGAAGAAGAAGAAGTAAATGGCACTCAAAAAATCTCAACGTAGCCTCGTAGAATGGACAGGACAGAAGTGGCGCACTAAATCTGGTAAGCCTTCAAGCAAAACTGGAGAGCGCTACTTGCCTGAAAAAGCTATCAAAGCTTTAAGTTCTAAAGAGTACGCAGCAACCACTAGAAAGAAACGAGCTGATACAAAAAAGGGTAAGCAACACAGCAAACAACCTAAACGTATCGCTAAAAAAACTAGGAGTTATCGAAGCCGATGATTAGAGAAGACTTTAAAAAAGGTGGAAAAACTAAAGACCCTAGATTAAAACGTGCAGGGGTGAGTGGGTACAACAAACCTAAGCGCACCCCTAAGCACCCAACTAAGTCACACATTGTTGTAGCTAAAGAAGGTGATAAAATAAAAACAATACGTTTTGGTCAGCAGGGTAAAAAGGTTGGTACACTGCGAGGTACAGCAGGTGCGCCCAAAAAAGGCGAATCAGAACGCATGAAAGCTAAACGTAGATCGTTTAAAGCTCGTCATGGTAAGAATATTCGCAAGGGTAAAATGAGCGCTGCCTTTTGGGCAGATAAGGTAAAATGGTAATGGATGATGTATTTCAATTGATAGAAACACCAGAAACTTCAACAATGCGTATTAACGCAGATGCTATGAATCATATCGGAGCTATCTTTCTTAAAGCTGATGATAAAGAAATGAAGCAAGAACTATTTAAAATGCTTCAGTTACATTCTAAATTCTTGTTAGAAACTTCAGAGAAAGTAATACAGAATAGAAGGCTCCACATCAAATCAGTTAAATAATTATTTAAAAGTATTTAATTCTTTTTCTAGATAAGAATGAAGACCTTCTAGTTTTGGTTTAGTATCCCTTATTATTTTTTGCACAAGGGGAGTGTCGTGTTTATTAAAAATAGAACCTACTTCTTCAATAGGTAAGTGTTTAAACTCTGTAACAAAATTACCTTTGCTGTCTACAAGAACTCCAAAAGATATTATATTACCTTCTGATTTCATGCGAAACTAACTACCTCTGGATTACCTCGCAGTCCAGCTTTCATGTAGGATGTAGCACGACCTTCAAAAAAGTTTTGATGTTCCACACCCAACACATCATCTAACCAAGTTAATGGATTCTTACTCACTTTATAATTAGGTTTTAATCCTAATTGTAACAGTCTTCTGTCTGCTATGTATCTAATATATTTATTCATATCGTCTTGTGTCAACCCCTCTATGTCTCCTTGTTTAAATACTAGATTTAAAAACTGATCTTCAAGTTTAACCATATCTCGACAAGCTTGATAAATTTCTTTCTTTAAATCATCAGTCCATAAATCAATGTTCTCTTTGATAAACTCTCTAAATAATTTAGTCATAGCTTCAACGTGTAAAGATTCATCACGTATAGAGTATGTTATAATCTGACCCATGCCTTTCATCTTTCCGAATCTTGGAAAGTTTAAGAGTATGGCAAAGCTACTAAATAACTGTAGCCCTTCTGTAAATCCGCTATATACTGCTAACGCTTTAGCAATACTTTCTTTGTCTTTAGCCGTTACCTTTATTTTGTTTATATATTCATGTTTATCTGCCATTGCTTCATATTCAGCGAAGGCTTTATATTCCAACTCTGGCATACCTACTGTATCTAACAATAAACTATAGGCGTGTTGATGTATAGATTCCATATTAGCAAACGATGCCATCATCATACGAGCTTCTGGCTTTTTAAATATTCGCATATATTTATCAATGTATCCTGAACCAACATCAACGTCTGACTGAGTAAACAATCTAAATATCTGAGTTAATAAATTTTTTTCACTATCATTTAACTCTTGCCAGTCCTTAACATCATTATGCAAAGGAACATCTTCCGGGAACCAGTGCATTTGATTCTGCTGCACGTAGTAGTCAAACATCCAAGGTTGATCAAATGGTTTGTAATAATCTCTTGTATTTAATAAGCTCATAGTATACCTCTATATTTTTTTATTATATTTAATTTATCTTCAGCTTCAGCAAGTTTGCAAACAATATCATCCATAGACTCCATAATATTAGGATGCTCCGCTACGCCTACCGCATGATGTAAATACGTAGATAAGTTTGCTTTTGCCATAAAAACTTCAGCCTCATATTTTTGTTGTAGTGCATAGAGATACATATCTCTCCCTTCATAATATTGTTCTTCGTTCATTCTATTACTCCAAATATATATTTAATGTGACTATAAATTTCTACTACCATAATAATAATCATTAGAAGTTCCGCAGAAATAAAACCTAAAAACCAATTTGTAAGTTGTCTGTTGTCCATTAGTTTATCCTTTATAGTAGTATAGATAATATAATTATTATATAAAATACTATCATAATTAAATCAAGTTGTTTACTATTCATTAGCTTCTTCTTCTTCTTTATACCCATGATAAACATCAACGTGGGCCTTACAATTAGGGCAACTTAAATTAGTTACAAATAAGTAAGGATCTTCTTTCTCTAAATCGTGATCACCACCCCAAATTAATTTATGATTACAAGACCAACAATTCATGTTAACCCTCGCAAGCTATACATTCTACCTCTCCAAGATTAATTCGAGGTATTTTTATGTTAACATTTTCAGTAGCTCTGGCTGCATCTGATCGTAAATAGTACAACGACTTTAAGTTTTTAGCGCCATACCAGTGTACGTCATTTATGTATTGTAAAAAAGCATCGTGTGTTTCTTGTGGCTCCGTAGCTTTTGGAGGGATAAAAAACAAATTAACGCTTTGACTTTGACAAATGTATTGTTGTCGTTGATGAGCGTGTTCTACAATCCATATTTGATTTAACTCTGGTGCAGTTTTAAATACTTCTTTTTCTTCATCAGTAAGAAAATCTAAGTGTTGCACTGAACCTTCGTGTGCAGCTATGTCTTTCCAAACCTCTATAGTATTTTTGTTTTTACTTTCGAGAAGATTTTTAAGATGTTTGTTTTGCACTTTGTAAGAACCTGACAAAGTTTTGTGTGTATAAACATTAGCCCTTGAAGGCTCAATACTAGGACTCGTGCCATTACAGATAATGGAAGAAGAAGCATTAGGAGCAACAGCAAGAAGATGTGCATTGCGAAGTCCACTACCCACCATATCGGGCGCTTCACCTCTGTCGTTAGCCAGTTTTTTACTTGCATCGACTGCTTTTTCTTTAATGTGTTTAAAAACTTGGTGATTGATAGAAGTCGCACGTAAGCCCTCAAAAGGTATTGCCTTGCTCTGAAGATAGCTATGAAACCCCATTGCTCCAAGTCCGATACTCCTCTCTCTGTAAGCTGAAAAAGCTGACTTCCTATACGCATTTTTATCCTCCTTAAGATAATTTTTAAATCTTTCTGCATTTGCTCTATACGAACCAAGAGCATAGTGTGCTGTATCTACAGCGCTTTCAATAAACTGTTCTAAAACATTATCAAGCATAGTAACTAAATCTTCAATAAACTGTTCGTCTTTACTCCAATCATCAAACTTTTCTACGTTAACACTAGATAAACAACAAACTGCTGTGCGCTCTTCGTTAGTAGGTAAAGTTATTTCAGAACAAAGATTACTTTGCTTAACCTCTAGTCCTAAATCTTTTTGTTGTTGTGGTAGTGCATCGTTACAATTATCTATATTAACAATGTATGGCTCACCTGTTTCTGAACGAGTGTGTAATAACTGCCACCACAAATCTCTGGCGCTTACATTTTTTATTGCTTCTTTACTTTTGGGATCAATCAAACGCCATTCTTTATCCTCTTTAACTGCATCTAGAAACTCATTTGTAATGTTAACTCCGTTGTGTAAGTTAAGACATTTACGATTTAAATCACCGCCAGTAGTTTTACGCATTGCAATAAACTCTTCTACTTCCGGGTGATTAATGTCCATGTACGCTGCGTAGCTTCCTCTTCTAGTTACCCCTTGATTAAAGGCTAACATCTGAGAGTCAACTACGTGCATGAAAGGAATAGAACCAGTAGATTTACTACCGTTAGAAGTGCTAGTGCCATTGCTGCGAACATCGCCCCAATATCCACCGATACCTCCACCTGCGCTTGCAAGCCATATGTTCTCGTCATAATGATCAGATAAGCCAGACCTTGAGTCAGGAACATAATTAAGAAAACAGCTAATGGGAAGACCCCTAGTGGTTCCCCCGTTACTAAGTATAGGGGTGCTAAACATAAACCAGCATAAACTTGCGTAGTTATAAAGTCGCTGTGCAAGATCGTAATTAGTTTGTCCTTTAAATGTTGCGCCAAAGACCGAAGCCCTTGCAAAAGCTTGTTGTGCATAAGTTTCATTCTCCCAAAAATATCTATCTTTTAAAGTGTTAATTGAAAATTCACTGAGGTTTGTTTCTCTGTCTAAATCTATTTGTATCCCTAAATACTCCTGCGTCTTCAAAGTCATCTACATAATTCCTTTTTTGTTTTTTATTTTTTTGTTTGTGTTTAGATTTTTTATTGCGATTAAATTTAGCGGTTCTTTCCGCTTTTCGATCCATCACTATTGTCTCCTTGAAGTAATGCTAATAATCGTTTCTCATACCATTCAGCTTTAAATAAATCTTTAATGGGGTTATCTTTATGTTGATATCTCCAACGATACTTAAAAGAATTGCCTCTTAAAAATCCAATAAACTCTTCTTTACTTAACATAGATTCCATAGCTTCAATACATTCTATGTTTCCTTTTTTATAATGAGCTGGGTTTTGTAGCTCCTCTTTATCTTTAAGGCGCATATTTATCCTCTAGTTCCTGCACTTCTTCTTGTCGTTTATTAAACTCTTTAGTTTTTCTAGATGCTACATCAACCCATGAATCAGGTAGTGTTTCCTCAGTAAACCATCGGAACCCATTAGCTGTGGCCCACTCTCCATGCGTTCTTTTTGTACCGTCTTTACGCACTTTAGAGTTAGGCATAGGTGAAGATGGATTAGCAAATAAAAATACTAGTTCCATGTTCTCCGGTAAAAACTTTTGAATCCAGATATACTTAGAGTATTCAGCGTGATCCCAAAATCTACCCTTAGATTCTAACAGAATTTGCTTGTCTTGTAAAGTCCTAGTAAAGTCTGGTTCATACGTGTGTGGTATGGAATAGTTTACTTTGTCTGAGTGATGCTGCCAATCTTTTAATATCGTGTCATGTAGTATGTACTCCCAGATACTATCATAACCATTTATCTTTTCTTTGCGTATTCTTTTTACTCTTGGTTTACGCTTCACAAAATTGCACTTCTTTTTTTATTTACAGTGATTATACTTTTTAAATCATCTAACGTAATATCTTCTAACACATAACCTTTTTTAAGAAGTTTTTTAATGCTTTGTTTAGCCCAACGTAAAGTAAAGAAAGATGTGTAGAATGTTCTGTTTGACTCGATATATTCTTGGTGAGGTAATAAACTTTTAAAGTTGTCTGCGTTTACTTTTTCTTGTTCTTCTTTTGACAACAAACCTTTTAACCATATCATTAGCAACGACTCGGCTTTTTTATTAATTTTTTTAATGACTTGTTTTCGCATGAGTTATCTCTTCTACTTTAGGAGGTACTACTACGGTTGTTAGATATTCAATACCTCTAGCATATTTAAACAAACGTAACCCTTTGCCATCGTTAGTATCTTTATTACATTCAATTTTATGTGGACAATAAACACAACCTACTGGTAACTTCATATTACCTTTTGTTCCTGAAGGTATAGGCTGATAACATTTCTCCGGTGGTTTATTAAAACTAAGTAGTATCTTTAAAATCTTACTAATTAAACTTTGCACATTAGGTTTATCTAGCTCTTCAGGTTGATAAAGAGCAAGCTCACCGGATTCTTTATTCATTGCAAGAAAGCCACCGTTTTCTGTACCTTCTGCACGTTCATATCCTGCAAGCTGACTAATATAACCAAACGGATCATCTTCTCTTAGTGTTCCATATTTAAATTTTTGGAACCCAAATTTAGATGCTGTCTTTATATCTATAACCTCACCATCAATCTTACAGTCCATGTGTCCTATAACACCTTTTACATTAACTTCTTTTTGTTCATCAGTAACTTTGTGACCAGAAAGTTTTGTTAAAAATATTAAAAGGTCTTCTAGAATGTGACCGTACAAAAACTTAATTTGTGTTGATGGGTGGTGTGTTATTGGTCTTGTATCTTTTTGACTATAATATAATTGTCTAGCTGGTCTACCAACATTAGACATTCTTAATTTAAATTTATTATGATGTTGCGGAGTAGCCCAAGTCTTTATAGTTGTGGCTATCTTTTTACCTAAATCATCTATAAGATTATCAGGTATTTGTTTATCTCCATTTGTTATGTCGGTTACAGTTTGATATATATCATCAATCAATGTCGATAGATTTTTTTCTGTAGAGTTTTTCATAAAAATCTCCTACCTTTTTTATCTGTGATGGCGTTGCTTGATTTTTAATAGAGTTTGCCATCATGGAAACAACAATCACATTACCTTTTTCGTAACCTCTTTTGTTGTCAATTCTATCAAGACTAGGAGAGTTTTGCCAATTGTCACTACCAACTTCAAATGGTATACCAAGTATAGGACACTCTCTACCTATAACAATATCATCAAGAGTAATATCAAAATAAATATTACGTCTTTTTGCTCTGTTTTTAGCTTTGCGTAGCATAGTAACTTTGTACTGTCTATTTTGAGGATTAGCCTCAACAAGTCTGTACCTTTCTTTTCTAGTGAGTCTCACTCCAGTTTTCTCCTATTTTGTATTCGCCATCTAAAGGACAATTGAGGCCATAGTATAACCCAGCTTGGCATATTGCGTCAACCCCCAGTTTACCAAGAGCTTCAGCTTGATCCTCCCTAACCTCTACCTGCCACTCATCATGTACGTTAGCTACGCAATGAGCATCTAAATTATTTTTCTTTATTAACTCATCAAGTATTATTAATCCACGTTTCATTACGATAGCGCCAGCTCCTTGCAATAAAGAATTAAGAGCTGCATGAGCGCTACGTATAAATATCTTACGACCGTCTAATGCTTTGACGAATTTATTTTGTTCTGCCTCTCTTGTAATTCTACTTCTAAAAGACGCAAGTGATCTGAAATTAGCAAGAAAAGATTGCTTAACTCGTTTACCTTCTGCTTTGCTTCCTCCAATGACTGACCCAATCTTTGCATCTCCAGCTCCGTATAGGAAGGCATATATGAAAGTTTTAGCCTGAGTTCTTGATTTAAGTTCCGCCCGTCTTTGATTAGCTGTGTGTATGTCTCCATTGATAATGTCATTGGTAAACTCCTTATCATTTAAATAGTGTGCAAGCATACGAAGCTCTAATCCACTAGCGTCTATACCTACAAGTTTATATCCTTTAGGAACTGTCCAACAAGCACGACATTCTTTTCCATAAGGTGAAGATAAACTTGGTATTTGAGCCATGTTAGGATCACGATGCGACATACGCCCTGTGATTGTACCGTTAGTTATAACTGAACCATGTACTCTGTCACTGTCTTGTATAAACAAAAGCCAAGAGGATACCTGTGCAATACGTTTCTGAAGCATGAGATACTTGGCTATTAAAGATGCTTCGGGTATCCCCTTAACTTTATTTAATATCTTTTCATCAACTTTTGGTTGTCCGGTAGGAGTAAACTCCGTAGGTTTCCAACCAAATTGCTGTAAGTATTCACCTATTTGTTGTCTTGAACCTAATTTAAATTCTTCTTCGGTTATCCTTACAACTGTTTCTGATTCACCTTTATTAAAGATATCATACTCTTCATTGGTTAACCTAGTTTGTTTACCTAAAGTATCTAAACCCATCTTACGAAGTACACCATCCTTCGTGTGTTGTGGGTAGATAATCCTTTTAGATTCTCTAGGTTTAAATGTTTTATGTACAGTCTTTTCAGTTTCTTCTAGCTCTGCATTAAAGTGACTGAGCAATTTATTAGCTGCTTCAACATCTAAAACAAACCCATGATGTCTTTGTGCTGTAATTATTTTATACGTATCTCGTTCTAAATTTACAGACTCCAAAGTAAATCCTTTGCTTTCACGTTTTAACGCTTCATATACTTTGTGATTTAATTTTACATCATGGTCACAATACTTCATCATCTCTTCTGAGTATTCTGAGTAATCATTAAAGTCCATCTTAGGATACTCTAATTTGTATCCCCACGCTTCTAAACTATGCGAAGAACGTATAGGATTAAACAAACGTGATAACACAAGTGTATCCACAATGCTTTTATCCCACAAGTCTACGCCAGAGAGCTTTTGTATTACAGGCAAATCAAATCCTATGATATTATGACCGATAAGTTTATCAGCCGATTGAAGATGTTTGATACCATCATCTAATTTATTTTCACCATACGAATATTGTTGTCCTGTTTCTGCGTCAATCGCAGACATACAAAATATTTTAGATGGATTTAATCCGTCTGTTTCAATATCAAATACTAATGATGTCATAGTTCTGCTACTTCCTCATCGTCAGGAAAAGTCTCTGCTAGCCTGCCTGTATCTCTGTTATATAGTAAGTGTGTTGCCATACCTACGTCACCTGTGTATCGAGATTTCAACACTCTCATGTGAGTTGTGTTGGCCTCTTGTGCATCTTCGGATTGTTGGTCACGCTCTAATGCGATAACACAATCAGATAATTGTGCGATACTTTGTGAGCCTCGCAAGTGCGATAAGCTTACAGAGATACCGTTCTCATGTCCACGATTACCGTCAACTCTACGTAGGTGACTAACTAATATTAGACCTGCGCCAGTTTCTTCTACAATACTACGCAGCCTTGTCATGATATTATCAATAGCTCTACGCTCATCACCATCACTCATAGCAGACACCAACATATGCAGGTGGTCTACGACTACCCACTTACATGAGCAGCCAATAATTAAAAACCTAAGCTTACTAAATATCTCGTCAATATCGGTAATACCAAAGTGACTGTGAATCCACACTCGGTCTTTATTCTTACCTGCATATACTTTATCAAAGATAGCATTTAACTCTTCTTCGCTGTGTTGATTACGAACTTGGTCAATATATAATCTAGCATTTGCTTCGATTGAAAGTATACCGTCAACAGTCCTGCGCCAATCTTCTTCGAGCGCAATGATGCCCACGTTATCTTTTGTGTTAGTAATTAACCAGTGTTCCAACTCTCTGGTCACTGACGATTTACCAAGACCTGTACCACCAGTTAGTGTGACAAGTTCTCCACGCCTTAAACCATGTAGCTTTTTATTAAGACCTTCCCAAGGATATGGTACACTTTCTTTGGATTCTCGGTTGTTAAACTCACTCTTTTTCTCTGAAATGTTTAACACACCAGAAGGTGTATACAGTTTAGAGTTCCACCAAGATTCCACATAACTTTGACCTCGCCCTGCCTTTAACATATCGTTGGCATCTTTGAAGTCATCAGGTAGTGAAAGTATTTTAGCCTTGCCGGGAGTAAGTAGTCTAGCTACTTTCTTGGCAGACTCTAACCCTTGTTTGTCATTGTCAAAGTTAATGACTACGCAGTCAAACTTTTCCAGAAACTCAATTGAGTTTTTGACATCACGTACCGCACCGGAAGCTCCAGACTTGACACTTACTACAGGCCATTTAGAACCTAGCATTTCGTAGGCGGCCATAGCATCACACTCACCTTCGACAAGTGTTATAAACTTTCCAGAGTTTTTAAATAAACTTTCTCCAAAAAGTCCAGTGCCTTGACTATTGCCACGCCAAGTAAAGTGTTTACCTTCCTCTCTTACTTTGTATGCTGTCACCTCTGACGCTACGCAATAAGGATAAAAGTGTCTGATAACTTTACCTTCACGATTCACAATAGATTTCACGTTATATTTTTTTGCTGTGGTCAACGAGATTCCACGATCATTAAGTGCGACAAACGCACCTTCAATTTCATTGATTGAGTTCATACGATGTGTCTTTATATCTTCCACAATTCCTCCGTCATAAACAGGAATACGGGTGTTGCAACTGAAGCAATACGCAGAGCCATCTTCGTTGATGGAACACGCATCGCTTGAGCTGCAAACGGGGCAAGGTTGGTGTAGTTTTACAAACGCCATTTAAGACTCCATAAAAGGTGCAGTAGAGTCAGCAACTTCACTTGCTAAAGTAGGAAACTCCATTTCAGGGGTCAATGTACTTTTAATTTTATTATTAAAAGTTATCGAAGCTGCTTGAAGAACTGCTATCTTTTTATGTAAGATTTCCATCTCCGCATTTAACTCTACTACTTGTTTAAATAAAACCTTACCCTCATCCGTAAACAAATTAGGATCATAGACTTTATCTTCGACAGTGTAGGTTATCCGTTTGTCACCATTCATAGCTCAGAAACCTCCGCTTCTTCTAGAATAACGTCAAGCTCATCGCCATCTCCGGCACTGTACTGAACTAACTCAACTACTTGAACTGCTTGTAGTTCCAAACCTTTGTAGTTCTTACCGTTCATTTCTACTTCCCAAGGGTTAGCTTGGACACGAACTTTACTACCGTTACCAACAGCGCAGTCCATTTCTTGTTTGTTTTTATCTATAAGCTTTGGAGCTTTTCGTATCATACCCGAAGGGCCATTAACCTTTCTTTTGATATTAATAGTTGGGCCTTCCGGCTTATCAAACTTAACACTAAAGCCTTGCTTATCTAAGTCTTGAGCTGTTTTATTATCAACCACAAGGTCAATAGTATACTTAGGCTCATACTTTGTGTTAGGTGATTTAATACTAGCCCACATAGCTGTTCCTTCAATTACCATAAATGTTCTCCTAAATAAAAAAACTACGTAATACTATCATAGATAGTCTTAAAAGTCAAGACCTGTCTGCTAAATAATTTATAAACTCCGGCAGCAGGTCATACATATATTGCTCGTCATCTTCAGGAATGTCTTTTTTATAACGCTTCATAGCGAAGTGTATAAAGAGTTCTTTAACTCTTTCATTGGGGCATGACACTCCCAAAGATAACGCAAACATCTTAGCCCACATATCCTCAATGACATACGTCAGCTCTTGATTTAGTTCCTGCGGATTTTTAATATCCTCACGAATCATATTGTGCCTCTACGACTGCGTACTCTTGGTCAATGATTTTAGATATTTCATCATCACTTAAATCAATGCCTTGGTCTTTCAAGTTCTGCACTTTCACCATAGCTTCATCAATAGCTTTATCTACTTTAAAATCACTGAACGGATTGCTCATGTTTCTTTTTCTCCTTCTCGTTGTCTTCAACGAACTTTCTTTTTAATTGTTCCTTTGCCTTCTTAGGCAGCCCATCAATAATTACGTACTTGTCAAACCATTCTTCTCTAGTCACGTTATCGCTCCTTTTAAATTAATATCAGTATCAACCACAAAAAATCCTTTCCATTTAATTAGTCTGGATATCCTTTGAACAACTATAGATTCAAAGCCACCTACATTCCATATACGACAATCACTATTACTTGCGTTAGTGTAATTATAAATAGTCGCTACCTTACCATCAGGAAACTTAATTGTCCAATGCGCCTCCCTGCCATTAATTAAAGACGGCTCTCCAAAAATCTCGCACAGCACAGCGAAAGAAGTTTCTACTTGACCTTTGTAAGTAGAGCCTTTACTCTCATCACCTATGCCATCATTATGTGTTTCAAATTTTTCTATCATATCATCACCTATGAAATTTTATTTTTTACCCATTGTTCTAGTCTTGAGTCTTCGTCATTTTCTAATTTATCTTCAAGACTTGCTAAGTATTTTACTCTATCACGAATCTGTGCCATTGTACAATTTTTATGTGGATTTTCAAAAACAATTTCGCAAATGTCACGTTTGAAATCTAACAATGGAACATAAGCTTCCTTAATAAATTCATCTATAACTTTCGACATTTTTTTAACCTCCTGCTAAGTATATAAGTTAGCCACATCATTTGTAATTTAATACGAAACAATTTTAAATTAAAGTTTAAGTTTGAAAAAAATCTTGATAGTTTTAATAACATTAGTCCTTGTCCTCCCAGAATTTTTTCTTTGGTTTTTTATCTTCTTTAAATAATTTTTTAAATAATTTAATTAAAAAATTTTCTTTTTTTTCAAAGGTATACACTCCAAACTTAGAGTAATATCTTTTAACTTTATACTTCGAGCCTTCCGGTTCTTTTATTAATTCGTTGTCGTACATTTTTTTTCTCTTTTAATATAATTATGTATTTCTAATAACTTAGCTAAGTTTATATTGTTAGGTTTTGTATCCCATACATGATTAAATATTTTATTCCATTCTTGAATCAACTCTCTGTCCATGTCGTGTCCTTCGTGTGTTTAATAAAGTAGGCAGTTTATAGAGATGCCTAGCTCCACGAGGTATCCTTTACGCTACCTTCAGCCACTTTTGTAATCCAAGAGTCGCACGTTCAGCTTGACGAGCCTTGAATTGTATAACATTCTTAGACTTCTCAGGTGCTTTATAGTGTGTAGACCAATCCGTAATCGCATTGTACACAGCCCATTGTGTGTCACCCATTCGTGGCTCATAAACCTCCTTATATTGTTTTTCCATATAGGCTAGGTTTTTGTTTACTTTACTTGACTTAAGATTATCGGAAACTCTGTAGGAGTCACCGTCATAATCCTTAAAGACCACATAGCCAAAAGCATTGTATCTATCAATTTGACCTGCCCAAGTATCCTGCATTTTATGCCACAGATGAATCTCATTTTCAAGTACACCTGCAATCTTTCCAAGGTGTTTAGTTCCTTTGTCCACATCTAATTGTTGGCTGTGTTTCTGTTTAATTAATCCGGCAGGGTTTTTAATCATCACCTGTGAATTAAGACAAGCATACTGTTTGAACCCTAGGCTCATTACAAAAGACCAAACACCGTTCCAACTATTCAATGCCATAACCTTAGCACTACCATAGTCTCCATCAGGAGTCTTGAAACTGGTCGCAGGTAAATCATACTCAACCTTACACATGGCTCCATTGTGTGAAACCTCGATAGATTCTTTGATATCTGTGCAGTCTAGCTCACATCTCTCAAGCATATCCCTAGTCTTGTCAATCATCTCAGAGTATTGCAACCCTCTATAGTTTTTACCATGAACTGCTACGGGCGCTCCGGTATCGCTTCGATAGTAAACATCCTTACCCTCAAACGATGTTAAGTACCCACCTCGCTCAGTATACTGTACGGGTGCTTTCAAGATAGTAAACCCTGCATCACCATAGCTACCTCTAAGTGCTTGAATTGCTTCATGATTTTTAAACATTGTTGTCATAATATTAGCCTCGCTTTCGTTTTAATGTCCAATAACACTATCATAATGAGAGCAGTTTGTCAAGCTAATTTAAAAAATATATTATATAACTTGACAAACGCTCAGAAATATGTTATAAATACTCTAGAATTTTTAACATATTGTTACATTAACTTGTATATATTTTCTTATATACATTATAAGAAATTCTTTTAACAAACTTTGGAAGTACAGGTCGTACTGTAAAGTATATATTATTAAATAGTTTTCTCAAGTTTATTCACCTCCTTTTCTGGAATGTCTTTGATAAAACCTAGTATCTTTCGAGTATGTTTTCTCTCAGAATACTCACCATTTTCAAGATTATCTTTTTGATTAAGGGCTTCTAAATCCTCCTTATCAATAGCCATACTTACCGTTACAACATAAACATCACCATCATCAAGAATATTATCTATGTCAGATATATTCGTTGCCGGACACTTGCTAATGTATTCATTTATACATTGAAGTTCGTTATACGTTTCTATAAATCGCTCGTTGTTCATTCTAAAATAACTCCATTTGTCGAGTGTCTTTATTATACCAAGGAAATTCTGCGCTGTCAAAAAAACTTTCAACAGCTATAAAATCCTGACATATATGGTTGCTGCTTGGTTCTTCTTCATAGTGTGCCTGTTCCAAAGTAAAGAACTGGTCACGTATCCGGCACCAAGATTTCTTTATTGTTAATAGTTCAAGATTATTCATTACGCTACCTCCATTGGAAAATAATCAGATGCCTTATGTACATCAATAATTTCTATAACTTTATCGCCTGACATATCCCAATAGACATCGCCTTCATGAACACTGACATTTTCACCGATTAAATCTTCTGGTTTATTTAAACCATATTCACCCCACTCAAATTGGGTAAATATTTTTGTATCGATATTATAATAATAACTATTTGTATCTGGTAAATCATCATCAAACCATTTCATAAAACCTTTACCAAATTCATCATCGCCCATTGCTACTACTAAATGTTGTCTATCATCTGCACATAAACATTCTATAACTAAACTATCTTTCATTCTTCTACCTCCTTTATTCATATTCATACTCCACCACATCACCAGTAACTTCACGAATTACTAAGTCAGTGTGTACAATATCTTCCAGTGTCCAATCTCCATCTTGAACCTTGTTTTTAGCTTCTTCTTTTGAATCCGCTTCAACTTCAACCCACTCACCGTAGGTAGCAGATTGTAATACTCTATATTTCTGTGTCATGCTCCCATTACCTCCGCATCTGTCTCTATCCAAACTTTAGCGCCACAAGATAGTGGCTTGTCTGGGCTGTATATAACTTTACT
>VTLG01014193.1_pt1 | contig 16218 bp, 31 predicted proteins | sample 4694571 | NCBI WGS metagenome assembly VTLG01 (sample SAMN12604809, study PRJNA352737) | marine metagenome | biome: ENVO:00000447; feature: ENVO:00000209|ENVO:00000569|ENVO:01000036; material: ENVO:00002151; isolation source: viral sequences binned using virsorter ...
TAAATTGCGGAAGCGCAAGCTGCGATTTCGTATTCTGATAGACCTTGGGCATCTCTGTTACTGCCAACTTTGCCAATTGGTCGTAGACCAAAAGGCGCGTCTTGGTTTGCCATAAGTTTTCTCCGTAGTTTACAGATTGCTCTGTAAACGGTTAATAAAATTTCGTTGGATTAGGAATCGCTAATAAATTAGTTCTTCTTTGTTCCACCGAAGGTTACACGTGTCTGCCTCTCAGCGTTGAGTGGCATACTTGGGTGCTGTTCCTTCATGAGATCTTGTTCAATCGCTATATCTTTGTCTTGAGTTATTTTCTTAAAATACTCGTCGCGCGATTTTACAATCTCAACCGGTATCCTTGCCAGCAAAAGGCCACCAACTCCGATCACCCCTTTGTATTTTCCTTCTGTCATCACTGGATATTCAGATCCTGGATATTCATCAGCTCTTACAAGCTCGTATCCTGATCTTAATTTACCGGACATGTTCTTTGTATCATCAAAGCCCATTGACTCGGCTCTTATCCATCTGTGATGGAACCCATCTGGTGCAGGGGGTGCATCTAAAGATGATGGTGGAGTCCATACTTTGGGTTTCTCTGTTTTAGCCCTAGTTTGGCTCGCACGGGAAGTTTTTATGTCGTCTTTTTTCATATGCTTATGCCTCCTTCGTGATTTTTAGTTGTTTCGCATATTCTTCAAGTGGCACACCTAATTTTTTAGCGATTGCTACTTGTGATGATGTGAGTCTCACAGTATTGCGACTAGGTCGTACACTGCGCGTCGCTGACGCTACTGTTTGTGTCGGTTTAGTCGATTCCTGAGACTTAGTATTACCAAACTTATGCGGAAAGTCAAGACGCATTCGCTTGTCTATCTCAGCATAATATTCGTCGGATTTAGGGTCAAACCCTTCGTCCTCAGTTAGTTTCTTATGATAATCAAAAGCCGTATACGTCATAGCGCTGTCTTTTCCGAACCAATCGTTCTTTTCAGCCCATGCTTCGGCTTTTGGATCGGCTGGTGGAGTTTTAAGCGCTTCATCTAAAGAAGGTGTTTTAACTTCTTTTTCCTTCGTCTCAGATAATTTGCTTTTTAAAGTACTAACTCTAGCTTCTTCAACACCGAGTCTTGCAATTTCTTTCGATGCTTCAACTTCAGAATTAATGTCGCCGGCTTCTCTTGCTCTTGTTAATTTTGCTTGAGCTGCTTGCAAACCAGAGTTAATTTTATTTTCAATTGCTGTAACATAGTTTGGCTCTAATCGTGAAAGCTTCGTTTTCATTTGAGAATGTTCTGCTTGAACCCCTTTGGCATAATCTAAAGCGGCTTCTTTTTGTCGCTCTGCTTCACGCCATTTTTTTGTTAGTTTCGCGATTCGTTTTTGAACACCTTGACTATACTCTTCTAATTCTTCTTTTTTCTCGTCCTTTGGCTCTTCTTTTGGTTTTTCTTCTGCCTTGACTTCTGGTTCTTGTTCCGTGGTTCGTGGTTCTTGGACCTCTTCTTTTGTTTCTTCTTTAACTTCTTCTTTGACTTCGACTTCTTCCTTCGTTTCCTCTGGAAGTTTTATATCGACATCGGGTCCCGATGTATCAATATCGACAGTTTTCTCTTCTTCTTTTTTGACGTCTTCCTGTTTAACGTCCTCTTTTTTTACTTCTTCGTCTGGCATAGTTCCTCCTATGTTTATATATGATGCAGCACGGATCCTGGATCTTTGATCGTACCCAGAACCTCATCGTCATTTAACAAACGGACTTCTCCGCCTTCTATTGGTAATCTTGATCCTGCATAACGAGCAAAGATTATCCAATCCCCCTTCTTGCACCACGGACCTGTGGTAAATTTTTCACGATCAGCATAAGCAAGGGGTCCCATCTTTAAAACATAGCCGCAATTTGTTGCAACTCGTAATTTGTCTAAAGATTCTTGTGCGATTAAAATTCCACCTTTAGTCTTCTCCTTTGGTGTAAAGGGCAAAACTAAAAGTCTCCAGCCACTAGGCTCAGGGAGTTGTGAAACTTGTTCTTTGATATTTTCGGGATTTAAAGGTTCTTTTTCTTGGGTGTTTTGATATTTTTCTTCCAACGCATTTCTATGCTTTGGGACTTCCTTTTCCGAGGTCGATAACGTTTCCTTTTTCATCTTTTTGCTCCTTAGCTTTTAGCAGGTTAGAGATTTCCTGAAGCATGTACTGATATGTACGTGCCTGTCCTAACATATATTGATATTTCTCCATATTGTCAACACCACCACTAATCATGGCATCACCCACGCGCTGAAGATTATCTCTCATGAGTTTTTGTAATTTTGATACGATCGCTAAAGGATCCACTAACAAGCCCACTTTCTCAGTGCTTTATTAATTCTTGAATCTGGATCTCTTGCTGTTTTAGCAGATGTTAATCTTTTCTTCATGCCCTTCATTCTTGCACAAAATGCCTTACGTCTTCCACTTGTTTTAGATTTTGTAGGTGCTTTTAATGTGCCACCTGTTTCTCTTTTATAACTGGCTCTTCCAGCTTTATTTAAGCCACCAGAAGGTGATTGACCTTCTTTTCTTTGCCACGCGGGCGTAGTTGAACCGCCAGAATTGTAATAAAATCTCACGTTTGACTTTCTTTAAGAGCTTTAGCAGTAGGCGCACCAGCTGATCCTGGAGATCTCATTTTTTCTCCACTACCAGCTTTTATTCTAGCTCTTTTAGCATGAATATTGGCCCATAGACCATCAGCAGCTTTTACTCTGCCACCGTGACGATAAGTTGCTCTTTTACTTCTTCCTTTAATTTCTTTTCCTGGCATTAAACCATTCCTTTATAATATTTCTTATAACTTGGATTTGATACTTTAACACCATCAATGTCAGCATCAATATATCTTCCAATGTACGGATCAGGTTTTGGAAGATCAAATACATCTACTCTGTCATCTTTTTGTTTACTTTTACTTGTAATTCTTGAATTTGCGATTGTTGGCCGCCATCTTGGGTTTACCATTATTTTTTACCTCCGCCGTTTCTAAATACTTGTGTTCCCTTTATACCAAATACGCTGGCAACTACAAGTATCCATAAATTTGTAAACCATTTTGGCAAATTCGAGAAATACTCAAAAAAGATTTCTATCTTCTTCATCGCCTCTGGATCCTCTGTCCAGACCGACCAGGCAAGTACCAGGATGGGGAGCGTAAGTATCGCCAAAACGATCTCGTCCTTGTAGTCGTTTTGCCGAGCTTCTAAAAGTTTGCCTTGGTAAGATTCCTCGCCGCGAGCCATACGCTCGGCATGGAGGAGCTGGGCGTCAGACATCGCCATTTTCGTACGTTGACGATTAGAATATATCTTACTTCCCGCTTGAAGTGCTATTTTTGCTAGTCCAAACCAAGCCATATTAGTACCAAGTTACAGGTTTTTGTGGTCTTGCAGCTCTTGTTCCAGTTACAGGATTTGTATCTTTTTTATCCTTGTTTACTGCAACAGGTTTGTTGTTTTTATTTGCATCCGGTGTAGAAATCACTTTAGATTTACCCAACGGTGCATAACCTTTACCTACTGTCATTAGTTGCTCCTTCCATTTGTTTTAGGTTTCATTCTTGCAAGTGTCAATCTATTTTCATTTGCCATTTCTTGCTTTTCAATTGATGTATCAGCCCTTAATTCAGCTAAATCTTCGTTTTGATCAAGTTTATCTTCAACGTTTCCTTGATTCATCATCGCTCTCATCTTCTCAAGATTAATTTTTTCTTGTGCTGCTCTTTGCTTAGATTCGTTATCTATAGCTCTAATATCAAGTTCTCTAGCTCTTAATTTAGCAATTGGATCATGATCAAACTGAGAAGTGACTGCTTTTTCCTCTTTCATGAACTCTTCCATCATTTCAGACACTAAAACAGCTTTTCTTGCTTCAATTTTCTGTTGAAGAGGTAATATTTGTTGTTGAATTTGCGGATTCTGCGGATTTTGTGCTGCCATTCGCTGCATTTGTGCTAATTGTTTCAATTCATCTCTAAATTCTAGCTCAATTTGCTCTTGAGCCATCAAAGAAATGTGTTGTAAACAGTTTTTTTCAATTGCAGCCCCTACCATAGGTGCATTTCTAACCATATTAGTCGCTAAAAAGTTTAAATGTGATGTAATATGCGATCTATGGTCTTGTCCTGGAAAAGCTTGAAACGGCAAACCTCCTAAAGCATCGATATGTTCTAATGCTGGGTCTTTTGGAACCGGTCTTGGTGGTTTTTTCAAAATTAAATCAATATCTTTTGCACCCAATGCCTCATACATGTTCCGATACACTTCGTATTGGTTATGAAGGGCTGGATTTGAGGCCGCCAATTGCAGTTCCGTTTGTGCAAGGGAGATCCTTTGAGTCTGACTAAAGATATTCGGATCCGCAACTGGCAGAATATCTACTCTGTCATCAAAGTCCGTTTGCATAATTTGCCTTTGGCCTCCAACAACATCGTATGGATATACGGCTGGTAGATAAAGTTTAAAAACTCGAGCAAGCAATGTAAATTCTTTTCTCATTGCTGCATATAATCTTTTATGTATGGCTGACATCGTTCTTGAGCCTCTTTCTAAAAGCGCAACGGTCGTGCCCACTGCCGCTTGTTGATTACCCTCACCTACTTGCAGGTCCGCAATAGATGCGAATCGTTGTCCTGCTTGTACCACGACGCCCATAAGTGCTAATAAGGTTTGAGAGGGTTCTTTAAACGGAAGCATCATAAAAGCATCTTTCAAATTTCCTCCTGGTGCGTCGACATCTCTGAACTCTCCAGGCTGAATCGCTTGTGCTTCGTCTCTCATTTTAATTCCACGCATTTTAAATCCTGCAGGTAAATTCGATAAGGTACCTGCATCTAAAAGTTGACGAAGAGCCGCCGTTGCAGTGCGACTCAACCCGCCAATCATATGAATAAGGCCAAAGCCGTAAAAGCCTAAGCCAGGTAGAAATTTAAAGTGAACAAAATAATCGATTTTCTTTTTCATTGGATCGCCCATTTGATAATTTCTACGAATGGATAAAATTTTTCTTGTACCTTCTTCAACGGTTACAATGTAAGGTAATTTAATTCCTGTAGATTCTCCTGTTTGTGGGTTTGTATCTTCGAAACCATCTAAATTTAAATCAATGTGACATTCAAGAATCGTGAACATACGATCATCACGTCCTCTTGCTGTTCCTTCAAGTTTTCTTTCCTTTTCTTGAAGTTCTGATTCAATTAAATGAGTTGGAGTTAATTCAATATCTCGATAAAATCCACCCACTTGCTGTTTTCTTAATTCATTCTCCGTCATACGAACCATATGAATAATAGATTCACATTCATCTAAAGATGAAACTGTATACGGAACGACTAAATCATCTGCAGGAACAAATTTAGACACGGCTCTCTGCATCAATTCATCATAATAAATTTTTTTAAATGCAGACCCTGCAAGCGGTAAATAAAATAACATTTGATCAAACTCAGCCTCATACTCAGGCATTTTGTTCATGATCTGATAATTCATAAATTCTTTAACACGAATTCCTTGTTGCTCCTTATCAGGAGACAACATGCCAACAATTTGTGTTCTTACGGGTCCTGTGGAAGGTAATAATTCTTTATAAGCTAAAGATTGAAATTGAGTCACCGCTTCTGCAAGGACAGGGTGCGTGGCACCTGATGCTCCTTTAAAAGGTTCACTTCTGTCATCATATTTAAACCCTAAAAGATCTAATCCTGATGTATAAGCTCTTTCCCAATCACGTCTTGAATTTTTATAATCTTGATAATCTGTAAAAAGTTTTGATCCTAATGGATCTAAAACATCATCCGGTAATAATTCTGCTAAATTAGCAAAATGGTCTCCTGATTGTTCAACACTTCCAATAGAAGGATCAAAATTAACATCAACACTACCATCTTCGTTTTGTTGAACATCAATGGGTTGATCACCTTGTTGTTCAATTAAAGCTTTTTCTTCTTCTACTTGAATGTCTTGTGGATTAGGTATGTTTACTGTTTGTTTAACGTTGGGTAACGCTTTGTCAATCTCTGCCATTTATTCTCCGTTAATATGTTTCTAACCTTTTTATATTGATTATTCAAGCCCTGTGATAGTGGCCCTCGTTTAGGAGGTACCGTTGTTGTTAGTTTTTTAACCATTAATAGTATATTGGTCTTCCCTTAATAATTTTTTCATCCTTATAGTCTTCAGGATGCGGTATTAATCCGCCCTGTCTAAATCGCATCACCGCTTGAGTCATACTATCGACCAAGTCGTCATGCTCCCCATAAGGAAATGCAGCACATTCCTCAATAACTTCCTGTGCAAACTCTTTGTGAGTGGGCGCCCATATGGTCCCGCTTTCAAATAAAGGGGCTACCGAGTTTACTCTTGTATGCTTATCATTTCCTTTTGAGGGTGTAAAGTTAATTACTGGTATGCCCATGTTCCGTAATTCGTAAGTCAGGGGTAATCCTGAAGCCTTCGCTTCGACCAACACCGTTTCCGGTGACCAGTATTTATATTGTTCTAGTGCTTTTCTTCTTAATTCTGGAAACTCGTATCGTCCTTTAATCGCATCCACTAAAATTAAATTAGGAGGTGCATCAATATCTTTTCTAAAGACACCCCATGTAGTAATAGCTGAGTAATCCGCCGTTTCTTTTTTCATAAAGGCGGTATCGTAAGATTGTATGACATGATCCAAGGTTGGCATCCAGTCATGCTCCCACTTCTTCCACCATTCTCGTTTGATAATGGCTCCTTCTTCTGAAGTTGGATTTTGCATCCACTGAGCATTCCATTTGCCAAGTGATAATGAGGCCTTGACCGTCTCAAGTTCGCCTAGCTTCCAGTATTCCGGCCATACTGGCTTACCACTCGGCATGATTGCCGGAAACTCGATGAGTTCCCACTGATCGGCCTTTGCTTCTTTCTGGGCCTGCATCAACATGCCTGTCAAATCTTTTGTGTTCCAACGTGTCATAACGCAAACGATCGTTGCACCCGGTTGTAATCGTTGTCGTGGTCCTGAAGTGTACCATTCATAAGCACGCTCCAAAGCGGTCAGGTTCATTGCATCTTGTTCCGAGTGTGGATCATCGATAATCAATAAGTCCGCACCACGGCCCGTGATTGCTCCACCAACACCCGCAGCAAAGTATTCGCCGCCTTGTGCCGTTTCCCATCGTCCTGCCGCTTGTGAATCTTCTCTGAGTCTAGTTTCAAAGACTTGTTTATATTCAGGAGAGTCCATGAGTGTTTTAGCTTTACGACCAAAACGAATAGCCAGTTCTCCTGTGTGAGTGGTTTGAATAATTTTTAATTTTGGGTTTCTGCCAATCATCCATGCCGGTAGTAGGGATGAGGCAAATTCAGATTTCGTATGCCGTGGGGGCATATTAATAATGATTCTTTTACTTTTACCCGTTGCCATATCATTAAATTTATTTGCTACAATCTTATGATGAGATCCTTGAATAAATTCTGGCCACATATGCTTCACGAAACTTAAAAAGTCACCACGGACCTTGGCTTCATGCTTCTTCTCGTTGTACTTCAGGTACATCTTATAGAAGTCTTTTTTAATATCAGGAGGTAGCTTTTTAATCTTTTCTAGGTCAATTTGCATTTGAAAAATTTTTTTTAAAATTTTTTTCAGTTTCGATATGAAATTTTTTTAATTTATCTCGTATTACGCTAATAATCAAGGGTATATCCCATAATGGTTTATGGGGCTTTAACCATCTAAATCAAGCACTAAAGTGAAAGAAAAAAGATTCCTTTTCCGAAAAAAATGTTTAAGGGTTAGGGGAAGTTCAAAATCGTTGGTTGTTGTGGTACCTCTATCGAAGGAGTTCCCCCCTTCTAGTTCAATCAAGCAAGGTCAATGGTTCGTGTTCCATAGTTCATAGCCATTGGATCACGAACCAATGTATTTAAAAAGATTTTATACGTTAAAGCTCATTGGTTGTTCTTCTCTCTATCTATAAGACTTTATAGGATAGCTATTTAACTCTACATTGTTGCAAGAATGCTGCAGTGTTGCCAGGATGCAACACTTCCGGACACACAACCTGAACTAGAATTATCAGCATAGAAAAAGAACAGAGCTAGAAAATCCATTGAACACGAACCACGAACCATCGACCAAGTGTGAATAACTTTTGACCATCAACCAAAGGTTATAAAATTTGAGATAATTACTCTTTAATACTCTAGTTTATAATCATTCTAAATAAGGCAATAACTATTGATAATATACAACAATAACGTGAAATAAATGGGCAATAATAGAGCTCCAATTTAAAGTACAAAAAGACTTGCAAAGCACTTATATTAATGTAGGATATTCCGAGATAACAAAAAGGAGAAAAAAGATGACAAAAAAAGAAACAGAAAAAAGAGAAGCAATAGAGTATCTAAAAAAGTCAATCAATAAAGGGGATACTCTTTACACTATAGTTACTCACGTTTCAAAAAGTGGAATGAGTAGAAATATCAAAGTATTAGATATTAAAAATGAAAGTCCATCATATTGGAATTATTATATATCTAAAATTTTAGGTTATACCCTAAAAAATGATGGAACGCTAAAGGTTCAAGGTTGTGGCATGGATATGGGTTTCCATGTTGTTTACCAATTATCTGATGCTTTATTTAATGATGGTTATGCAATTAAACAAAGATGGATTTAAAGATCGAAACACCCTTGAAAGAGGGTGTCTTGGGTTAATTACCCAACTGATGAGGTCAGAAACAACGAAATTAAAACTTGACCTTATTATGGGATAATATAAGATAAATAGAAAGGAGAAAAAAGATGAAACTAGAACTAAAAAAAATAAAAAAACATACCCTTAATCAATATAGAGTTGATGAGAAAGTTTGTTTAGAGAAGGCTTATGCTAAAGGTCAATTAAAAGGTTATAAAGGGGATAAACTTTTTAATTATGTTGAAAAAGAATCTTTAGAACAATGGGAAAACAAAGCATTTTAAATAGAAAGGAAAAAAAGATGAAAACAATTAAAGTCTATATAGAAGGTGGAGTTTGCACAGATGTTGTAATTCCAAAAGAGTTTCATGATAAACTTAATTATGAAGTCATTGACTATGACCACATAGAAGCAGAAAAAGAACATAAAGAATAACAATGAAAGGAGGAACAATGGAAAAAGATGTAATGAAGTTAGTAGATTGGTTAAATGCCAATTATTGCAAAAGTGATTTAGATGATAAATTCACTTTAAAGAAAGGAAGAAAGTATTTTAAAATCAATAACAAAGCCCAAAAGGGAATTGGAGAAAGTGTTTATGCTTTTATTAATACTGATGGAACAATATTAAAACCTAACTCTTGGAAAGCACCACACAAAACACCAAGAGGATCAATTTACAAGAGTGAAGATTGGTCGAAGGTTTGTTACAAATATGGTATTGCTTATATAAATGGTTTTGCTAATTATTAAAGACCGAAACACCCTCAACAGAGGGTGTCTGTTGTTAAATACAACACTGAAGAGGTCAGAAACAAACAAAGAAAGGTTAACAAATGACAAAATGGAATGAGTTAGTAAAAAAACATCTTGTGGGTAAAAAAATTATAGATGTAAAATGGTTAAGTCCAAAAGAGTCTGAAAAGTTAATGGGTTGGAGTCAACAACCTTGTGAAATATATTTAGACAATGGAACTATATTAACACCAAGTGCAGATGATGAAGGGAATAATGCAGGTGCAATTTTTACAAATATAAAAGAACTTCCTACAATACCTACATTTAGGAAGTAGACCGAAACACCCTTGAAAGAGGGTGTATTGGGTTAAATACCCAACTGATGAGGTCAGAAATAGTACAATTCCAGGTAGAATTAAAATTTGACTTCTATGTGGGATAATATAAGATAAATAGAAAGGAGAAAAATGATTGAATATATAATTTTTGGAGTCATAGACAATGCTGTAATGTTAAGTGGAGCTTTGTTTGGAGTTTCAATTGAGAAGAAGTTCCCTGAGAAACTACAAAGTGGTTTTTTAGGTGCAACCATTGGAGCAGGTTTAGGCAATGCCTTCTCTGATTTTTTAGGTGGGTTAGGCGCAGCAAATCTATCTCTTGCATTTGGTTCAGCAATTGGATGTCTCATAGCTTTAATTTTGATTCCAATATATTCAACATTTAAAATGAAAGGAGAAAAAAGATGAAACAATATGAAGTAATATACTCAAAAAACAGAGAAATCCTCAGACAAAGAAAGGATAATAAAATTATAGCTAGAACCAATGGCAATAATATTTGCTCTCAAATTTTTGAAACCGAAACATTGCTAGATTTTATGGTTGCTTTAGATAACTTTAAATCGAGGGAAATGATTTATAATGATACTATCTTAGAAATAAAGGAGAATAAATAGAAAGGAGGAAAAAGATGAAAGGTAAATATACAAAAGTCATAATTGAATTAGAGTTTGATACTTTTAAACCTACTGAAGATGATATTTTTAAATATATAAAAGACTTATATGAAGACAATTCTTTAGGTTATACAATGCTTAATTCAAAAGGAATAGAGGTTAAATAGAAAGGAGAAAAAAGATGATAGACTTTAAATACAAAGGTTACGAAGTCAAAGTGGGTGGAATAGCCAACACAACTAAAGTTACAGCAGATAATGGAATGGATAGTTGTGTGTGGTCATTTAGTATTGATAATCCTAAACAAGCCAAATGGCATAGGTTTATCAAACGAATACAAAAAGCAATAACAGAACGAATAAATTATTTGGGAAAGGAGTAGAGGATAATGTCAAATATTAAAAATAAAAGTGAAATTAATCATTTAATAGGTTCTATTGTACAACAACCCATTAATAAAGATTTAGGTCATTTGTTATTAGCAATCTTATGCGAAGACAGGAAAAAACTCGGTGTTTTTATAGAAAGAACAATTCCAGACTTAACAAAAGAAGTCTTTAGGGAAGATGGTATAGACTATAAACCTTTATTAGATAATGAACATAAATCTAGAGATTTATTTATTAGAACCGAATTATATAAATTAAAAGAGAAAGGTTATGTAAATTTCGTTTCTTATAAAAAAGATAGGTATAATGTAAAAGCTAATCTTAAAGGTTTAGAATATTGTAAAGCACTTCTTTTAAACTTAATAATTGATGATGGTTTAAATATTAATAACATAGAAGTTGTAGAGGATTTTTAAAATGCAAAATAGAGAATGTGGCAATTGTAATATGTGTTGTAAGTTACCAGAAATTCCATCAATAAATAAAAAATCTTATAATTGGTGTAATAATTGTGATGTTGGGAATGGGTGTAAAATATACAAAAGCAGACCACAAAAATGTAAAGAGTTTGTTTGCTTGTATGTGTGTGGATTAACAGATTTAAAACCTAATAAATGTGGGTTTTTTATATTTCCTGAAAGTGAACAATCTACAACACATAAAATATTTACAACGTATTCAGAACCACATAAATTAGATAGTATTCCAAAAGCAATAATGAAAGACAATAAGCTGTCAAGATTAGTTAATGATAATTGGGCATTTCATATAAGGTATAATTCAGATGACAATGATTTAGCCATATTTGATTTGGCTACTTTTGGAATGAGTTTAAAAAAAGTAAAAAGAGATTTATACTCTAAAAATAAATAACCAAAACATCTACTTGCCTATATTCTCAAAGTATAGGCAAGTCTCCTTTAGACCATAAACAATAGGTTTAACTGACAAACCCTTTTCAAAGAGTTCTCTCACTTGATTTCCAGAATATAGATGACAATCAGCTTTGGTCTTTACTAAAATAAAAGTATTTTTAGGGTGGCGAATATGAAAAGAAATTTGGTGGGGAGATAAACGAACTCTATTGCCATTAGCAACTTTTAATTCAAGAGTGAAAAAGTGCCTAGAAGTATTATACCCCAATAGATCAGGAGTACCGAATGACCCAGTATTTTCAATCCTTGTCCATCTAATTTGTGATGTAGTTCTTTTAAGCTCATGCCAAAATCTAGTCTCTGGTTTAGGCATTTTTCAAAGGAATTACCTTGGTGTTGCTTTGATATTAAAATGGATAAATCGAAACGCGTCAATACCATTATCAACTTTAAACTCATGTGGCAAGTAAGAATTAAACATTAATAACGTTCCAGGAAAAATTTTAAAACTTTGTCTCTCCATTGCATAACATAATTTTGTGTGGTCTTTAATTGGCAAGTTTAACATCATGCGACCAGCTCTTGGATCATGAAAAACAGGAACAGAGGTTCGGTCAGAACATTTTAAAAAATAAAAACCAGAGATATGATTATCCCAATGAATATGTGTCTCATGATGACCACCTCCTTGGTCTGCAAATTGCTGCACCCACATTTCTGTATAATCCAACTGATAATTAGATAAATCAAAACCTTGACTTTCTAGTATATTTCTAGCTGTCACTCGAATCAAAGACTCAAAATTATATAATCGCTTATCATTGTATAATTTCCCATGTGAATGATAGGACATGCCATGGTCTCCTATAGCCACACCATATTTTTTCTCTCGTTTAAGAATACTTTCTCTAGCCTGCTTTCGAGCTTTATGTAAATGATCGTTCGTAATTTTATTTAATTCATCAACGTACTCAGGTAATTCTTTACGATAAACAATTGATTCAAATAAAGTAGTGGAATCCATTACAATAGAATACCACCATAGTCCTTAACCACCCTACCCATCGGAGCTTTCTCAGGAGTGACTTCTATGACAATTCTATGAGTTTCTCTTGTGCCAAATATTCTATTTTCTAATAGTTTCATGGACTTAACATCGTGATAGACACCATCTGACGTTCTAACTTGTATTCTGGCGTGTTTGACCGTCTCTGCTTTCAAAAATTTATCTAATACCTGTCTAATTAACACAGCATTAATCATGTATTGACTTGTACTTGAAGTTACTATACTTGTCAAGAATGGGAGTTCCAAAAAGATTAACAGAAATGCAGATGAAATTTGCTCATGAAATTGTGACAAATGAGGGAAGAAAGAACGGTTTTGAATGTGCGGTATCAGCAGGATATGCAGAAGATTCAGCGAGAGTTAGAGCATCAGAGCTACAAAACCCAAAAAGATTTCCTCTCGTTGTTAAATATATTGGCGAACTCAGAGAAGAATATCAAAAGAAATATGCGGTGACGTTTGAACGGCACATATCGGAATTAGGTAAGATAAGACAGGACGCTCTTGCGAAGGGAGCCTGGTCTGCAGCAGTTAACGCTGAGGTAGCCAGAGGTAAAGCTGCCGGACTTTACATAGAACAAAAAATAATAAGAACAGGTAAGTTAGATGATTTGTCTGCCGATGAATTAGAAAAACGAATGGCCGAAATCATAGACCAATACTCACCCATATTAGAGGGTAAAGTTGAAGTTGCAGATGTTAAGAAATTACAAAAAGATATAAGACTTAATGAATCAAAATCGCAAAATAATAAGCAACAGCAAAAATCGTTAAAACCGTTACGTACACTAAATACTTCTGATAAGGAGGCAACATCTAATTCAGCTTCTTCATCTTCTTTACACACGACAAAGGAATAACAGTTCTCTCACCAAAGACATAACCATCTTCGTCTCTGTCATAGCTTGCAAATATTTTAATTACACACTCATTTTTCTCATACAACCAACCCTCACTGACTGGTGTCGCTAATTTCATTTTATCAAATTCGTGTTCACTAGCCCAACCCGAATCGGAGGCAATATCAAACCATTCAACTCGATACTTTGAATACGGGATATGGCTTTCTTTTAAACTCGATAGCCTTCTTTTTCTTTTCGGTTTTTTTCTTTTCATTCCTATTCCTCCCATAGTAATAGTCAGGGTTGTGTACCCTATTAAACATATCAAAAAAGTTTTCTTTGTTCATCCCTATAAGGGATATACAGGATAAAAAAGAAAAAAAGAAACGCTTTCGCGCGCGCGAAAGGCACTACTGAATTGGACACTTTATTTTGTCTATAAAATAAATTCTGTCCAACATTCTGTCTACACTTTAGCTAGTAATACCAACGATAATCGTTCATTTGGACAAAAAGACACTTTTTTTTCATGTTATTTTTTTTTAATTCAAAATTATTCTGTACAACTCTTATAGACTGGCTGTATCATCAAAAAGACATGATTATGCCACATTTCAGCCATAATATTCATTAAGGCGCTTTAGAAAATTGTGGCGATATTCTCTCATTTGATCTCCTTCGAACCTAAATTCCTGGTAATAGAGGTCAGGAGTACAGACCATAATAACTCCTTGTTCTATATTGCTGCCGTGAACATGGTCATGGGCCATGGCATATGCGCCAATTTGCAAGAAATAATCTTGAATCCAATCTTCTCTTTTGGGGCGATTCGCTTGTTTAAAATCGATAATCGTTTCTTTGCCATTGTGAATACAAACTAAATCTGTGCTGCCTGCATAAAGTCCAGGATAGTATAAAGATACTTCCGAGCCGTAATATTCTGTAATAGGAGTTAATCCTATGTCAATAATCTTTTGAGCCATCGGCTTAGCTTGCTGACCGATTTCCGTAAGGTCATCGTACCCTTCGCCGGTGATGTGGTTTTCAATGAACTTATGCATGCTAGTCCCCCGCTTGCTAGATAAATTCTTGATTCGTTCTGCTTCTTCATCGCCTACTTTTGCTCTCCATTTGTCCAAATAGGACTTGTCTTTGGTTTTGTCAAGAATAGTCGTGACACTGGGAAGTTTTGTTCCATGTACATCATAGGTCCGTGAGCCGTGTTCCGTTGTCCGTGAAACACGGACATAGTTGTATTTTTCATTTCGCTTCATATTAATATCTCCTCTATTCTCTTTTTAGCCATATCAAAGTAGTTTTTATCTAACTCTATTCCAATAAACTCTCTATTTAAATTCTTACAAGCAACACCTGTTGAGCCTGATCCCATGGTAAAATCTAAAACCGTGTCATTCTCATTAGTATAAGTTTTAATTAAATACTCTAATAAAGCTATTGGTTTTTGTGTGGGGTGTAGTTTTTCTTTGTCAGAATTAAATTTTTGTATTGCGTTAGGATACCTTGTTCCACTATTTTTTGTAATAATATTCTGTCCTGTTCTTGAACCCTCTCTAACAACTGCATCTCCCCCTCTACCTTGTTTCATTTCATAGGGAATTCCGCTAACCATTTGTGGGTTATAAGGACAATTTTCTTTATTTTTTACAAACGAAGTAGCACCACTTGAAAAAATTGAAATAATTTCATAGTTTTTAGATGGTTGATATTTATAATTTAAAAAATTAGAACCTCTCTGTTTTTCCCAAATCCAATCATACTTAAAACATTCAATGTTTGATGTTCTTAAATAAGAACTAAAAGGCTCTGAACCAAATAAGATTATGGGTTTATTTTTTTTTATAATTCTTTTTAGATCTTTCCACATTAATCCGAATGGAATTGTGGCGTCCCATTTACAAGCAGAAGTTCCATAAGGAGGATCGGTAAGTATTAAATCAACACTTTGATCAGGTAGTGTTGGCAGCACTTTTAAACAATCATCATTAATGAGTTTCATGTCGTCTCCTAAAATAACTTCTCCACACCCATGACCTTATCATAGAAATGACCGTAAAAATTAACGCGATACCAATACTATCTAAAATCGTCGGATAAAGCCCGAAAAAAGGAAAGATGAAAATTTGTATAGCTAGCGCAAGCAAGAAGCCTGAGCCCACATCGATAATACTTTCTATGAGACTACTGAGTTTCATTTCATCGCCTTAATAATAGCTCTTCCTATTGTTTCCGCGATTTGCGGGACGATAGCATTTCCCAATCCTTTAAGTCGGTGTACTCTGCCGGATACCCCATGAGCCACTCGACCCACGTTGGGTTCAATGTCCCACCAGCTGATCCTGCGAGTCTGCTTTTCTTTCTCGCTGTTTCGTAATTCGTGTTCGGACCCGAGTCTTTGTGATCCCGTGCGGTTGGTGTTGGAAGCATCTGTGCTATCTTCTCCTCTAATCTTCCTCTGTCCGTCCCTCTCTGTTTGATGTTCTTCACGTCCTCCGACATCGCTGCTGAAGCTCTCGGTGTCGGCCACATCTGCAGGTATTCCGCTACGTCGTTCAGACTCGCTCCGTATTTCACTTTCGATTCTTTTCGGATCTTGCTCCAGCCCGTGGAAGTCTCCACT
>VTLG01003705.1_pt1 | contig 16216 bp, 21 predicted proteins | sample 4694571 | NCBI WGS metagenome assembly VTLG01 (sample SAMN12604809, study PRJNA352737) | marine metagenome | biome: ENVO:00000447; feature: ENVO:00000209|ENVO:00000569|ENVO:01000036; material: ENVO:00002151; isolation source: viral sequences binned using virsorter ...
ACTGCAATAGGTTCACACGCGCTTCAAGATGCTACGGGCGCAAGCAACACTGCGGTTGGGCATAACGCACTTAAAGAAACCACTTCTGGGGTTCACAATGTTGCTATGGGTTCAGGCGCAGGAGATGCTATAACTACTGCCAATTATAATGTTGCCCTCGGAGGCGGAACTATAAGTGCCGTGACGACTGGCGATCAAAATATTGCGATTGGTTACGCTGCTTTAAATGACACTGGGACTGCCGCCAGTAATAATATAGCGATAGGCTATTTCGCAATGGATGGTACTACAGGCGGTTCAAACATTGGAATAGGAAGCAATGCGCTTGGTCATGCAGATAATGCAGTAAGCCACAATATTGCAATTGGGACAAGCGCAGGTCTTAACGTCCAAACAGGAACTCAAAACACCTTTATTGGTGGTTTTTGCGGCGATGGACTTACTGCTGGAAATAACTCAGTTGCTATAGGGTATGAAGCGCTTACTGGGGCATCCACGACAGGCGGCGAACACGTTGCGATTGGGGTAGGGGCAGGAGCCGCCATTACGACAGCTACTCAGACAGTGCTTATAGGAAAGAATGCTGGAGATGCAATAACTACATCAAGTTCTTGTACAATTGTTGGCGCACTTGCTGGAAGCTCTCACGCAACTGGTGGAGGTATAACTGCATTTGGTTTTGAGGCTGGTGCAGTTTGCACTAATAGTGGTAACACGTTTATTGGATCAGAAGCAGGAGAAAATAACTCAACAGGGTATAACAACACTTTTCTTGGTAACGATGCGGGGGATAGTGTAACTACAGGGTACAAGAACACTTGTGTCGGCATCAACTGCAATCCAAGTGCGGCTGATGGTTATGGTCAATTTGTTGTGGGTCACGATTTGACAGGCGTAGGTAATAATTATTTTACTTTGGGTGATGATGGTGTTGGTGTGGTTTATAATCAATATGCTGCCAACGCTTCTTGGACTAGAGCTTCTGATGTCAGGCTTAAAAAAGAAATATCCGACAATACAGATTGTGGATTGGCGTTTATTAACGAGTTGCGTCCAGTAACTTTTAAGTGGAAGGCACCCTCAGAAGTTGATTCAGATATGCCTAATTATGACGCTAATCAAGATGAACCTAGTTACACCTCTAAAATGTATGGGCTAATTGCTCAAGAAGTTAAAGCTGCTCTGGACAAACATAACATTACAGATTTTGGAGGATGGCATGAAACCCCAACTGACAAAGTTCAAGGCGTATCGCAAGAGATGTTTATTCATCCATTAATTAAAGCTGTTCAAGAACTTTCTTCTGAAGTTACTACGTTAAAGTCTGAAATAGCTGCGCTGAAAGGAGGCTAGAAATGTCGGTTACAAAAACATTGATTACTGCAATTCCTACTAAAGAAGAAGGGAAAGTGGTTAATTGGTATGTAGACTTTAAGTATGAAAAAGGTACTGAAGGAGAAGCTGACTACCACTCTAATGTTTTCCATAAAAACATTCCTGCGGTTAGACAAAAGCCTAGAAAAACCATTAACAACTTTACTCCCAAAGCAGAGGCTGATTGGTCTAAAGCAGACATAATAGCAATTTGCCCAATCGCGCTTTGGGATGAGGTTTTTGACGCTCAATACGATCAGGTTATTACAAAACCAGAGAAAGAACGAACTGAAAATACTAGTTACGTTATCCCAGATTAGGAGATTATAGATGGCTATTAAGAAAACATTAACTGGTGCAGTGCCTTTTGTTTTAGACGGAAAAGTAGTTCGTTGGACTTTTACAATGAAATACGAACAAGGAACTGAAGGGCAAGCAGATTATTACACAAATGATAAACGCGAAACTATTGAGGCTAGTGAAGTAAACCCAGACGGCTCAACAACAACTAACTTTACGCCTAAAGCTGAAGGTGAGTGGACTAAGAAAGAACTGGAAGACCTTTGCCCAACAGCAAAGTGGGATCAAATATTTTCTAGTCAATACGACTCAGTAATTACTAATCCTCCTAAAGAACCTGTTCCTGACAACAGCTACGTTATTCCTAGCTAATGGAGCCGCAACACTTTACATTCCATACGTTGCCAGCGGTTTATTTAATGGAGACTAAGTTGCCTGAAAATATGGTGGGTACTCTCAATGACTACCTTGATAAGTTGATGGTCGATGAAAGCCGTGAGAGTCATGCGGGTACGTTGGTAGGTCAGATAGCCCACGGCCAACAGCTTACGATGGATCATCATTGTGAAGAACTAAAAGATTTTAACTGGACGATTCAAGGGTTAGCAATGGAATACGTTAAGAATTTCTGCGCTGCATCTGGTAATCCATTAAAAGGCAAAAGAGAAGTATTAACTGATGAGCTTTGGTCGGTACATAGCTATCAGGGAGATTACAACCCAATACACGATCATGGGACTAAGACCATTATGGGAGTCTCTTGTACTACATGGACAAAAGTACCCCAACAAATCCTAGATCAGCCTACAGCGGGAAGTCCTGAGTACAATTTATATAACGCCAGCGGTAACTCAGACGGTTGTTTGGCTTTCAACTACGGACGCAACAGTTTATTAGATACAGAGCGATTAGCTCCCCCACAAAGTACTGTTATTAAACCAGAAGTTGGAAAGTTTCTCATGTTCCCGTCTTGGCTCCAGCACATGGTGTACCCGTTTGAGGGTGAAGGAGAAAGAAGGACGGTTGCCGCAAATTTAAATGTTTGGAGAATAAGCGATGACGGAACCCGTCACTGATCAAGAGTTAGATCCACAACAACAAGATGTTGTTGAAGAATCCGAGGTAGTTGAGCTGCCTCCCAATGTGCAACAAATTACACAAAGAATGGAAGAGCTTAGAGAAGAGATTGGCCAAATTACTAATGTAATTAACGCTAATCAAAAAGAATTAGACACTCGCGTTGCAGCTTTCAACTGGTATTCGCAACAGCTAGAAGTTGAACCAATGGAGGCGCATTGATGGGTTTTGTTGCAGACTTACTTATATACGCCAGTCTATTTGTTACAATTAGCAGCGCAATTTGCGCGGTAACGCCTACCCCGAAGGACAACGAATTCATGGGCAAGTACATCTATCCGGTGATTGAAATGGTTGCTTTGAATATTGGAAAAGCCAAAGAAGGATCTACGACTAACCCAATCAAGTTTGTCAAAAGGTCCGACTAATGAACGAAGCGCAAGAGGCTTTGGGTGAGATAAAAACTCATGAGCGAGAATGCGCTATCAGATATGAACATATCGAAAAACGCCTCGATGAAGGGTCTGCAAAATTTAAAAGACTAGAAATGTTGTTGTGGGGCGTTTATCCCTTCATGATTGTGACAATCGTAGCCGCTAAATTTTTATGACCTATGCAGGGTGCAATATTAGCTTTTATGTTAATAACCGTCATCGAAGGCAATGTGGCGCAGGGTTCAGAACAAATGTTGTTTCGAGATATACATCGTTGCCAGCAATTTGCATACTGGATAGAGCATAATTGTCGAGATCCTAGTTGCAGGGGCGGTGTTAAGCAACATAATATTACGGCATACTGTAAACCAGTAATGGCCGGGGCTAATCAAAAGTTTTGGGATTGAAGATGAGCATATACAGCGGTTTATTTTACATCCATGAAGAAAAGCGATTTGCTCGGTGGGATGAGTACATGGAGTTTTATCGCCAACAACGGCTGAAAAAAAATGCCTAAGAAGTTACAAGAAAATTCAGTTTGGGCTAAATACGACATAGATCAGGACGGCACTGTTAGTGACGAAGAACTTGAACGTGCTACACAGATGTTAGAATTAGATTTAAGAGAAGAGAAGCAAGACTCACAAAGGCGTATTGCGTGGGTTGCTATGTCCTCTATGGTTCTCTACTCATTATTACCTTTGTTCCCTTTTGTCCCAGAAGCTCGTTTATCAACCTTGTCCTCGCTGAGTGATATGTTGTTCCTTAGTCAGGCTTCTATTATAGGCCTGTATTTTGGAGCTACAGCCTATATGTCGCGTAAACCGTAGAGGTTTACTATGATAATTGAATCAGTTGCAGCGGCAGGAGCCATCCTGTCTACAATATCTACCGCAATAAATAAATTGAATGAAGTGGGTGATGGAGCCAGCAAAGCAGTTGAGTTGATGCAAGGGTTTAGTGATGCGCTAGATTCGTTTGAGCGTGAGAAGAAAGACTCGGTTATCAACAACTTGTCATCTCAAGAACTTTTAAAACTTGAAAGCATTAAACACAGAAGGGATCAATGGGAAAAATCGTTGCACGACATGTTAGTTATACACGATCCTGCATTATTGCAACGCTGGGAATCTGCTAAAGCTCAACAAAAAGCTGCACACAAAAGACAGATGGAGGCGATAAAAGCTAGAGCTGCTGCCAGAAAGAAGATGGTTCAACAAATTTGGGTTATAATGGGCGTTACGGCAATCGGCCTGTTGTGTGCATTTATTTTAATTGGAGGGATCATACTGATCTTTAAATGATGGGATTCAAATTAAGTATTGGCTTGGGTATAGCTCTAGTCTTTTTGACGGGGGCTTTCAAACTATACTATGACAAATCTCAGGCTGAATTGGATTCGTTCCAAATAAGGTTAGAACAATCCATTCAGAACCAAAAGACTCTTGAAGGCACTATCAAAGAACAAAACAACAACCTCAAACAAACCATTGAAAACCATAATCTTATGATCGCTCAAGTAGAGCGGTTACAACGAGAAAACATGGTAGCTCAGAATGAGGTCACAGATATCAGAAAAAAGTTCTCACGGCATTCCATGGATGTATTGTCCATCAGGAAGCCAAAGCTAATAGAGAATATTATCAATCGTGGTACGAAGTCAGTACTCAATGATCTTAAAGTTATTACCGATGAAACTCAGTTCGATGAAGATATTATTATTCCTAGCTCTACTGCTAGTTAGCGGTTGCTCCATACTCGGTTCAAGTCGGGACATTCCTGAAGTTAAACCTATAGAAGTTGTAACAGTAATAAAACAAGCGCCTACCTATCACCCTCCACTGCCTAATCAAATAGATCCTGTTCCTGTAGAATGGACCGTGTTAAACCCAGAACTTATGCAAGAGTATCTTGACGATTTAAACGAAGGTAATGCGCCAACTAACGTCTGGTATGCGCTGACGACTAAAGGCTACGAAAATCTTTCAACGAACATGGCGGATGTAAAAAGATATTTGAGACAGGTTCTGAGCATTGTAAAGTATTACCGAGAATCGGATAAAGAAGAACAGGATGTAAAAGATGAACAATGATTTAAAAACGAGTCAGGAAGGCATATCTCTGATCAAGTCATTTGAAGGCTGTGAATTGACTGCGTACAGATGCTCAGCAGATGTTCCAACAATCGGCTATGGCCACACGGCTAATGTATCGGATGGCGATACCTGCACGCAAGAAGAAGCAGAAACCATGTTGGCAGAAGACTTGGTAGAATTTGAGGACTACGTCAAAAACTACGTCGAATTTGAGCTGCAACAAAACGAGTTTGATGCCCTTGTTGCGTGGACCTACAATCTCGGCCCAAAAAACCTATCTGAGTCTACTTTACTAAAAGAATTAAACGCTGGAAATCTGGAAGAAGTGCCTCGACAGATGAAGCGTTGGAATCGTGCTGGCGGCGAAGTGCTTGATGGTTTGATACGCAGACGAGAAGCCGAGTCGAGGTTATTCAAAGGAGAGGCTTGGGAGGGCGTTTAGTTGTCGGAAATCAGTCTTAAAGACTTTGATATTCTGTCTCAACAAGATCAGGCTGAAGCTGTTGCTTTGCTTGATCGATACGAACAGTTAAAAAAACAAGAGTCTTGCCAGCAGGACTTTATTAGCTACGTCAAACATTTGTGGCCAGACTTCATTGAGGGACGACACCACAAAATCATTGGTGAAAAGTTTAACCGTATCGCGCAAGGCAAGCTCAAGCGGTTAATAGTTTGCCTGCCTCCAAGACATTCAAAGTCAGAATTTGCTAGTACCTACTTCCCTAGTTGGATGATGGGCTTGCGTGGGAACTTAAAGATTATACAAACCACACACACAGCGGAACTTGCTGTAAGATTTGGTCGTAAAGTGCGTAACATAATCGACAGCCAAGATTATCGACACATATTTCCAGACACGCGATTAGAGGCAGATAACAAATCGGCTGGCCGTTGGACTAGCAACCAAGAAGGTGAATTCTTCGCAGCTGGTGTCGGTGGCGCCATTACAGGTCGAGGCGCAGACTTGTTGATTATTGATGATCCGCACTCAGAACAAGACGCTATGTCTCCTACCGCAATGGAGTCAGCGTATGAGTGGTATACGTCTGGACCTAGACAGCGTTTGCAGCCCGGAGGGATTATCATCATTGTCATGACCAGATGGTCTACCAAGGATTTGGTTGGCAAGGTTCTGAAAAAGCAAGGTGATGAAAACGCTGACAAGTGGGAGGTTGTTGAGTTCCCGGCAATTATGCCTGAAAGCGACACACCGTTGTGGCCTGAGTTCTGGAACAAAGATGAATTGCTTTCAGTAAAAGCGTCCTTGCCCGTTTCCAAATGGAACTCCCAATGGTTACAAAATCCAACCGCAGAAGAAGGCTCTATTGTAAAACGAGAGTGGTGGAACCTGTGGGAAGGCGATGTGCCTGCCTATTCTTATGTTATTCAAAGTTATGACACGGCGTTTAGTAAAAAAGAAACTGCTGACTATTCCGCTATAACTACTTGGGCAATATTTAGTCCTGCTGACGGGGAAGCTGATCAAATTATTTTGTTAGACGCAAAACGTGTGCGAGTTGACTTTCCAGAGCTTAAAAAACTAGCTTGGGATGAATATAAATATTGGGAACCGGACTGTGTTTTGATTGAAGCCAAGGCTTCTGGGACGCCATTGACTCAAGAGCTTAGGCGTATGGGCATTCCTGTTACGGCGTATACACCAAGTCGCGGACAAGATAAGATTGCCAGAATGAATTCTGTGGCGCCAATTTTTGAGTCCGGCATGGTTTGGGCAACCGAAGACAATTTTGCTGATGAAGTAATTGAGGAAATGGCCTCTTTCCCCTATGGCGACCATGACGACTATTGTGACTCGGCCACGATGGCGTTAATGCGTTTTAGGCAGGGCGGCTTTGTTGCGCTCAACGAAGACTATGCAATGGAGGCAGACTTATTGCCTCGCAAACGTGTAGTCTATTATTAACTGATGGTAAACTGAGAAGCTATGGCTATTGAAAAACGCGAATTAGGTACACAAGACGATCCAGATATTGCTGTGACTGGTAACGCAATTGAGGTTTTTCCAGAGCCAAGCAGGGAAGATCAGATACGCGAGGCCGCAGAAATACTGGTTAATGAAGAAGAAATCTTAATTCCAGACGAGGAACCTGAAGAGGAGCCTGCTGGCCAGCCGCAAGCTTTTGACGCTAATCTTGTCGATTCGATAGATGATAGCGAGTTACAAAGTCTGTCTAGTGACATTTTGTCTAGTATACGCTCAGATAAAGACTCAAGGGGCGAGTGGGAAAAGACTTATGTCGATGGTTTAAAGTATCTGGGCATGAAGTTTGATGAGTCTAGATCCCAACCGTTTGAGGGATCAAGCGGCGTAATCCATCCCATACTGGCAGAAGCTGTTACACAGTTTCAAGCTCAAGCTTACAAGGAAATGCTCCCTGCAAAGGGACCAGTAAAAACTCAACTGATAGGCGCTAGAACCGCTGAGACAGAGGCGCAAGCTGATCGAGTTCAAGAGTTCATGAACTTTTACATCATGAATGTAATGCAAGACTATGATCCAGAATTAGACATGCTCTTGTTTTATCTGCCGCTTGCAGGAAGTGCGTTTAAAAAGATTTATTTTGATACTGTCCTGAACAAAGCTGTCGCAAAGTTTATATCACCAGAAGACTTGATCGTGCCTTACGAAGCTTCAGATGTTTCTAGCGCAGAAAGAGTTACTCATTCAATTAACATGTCGCGCAACGAAATTAAAAAGCAGCAGTTGTCTGGTTTTTACGCGAATGTAGAGATTAAAGAAAGTTCGTATGCAACAGACGATTCGGATATCCAAAAAGAAATAGATGAAATAGAAGGGCTTGGTCCTTCTTATGCGGAAGAAAGGGACCATACGGTCTACGAGGTTCACACCATTCTCGACCTTAAAGGATTCGAGGACGTTGGAGAAGACGGAGAACCAACTGGACTGAAGCTGCCTTATATCGTAACAATAGACGAGTCGTCCCAGACAGTCTTGTCTATTAGAAGAAATTACAACGAAGCAGATCCTTACAAAAACAAAATTAATTATTTTGTGCAATATAAGTTTTTGCCCGGATTAGGATTTTATGGCTTAGGACTAAGTCATATGATTGGCGGTTTGTCTAAAGCCTCAACATCTATCTTACGGCAGTTGATCGATGCGGGGACTTTGGCAAACCTTCCTGCTGGCTTCAAGGCCAGAGGCATGCGGATTAGGGACGAGGATGAGCCTTTACAGCCCGGAGAGTTCCGCGACATAGATACTACGGGAGGATCTCTCAGAGAAAACCTTATACCGCTTCCAATAAAAGAGCCTAGTAACGTCTTGATGTCGTTGCTAGGGCTGTTGGTTGAGTCAGGAAAACGGTTTGCTGCGATTGCAGATACCAACATAGGTGACATGAATCAAGCCATGCCTGTTGGGACAACAGTTGCTCTTCTAGAGCGAGGCACTAAAGTAATGAGTGCGATCCATAAGAGATTGCACTATGCACAGAGGATTGAGTTCCAATTGCTGTCCAAGGTTTTTGCTGATTATCTGCCTCCAGAATACGCTTATGAAACTGGAACTGGTCCTAGAGAAATAAAACAGAGCGATTTCGATGAACGCATAGATGTCATTCCGGTATCAGATCCTAATATCTTTAGCCAAAGCCAACGCATAACACTTGCTCAAGAGCTGCTACAGATGGTTCAGTCTAATCCGCAGGTGCATGGACCAAACGGCATCTATGAAGCGTATAGGCGTATGTACGGAGCTTTGGGAATAGACAACGTAGAGAGCTTATTGCAGCCACCCCCAGACATGACGCCTAAACCAATCGATGCTGGTTTAGAAAACTCTGGATTTTTAATGGGACAACCTGCACAAGCTTTTGAAGGTCAGAACCACAGGGCGCATGTAGACGCTCACAGAGCTTTGTTTCTGACCCAAGTGGTAAAAGAAAATCCACAGTTACAATCTTTGATTATTAGTCACATCATGCAACATTTGCAGTTTTTGGCTACAGAGTTGGCGCAACAACAGATCCCGCCAGAGCAAATGCAACAAATACAACAGGCTCAGCAACAGCTACAGCAGTTGCCTGTAGATCAGCAACAACAGGTTTCGCAACAGATACAAATAACAATGGATCAGTTTGCCGCACCAATCATGGCTCAGCTGACACAAGAGTTGTTGCAATCAATAGGACAAGGTAGCGACAGCGACCCGTTGGTTCAAATAAGACAGGCTGAGCTTGAGCTAAGAGATAAAGAGCTTGATCAAGAGCAAACGCAGTTTGAGGCAAAACAAAACCAAAGAGCGCAAGAGAAATTGTTAGAGAACGAAATACAGAAAGATCGCATGAATGTGCAAAAAGAAGTTGCTGATGATAAGCTTGATGTTGCTTTGCAAAGACTGGATCAACAAGCAGAATTCAAGCTCATGGAGCTTGGCCAAAAGATGCAAGGCAATTAGGAGATAAAATGACGACTAGTTATAGATTAGAAGCTATCAAAGAATTGAGAGCGCAAAAAAAATTAGACAGAGAAGCTGAAGCGGTGGCGTTAAGCGAAGCTAGGAAAGCAGCCGAAATAGCGCATCAGGCAAACATGGCTAGGATAGCTGAGAAAGAAGCTAGGATTGCTTCTGGCCAACCTGCTCCAGAGCCTGCTCCAGAGCCAGAACCTGAAGTTGAAGAGGTAGTTGCGGAAGCGCCTACTAAAAAACCTGCTCCAAAGAAAAGAGCAGCTAAAGCTAAAAAGTCAAAATAGGTAGAAATTATGAAAAAGTTTGGAAGGGTTAAACCAAAAACCATACAAAGTGTTCAGCAGGGCGTTGTGGTAAATGCTGGGGTTGAAAAAATTGTCAAGGTTAGAGGCGGTGGCGCTGCAACCAAAGGTTTGGATTTTAAAGTAAGAAGCTAAACGCCATGGACGATTTAGACCTCCATGATAAGTTGAGGCGCTTGATACGCGAGCGCAGGGAACAGATAAGTGAGACTTTAATGTCTGGTGCGTTGGAATCTATAGAACATTATAAATTTGTACAAGGAGAGCTTTCTGCGTTATCCTACGTCGAATCGGAGATAAAGGAACAACACAAGGACAGCTAAATAATGGACGCAGCAGAAAAAGCTATATCAGAGGCTTATGTTGATCCAGAGGAAAGGGTGTTAGATCCTTCTCTTTTGGAAAAATCCGTCTTAGAACGAATGCCACAACCTACCGGATGGCGCATTCTGGTTCTACCATATGGCGGGAAACAAAAAACCAAGGGTGGAATACTGTTAACCAGTGAGACAGTTGAGAGGGAGGCTCTCGCTACAGTCGTAGCTTATGTGGTTAAAAAGGGTCCGCAGTGTTATAACGATCAAGAAAAATACGGAACAAACCATTGGTGTGAAGAAAAACAATGGGTGTTGATTGGTCGGTATGCTGGAGCAAGATTTAAGTTAGAAGACGGGGCAGAAGTCAGAATCATAAATGACGACGAGGTGATTGCCACAATTCTTAATCCAGATGATATAATGAGCGTGTAACATGACAGCAGAAAATACAAATCCAGAGCAGGTCGAAGAAGTTGAAATTGACGTTCAAGAAGACGCAACAGTAGAGGCTGCTCAAACAGAAAATGTTAGCACTGACGATGAGCTTGATTCGTACAGTAAAAAAGTTTCTAAGCGTATAAACAAAAAGAACCAGCAAATTAGAGCTGCTGAGGAGCGTGCTGCTCAGTTTGAAATGATTGCTAGGCAAAGAGAAGCTGAGATTAACGCGCTTAGGTCGCATCAAGTGGTCCAGCAAGCAACTGTGCTTGAGAAAGAAGAAGAGGCTATTAAAGCGAAAGAGTCGCAGGCTGATGATCTTTACAAGAAAGCGGTTGAGTCTGGCGATGCAGAGTTGATGAGCAAGGCTGACACCTTAAAATCTGATATTAGTATTCAAAAAGAAAAGGTGAGGCTTGCAAAAAACAGGCAACAAGCAGCTCCTGCTCAGCCCGTGTTAGATCAGTCTTACTATCAAAACCAACCAGCTCCGCAACAACAGGAAGTAGAGCCTACCGAAGAAGCGCTTAGTTGGTATGAAAAGAATAAATGGTACGGTGACCAAGAGGACGAAGGAAACCTTGAAGCCACTCAGTACGCTTATTTTCAGCACTACAATTTAATCAATGAGGGTTACGAAGCTGACTCTGATGAGTACTATGGAGAGCTGAACAATAGAATTTATAAAGTTTATCCGCACTTGGATTCAGGTGCAGATGGCGGTCAAAAGGAGAGTCAACCCGCTGTGCAAAGAGTTGCCTCCGCTTCCGTTGGAAGTCGTCAGAAAACACAAGGTAAAAAGAACGGCGTGACTTTCTCAAAGTCAGAGGTTGAACGTCTCCGAGGATTGAAGCCGCACAACATGACCGAAGAGGCATGGCTTAAACGTGTAGCTTTAGAGAAACAAAAAATTGCTCAAAGGGAGGCGGTGTAATGACAACGACAGAAAAGAAAGAAACGAATCGAAACTCGCGTGAATCCGAGACTCACGATAATAACTCTCGTAGAAAACCATGGAGGTTAGTACGCAAACTGGAAGCTCCTCCTCCTCCTCCGGGTATGGAGTACAGGTGGATAAGGGCAGAAATGTTGGGACAAGAGGATCGTGCAAACGTATCCAGAAGAATCCGAGAGGGATGGGAACTAGTCAAGCATGAAGAGTTACCTGCTGATTGGAAGCATATGACCAGCATTGAAGTCGGTGTGCATACTGGCATTATAAATAACGAAGGGTTACTTTTGGCTAAAATGCCTTTAGAGACGATTGCAGAGCGTAATTCTTATTATCAGCAAAAAAACTTAGATGCTGTGGAAGCTTTAGACAACACAGTGTTCGGGGATGCAAAGCGTGATGGTAGATATGTGAAGTATGATCCTCAGAGGGATACAAAAGTGACGTTCGGCAAAACCTAAATAGGAGGCCAAAATGGCTAACAATGATGCTGCTTTCGGCATGAAGCCTGTCAAAATGATCGGTGGTTCTCCCTACACAGGTGGCGTGAGTCGATATCGTATAGCCGCAAATTACGACACTGCAATTTTCCAAGGCGATATGGTTGCTCAGGTTACAGGTGGAGGTGTAGAAGTCCACGCTGACGGAGGCACTGTGCCTATCGTTGGTGTTTTTAACGGTTGTCAGTACACTGACCCCACCACGGGTGAACAGAAGTACAGCAACTACTACCCAGCAAGCACAAACGCTTCTGACATTATCGCTTTTGTGATCGATGATCCAAATGTTGTGTTTGAAATCCAATGCAATGCTGCGTTTCCAATCGCAGATTTACTGGGTAATTTTGACATTGTTTATACGTCATCTGGCAGTACCGTGACTGGTATTTCAGGTGCAGAACTTAACGTCTCTGACGGCGCAACTACTGCAACTTTGTCTGTAAAGGCAATTGATATTACAGAAGATCCCGACAACGACGATGTCTCAAGCGACGCAACAAACGTATATGTTGTGATACAAAACCATATATTCGGCCAGAAATCTGCCGGATTAGCGTAAGGGAGAATAAATAATGGCTATTTCACGAGCGCAATTAGCGAAGGAGCTTGAGCCGGGATTAAACTCTCTCTTCGGAATGTCATACGACAGTTACGATCAAGAGTATGCGGACATCTTTGTAATGGAAGATTCTCAGCGAGCTTTTGAAGAAGAGGTGTTGATCACTGGTTTCGGCGGCGCACCAACCAAGACAGAAGGAGGCGGTGTTGCCTTTGACAATGCTAACGAAAGTTTTAGCGCACGTTACACCCACGACACTGTGGCTCTAGCGTTTGCTTTGACAGAGGAAGCGGTTGAAGACGCCCTGTACGACTCACTTGGCAAGAGATACGTTAAGGCTTTGGCAAAATCTATGGCTCATACCAAAGAAGTCAAAGGCGCAGACGTTCTTAACAATGCATTCAGCTCATCCTTCACCGGAGGAGATGGTGTTTCTCTTATTAACACAAGCCACCCACTAGCTGGTGGAGGCACTGCTGCTAATAGAGCTACGACCATGGCAGACCTTAACGAAACATCGTTAGAAGATGCTTTGATTGACATTTCTACTTTCACTGATGACCGAGGTTTGACGATCTCTGTACAAGCAACCAAGCTTGTGGTTCCACCACAGCTTACCTTCGTTGCTGACAGGATTCTTAATTCTCCCGGTAGAAGTGGAACTGCTGACAATGACATTAACGCAATTAGAAACACTGGAGTTCTTCCCGGTGGTTATACAGTTAACCACTACTTGAGCGACCCAGACGCTTTCTTCTTGCTGACTACTGTCACTGAGTCAGGCGAAGGCCTTAAAGGTTTCCAGCGCACAGCAATGGAAACCAGCATGGAGCCAGACTTTACGACTGGCAACCTGAGGTACAAAGCAAGGGAGCGTTACTCTTTTGGCTTCAGTGATTGGAGGGGAATTTACGGTAGCCAAGGCGCGTAAGTCATTGATTTGACAAAGAAAAAATTATTTTTCAAGGGGCTGAAAAGCCCCTTTTTTTTGCTTTAAAAAAAATCTCGTAGCCTTCTCGACGTTTATATCTTATAAAACAGTTGTATAAAAAGTTGCACATCAACACGGGATATTATATATTTACCTCATAGATTGAAAAAGCCGGAGATAAATATGGAATTAAATCTAAATTGGTCAGAAGAAACGGTACACACGGATGGCCGTTTTGTTAGCACAGCTTCTCCTACCCAAGAGTTTTGGACCGTATGGCGCGAGAAGAAAGCCGCGATCAAAGCAGCTGGTTACTCTGTTCGTAAGGTAGACAACAAGTGGGTTGTTACTCGTTACAGAGACAACAACGAAGCCATTGCTGATTCTCAAGCTACAGATGCAGATATTGATATCCCAGTGCCAGCTGGTTTGTCTTACCTTCCTTATCAGCGAGCTGGAATTGCCTACGCTATCAAGCGCTCTTCAACTTTGATCGGTGACGAGATGGGCCTTGGTAAAACCATACAGGCTATCGGGGTAATTAACGCGACTGCACCTAAGACTGTATTGGTTGTTTGCCCAGCATCTCTGAAGATCAATTGGAAAAACGAGATGACCAAATGGTTGGTTGCTGACAGGGACATCCAGATCGTCAACGGTGGCGGCGAGCAGATCCCTGCTAACCCGGATGTGATTATTATTAACTATGATGTTTTGTCTAAGCATAAGGACGCACTCAATGCTCGCACTTGGGACTTAGTGATTATGGACGAGGCTCACTACATCAAAAACAATACAGCTGCTCGCACTAAAGTTGCAGTCGGCATCAAAGCTAATCGCAAAGTGGTTTTGACTGGCACTCCAATTACCAATCGTCCTATCGAGCTACAACCTATTGCTGGTTATCTTGACCCTGCTAGTTTCGGCAACTACTTCAAGTTTGGTTTGAGATATGCTGGCGCTTATCAAAAGAATATTGGTCGTAAAACCGTTTGGGATTTTGACGGATCATCTAACCTTGACGAGTTGCAACGAGTGCTTCGACAGTCGTTTATGATCAGAAGAAAAAAAGATGAGGTTCTCAAAGAGCTTCCTGAGAAGGTGCGTCAGATCATTGTTTTGCCTAACAACGAGTATAGCGATGAGATGAAAAAAGAATTTGAAACCATGGCAGACGCAGTGGTTGAAACTCATTCTAAAGACATCGACTTTGAGCAAATGTCAGGCGTGCGACATGAGACAGCGTTAGCAAAAGTAAACGATGTCGTGACTCACGTTTCTGCAATAGATCATCAGGTGGTAGTGATGGCTCACCACAAAGACGTTGTAGACGGAATTAAGTCTGGCCTAGAAGCTGCTGGCAAATCAGTGGTTACTTTGACTGGTGACTGCAACCAAGCTCACAGACAAAACTCTGTAGAAACATTTCAGGCTGGTAACGCTGATGTTTTTATCGGAACTATTGGAGCAGCTGGTGTTGGCATCACACTTACTTCAGCAAGTCACGTTGTGTTTGCTGAGTTGGACTGGGTTCCCGGCAATGTGTCTCAGGCAGAAGATAGATGCCATAGAATTGGTCAAGAAAACTCAGTGCTAGTCCAGCACCTAGTAGTAGACGGATCTATCGACGCTAGACTTGCACAGGTGTTGGTTAACAAGCAAAAGGTTCTAGACAAAGCGTTAGACAATGTAATTACAAACGAAGTGTCTATTGAAGACATTGCTTTAGATGTAGAAGACGTAGAAAAAGCCTTAACTGTTAAAGCTAAAGGCAGCAAAAAACAACCCAAGCCTCTTGCTGAAAAAACCGTTAAAGCTTTACAAGCGTGTGTGCAAAGATTGTGTGACGCTTGCGATGGAGCGCTTGCAGTTGATGGATCTGGTTATAACAAGATTGATTCTGGGTTTGGGCATTCATTGGCTAACAGTAACGACTGGACGCCAGCTCAACAACATGCTGCAAGAGTGATGTTGAAAAAATACAAAAACCAACTAACTGGCCTTGGCATGGGTGGGCAATGTGAGATAATCTTCAAGTAACAACCCTCAGACCAACGAAGTTGCCTGCCAATACCGACTTCGTTCCAAGAGTAGGAATAGCTCACCTATGGTCGAAACGAGCTTCTTTTTTTTATCGCATTTATTTTTTTAGTGATATACTCCAAAGGTCAACTATGGTAACCAGATGGTCTGGTTGCTGTCTAAACTTTATAGGAGGACTGTAGCATGACGACACATTTTACCTCTGGAGTGACTAATGTTGGAGCTGATTCAACATTAGGCAAATTGAAAGCTCCTGCTCCCCACAAGTACCACAGTTATTTCAATGACTTCGATACTTACCTAGCAAGCGACTGGACAATCACAACCACAGAAGGCGGAAGTGGCAACGCTTCAGAAGCACTAACTGACGGTGATGGCGGTCTGTTGCTCATTACGAACGATGATGCTGACAACGATCATGATTTTTTCCAGCTAGTTAA
>VTLG01008979.1_pt1 | contig 16213 bp, 19 predicted proteins | sample 4694571 | NCBI WGS metagenome assembly VTLG01 (sample SAMN12604809, study PRJNA352737) | marine metagenome | biome: ENVO:00000447; feature: ENVO:00000209|ENVO:00000569|ENVO:01000036; material: ENVO:00002151; isolation source: viral sequences binned using virsorter ...
CAGTTTGTGCAGCATCTACATTTAATGTGTTTGTAGATAAAGATATACCTGTTCCTGCCGTTAAAGCTGTTTTTGAAATAGCTATGGCTGCTGAACTATTAACATCTGCATCAACAATAACACCTGACCCAATAGAAGCTGTACCATTAGTTGCTATTGCAATATCACCAGAAATAACTACAGGATTAAAATTAGTACCATCTGCAATTAAGGCTGCACCACTTGTGTTTGTATTCATGGTAATATCATCACCGGTTACTGTGAGATCACCTGTAACTGTTAGATTACGACCTATTGTTGCATCATTATCACCGTCTTCAAATACAGCTTTGCTTGCAGGCAATGTGCAAAATACGTCTTTAGTACCTGAAGAAAAATCTACAGCACTATCACTGTTAGAACTAGAGATAGGTGTTGTACGAGTAAGATCAGAACTATCACCATCTAATGTGCCAAGACCAACTTCAAATTCATTTGCTGATCTGTGGACAATAGCATAGTAAACAGTATTACTATTACCAATACCTGCTGCGAAAGTTTCAAAACCAGATACAGCTCCACCAAGCGCAACGGCGCCCGTGCCTGTTGTAGTTGTGGTTTCTCTAACTCTATCGTTAAGAACTAGTGCCATATTTTATTCCTTAAGCAATTCTAATTATAGCTGCAGTAGCACTTGCTGCTGGGAACTGGACTACAAAGTCTCCGTTCGTTGCAGTTTTTGTGCCGCCAAAGTCTAAAACCAAGCAAGCTTTATCACTATTAGTATCGTTATAAATCAAAGCACCAGTTGCAGATAGTGTTACTGATGAAAAAGTTTCATCTGCAAAATCTACGTAAGCTGTCGTACCACTTGTTGCAACGGCTTGACTATCCAAAGCTTGCCCTGCAGTAGTATAACTTGTACCTGTAGCAGAAACTTCGTTAGTAGTAGTGTAAGCAGTTGATGATGCACTAAAGCCAGTAATATCTGTATAAAGTGCAATTTTAAAACTGTTACCGCCTGATGCAAAATTGTGTGTACCAGACAAAAGTTCTGACTTAAACGATGTAGGTATAATATTTGCCATATTTAATCTCCTTATAATTACGGTGTTGGTGTTTGTATTGGGATGCGCAAAGCACCATCTCTGTACTCGTCCCTGCGTCTTCGGCCTTGTTGTTCAGCCGCAAACGTTTGAACAGCCTCTTGATAAGCTGTCTCGTACATTTGTAACATATTTTCTGGACCTTTCAAGTATTTAAAGGCTTCGGACAAACATGCATACAAAAGTAAATCTTGTGCATACGTAGAAATCTCAGTAGTTGTAGAATCAGCAGTAGTTATGGTTTGTGGGTGTTTTATATAAGCCATTGTTAATGAGTAAGCTGCTCCAGGTGTCGGTGCAACCACCCACGTATCAGCATCCCAATGAGCATAATATTTAGGTATTGCATAATCATCTGAGTTATCAGGATCAGCTGCATACGTTGCTATAAAGGATTGGTCTACTTGTTTTAGATAAACTTGATCAGATGTAGTAGAATCAGTAATTTGAATAGACCTAATAATCCGCGTTCCACTAGGCACGGTGATATATCTATTACCGATGGTTGTTTCTGAAGTTGCATAGAATTTAGTATCGTCAGAATCTACTGTTCTAAAAATTCTGTTCTCTGCATTTTTTATAATATCATTAACTACTGAATCAGTTAATACCGTGTCACTAACTTCTGTATAGTTTCTAATTGCTGTTCTTAATTGTGCTAAAGTAAATGCCATATTAATTAGTTACTGAAACAGGGCCCGCTGAAGCTCTGCCTCCTCCTCCTTTTGTATTACCAGTTGTTGCAGTATCTGAAGATACACTAAAAGTGTATGTATCGTCATCAACTTTTGTTATAGAATACCCAGATGAATTTTCTAAATTAGCTTTTGTTATACCATCAAAACTATCTACATCTCTAAATCTAACTGTATCACTAGACGATCTACCATGACTTCTTTCAATAACTGTAATTGTGCTTGAACTTGACGAACCTGTTTTAAAAGCATTACGTCCTAGTAAATTAGGAACTGCTGTTTCATCTCTATCTGTTCTAACTTGTTGCAACGCAATTCCGTCAGCCGGATGTGGACCAGGTTGAACTTGTGGTGCTTTTGCTTCAAACTCTGACGTGTGCACAAAAGATCCATTCCATTCAAACACCATTTCATTATATGGAAAAGCCATTCCACTTCTGTCTGATATTGCTTTAGCATATTTTCCTGTTGCAAATTTTGGCATCTACGTCCCCGGATAATAAGTTTGTGGTGTTATGTATGTGCTAGATGAAGAACCATCTTCAACTAATGCACGATTAAATTCATCTTCATATAATAATTTCATTGGTTGTACTAATTCTGGTCTGTATTTTTGTGATAAGTAAAAAGATAAACCAGAAACCATACAAGGAACAAATCTATACGGCAAATCTACAGTGTTTGTAAATTTACCTGCATCTTGAATTCTTTTAACATAATAAATATGAGCGTCTTTAGATGCTGCTGTAGAGTCAGGTGTTGGGTAAAAAGTAACTGTAGTTTTATCAATAAATCTTTGTACAAAATATTGGTTAGGTGTTCCTTTAGATAATTTATTAGAAATAGCAGAATAAGTTGATCTATTAATTTTAGTCATCGCAGAATCTGTTTGAGAAGTAGATGTTCTACTTGTTCTATAAGTGGTTTCTAAAATATCTTCAACCCCATATACACCAGAAGGTGCAACAGTTACTGAGCTAGTTCCGTCGCCACTAGCTCTATAAAAAGTGTATTCTGCTTGTCCTTCAATTAAATCAATATTAGTTTCTGCAACTTCCCAATAATGTAAACCTCTATTAGCCCATTCTTGAAGCATAATATTCAAAGAACGCCTAGCAGAAGTTAAATGATATCCTGTAATATCTCTAAGACCTATTCTTTCGTACGCTTCTTCAAATATCTCATCGATATAGAACGTACTTTCAAAAGTAGTTGTACTAGAAGTTGCCATTAACTACCCCTTATGTATATTTTTTCTTTAGCTCTAAAATAATACTATAGTGATCTAAATTAGTATGACCTGAAGTTGTTAAATCAACATCACCATCAACACCAGATGCTTCTGTGTTTTTAAGTCCTCCAAAAGATCTAAAATCCATATGACCTTGAACATTACCTGCTGCTGCACTACCACCTAAAGCTAGTATATTAACATTAGAAGAAGCTGCCCATTCTAAAGAAACACGCATTCCTCCAATATCATACCAAATTTGTTGTATAGAAACTCTTGTGCAAGTTTCTCCTGCTTGATTAGTTGTTAATGCTGAAACATCTATCTTCTTAACTGAAGATTCGCCTGTTCCATCAGAAAGGTTTGTTAGTTTTATAACAGCTGTTTTGTCGCCGTCTGATAAAGTTTGACTTGTTACCGCGTCTGCCATTTTGTTTTTCCTCCGTTAGAGAGAGGGGGCAAAGCCCCCGCTCCACATAAAGTTATTTATATTAAAGTATTGAGTAATCTAACTCAACCGTAAATCTACCCGCTGTAGCATCAGCATTAACTGCTGTAGTAGCAAATGCGTATAGGTATTTGCTAGCAATAGCTGCGCTTACGTTTGGCTCAAACACATGAAAAGCTGCTGAGTCAAAGTCAACATCAACTTCAGTTACTGAGTCTGTTGCAGAAATTCTTGGGTTGATAGATGCAACACCTGCTCCAACAATTTCAGTTCCAGAAGAAACTGCAGAGTTAGTAGCTGTTCCACTTGTTGCACTTAGTGATAAACCACCAACAAGAGTTGGTCCACAAACAGTTGTAACAAGTATAGTTGCTTTATGAATAAAGATTTTAGTACCTGTTACTAAATTAGCAGGTAGGTCTGTATTCAAAGTTCCTAATTCAACAAGAACATCTCCGTCGCCGTAAGCTGTTGTTGCAGCGTCAGTAGCAGCCAAGCTACCAACAAAGGTTTGTATTTTTCTAGATCCTAGTGAAATAAGTTGTCCAGTTGAATTAACTGAGAAACCTGTTTCTGTAAAAGCACCTGTAGATGAGTTTTTGTCTACGACATTAAAACCACCTTCAGATCTTACCGGACCGCTAAAAGTTGTATTAGCCATATTATTTGTCTCCATTCCGCCAACATAGTCCGAGACGTTGTCTACTGCACTAGTCTATGCTGACTATTTATAAATTTGCAGTGTTATGAATATACTCTTTTAAAATGGGAAATGCAAATAAAAAGGGCGGCCGAAGCCGCCCTCTAAATCGTTTAGTTAAAAACGCTTACGCGCCTGGTGAACCAAACAGACCACGCCAGTCAGACCAACCGAAGCTGTATCTTTCTCTGGCTTTGTATCTTACGTTACCAGTTTCGAAATCACCTTCCATAGCAGTTTTTAGAGCTGCTCTTTCAAAGTGTTTCATACCGTTAGGCACGTCAGTTTTAATGAAAAACGCATCTGTGTCAGAAAGGTAGTTATTAACCACATAACCTTGTGGAATCATACCTTTTGATTTAAGAGCGTTAAGATCATTATCAGCAGTACCAACTCGGTTTGCTGAGTTCATGATTCTTTCAGCTGTAAATTGTAGAGCAGAAGGAATAATTAATTTCATTCCTTTTGCAGCAATTTTAAAGCCTCTCTCATCTTTAATTGCACCTATGTCAATTAAAGCTTGCTCAAGTGAAGTTTCACTTAAGTCAGCAGACGTTGATAACTCATTTTTTTGGTCCCCTGCTCCAATAGTAGGGTGATCAGTAGCGCAAAGCTCCTTATCATCTCCACCAAGGAAAGAACTGCTAAATGCGTTATTTAAAACGTTAGCTGCTTTAATTTGCTTAGTGTTAGCCATAGAACGTGCTAGTGCTTTTGTATAACGAGTCGCGATTCTATCATACAGGTTATCCTCAACTGCTTCCTCAGTAATTGCGAAAGCGAGAGCGATTGTCTCGTGAGTATAACGTGCAGTGAAAGTTTCGTTTGCGTTATCAAACTCAACTGCAGCACCTTCAGCTTTAACTGAAGCGTTTCCAAAACCAGATAACATTACTTCTTCTTCAAAAGCTCTATCAGAGTTTTCTTTGTCGAAAATTTCTGTATGCTGGTTTTCGTAGTTTTTGTACTCAAGTCCGAACAAAGCATTCAGACCTGGCTCAAGCTCTTTAGCGAGCTGTTGTCTAGATATAGCCATATTATAATCCTCCTGCTATTATAGTTCTTCTTTGAATTGATGCTCATTCCAAATTACTATGTAATTCATGTGCTCAACACCAAGTTCATTGTTTTCAGGATCAGTACTAAAGCCAACGATTTTAACTTGTCCATCTGTTGCAGCTAAGTCACTCATGTCGAGTTCCATAAGAGATATTCCGCTACCTCCTGTAGTTCCCATGTTCACAAGATCAGCTACTTCATGACGGTCTGTTACATCACTGTTAGTTCCTGAGTCCCCTTGTATTTCAAACTTCATATACGGATCATCGTATACAAAAGCTCTTATGTGTCCAGTCGTTACATTCGTTTGAGTGTAATGATTCTGGAAGCTTGGTTTACCTGTTGTAGGATGGTCGTCAATTAAAACACCATTCAACACGCCAATGCAAGTTTCGTCACCAGCTGCTGCAATATCAACATAACCAGTATTACTAGCTTGTTGAATAATTGCATCACCTTGGTACATCGCAGAAGCTTCATTATCTGCAATAAAGTACTCATTGGTCATCATGTTTCCGGCTCCGCTTAACGTTCCTACAGGTCTCATACCAAATGCGGCGTCTATATTTGCCATATTGTTGTCCTCCTTAAAGGTTGTTAGCGGTGGTAGAAATTACTAAAAAATTAGTTTTTTTCTGAACCACCAAAAGTTACACGAGTCTGTCGATCTTGATTGATCGGCATACTTGGGTGCTGTTCCTTTAGAGGGTCGTTCTCTACTGATTGTTCACGATCTTGAGTCATTTGTTTAAAATATAACTCGCGTGATTTCGCGACCTCTTCTGGTATCCTAGCCAGCAATAGGCCACCAACCCCGATCACTCCTGCATAACGTCCTTCAGTTACTGATGGATATTCTTCACCCGGATATTCGTCAGCTCTCACTAACTCCCATCCAGATCTTATTTTGCCCGACATGTTTTTGGTGTCTTCTTGACCCATACTTTCGGCGCGTATCCATCTATGTCTGAACCCGTCTGGCGCAGGTGGTGCATCTAGTGATGATGGAGGAGTCCAAACTTTAGGCTTTTCTGTTTTTGCCCTAGTTGTACTCGCGCGGGAAGTTTTCTTTACTACTTTTTTTTCGTTTGTCATGCTTATACCTCCTTCGCGGCTAATTGTTTCGCATACTCTTCAAGTGGCACACCTAATCTTTTAGAAATTGCTACCTGTGAAGGTGTGAGTTTCACAGTTTTTCTGCGTCCTTTTGTGGCCGGACGTTTAGCACTTGCAACATTCTGAACAGGTTGTTCAGTTGTAGTTCCCTCATTATTACCAAATTTGTGTGGGAATTCAAGTCTTATTCTCTTATCTACTTCAGAATAATACTCATCTGGACTTGCATTAGGGTCAAAACCCTCTTCTACTAGCTTTTTGTGTATATCAAAAGCCGTATAAGTCATTGCAGTATCACTACCAAACCAACTATTTTTTGATGCCCAAGCATCTGCTCTAGGATCAGGTGGTGGTGTTGATTGTTTACCTGCTGCAAAATTTTGTCTAGGTGGTTCTTTTGTTTCTGGTAATTTAGATTGAGCTTCGTAAACTTCTTTTAATCTAGATAATCTAGCATGATCATTTGCTAATTCAGCTAATTCTAAATTAGCTTGTGTTTGAGCTTCAACATCACCAGAATTAATTGCACCTTGCAATTTAGCTTTTGCTGCTTCTAAGTTAGTTGTAACTCTTTTTTCAAACTCTTTAGTATAATTAGAATCTAAATTATTAAATCTACTTTTTAATTGTTGAGCTTGTTGATTAACATTTTGTGCATACTGAATAGCTTCTTCTTTTTGACGTTCTGCTTCTCGCATACGTCTAGTAAGTTTTGCTATTCTTTTATTTACGCCTTCACTATATTCATCAAGTTCTTCTTTTTTAGTTTCAACAGGAGCTGGTTCTTCAGCTTCTATTTTTTCAACCTCAATTTTATCTTCTTGTTTTTCTTGTGGCTCCGATTGTGCATCAAGATCAATTTCTTGTTCTTGTTCGTCTGCATCACCGACGTCTATTCTTTGTTCTTCGTCTTGCATAGTTAATTCCTCCTATGAATTATATTGCGTGAATTACATCCTCAGGGTTTTCTATTGTCCCAAGAATTTCATCATCGTTTAACATTCTTATCTCACCACCTTCAATCTCCATGCGTGATCCTGCATATCTTGCAAAAACCACCCAATCTTTTTCCTTGCACCAAGCACCTGTAGGATACTTATCTTCATCTTTGTAACATAAATCACCCATCTTCAATACGTATCCAACTTGCGTTGCAACACGTGCGCGATCTAATGTTTCTTGTGCAATTATAATTCCGCCTTCTGTCTTTTCTTTAACTTGAAAAGGCATTACTAAAATACGCCAACCTGTAGGGTTAGGTAATTTATCTAAATTTGTTTTTTCTGGTGTTTCTTTAGCTTGTTTATCTTCAGCTTTATATTTATCTTCTAATGCGTGTGACGTTGTTTGGGTCATCTTTATCTGGCTCCTTTGGTTCTAGCAGGTTAGAGAGTTCCTGATTTACAATATCGATACCATGTATCTTACCTATTATATATTTATAATCTTCTATGCTGTCAACCCCTCCGTTTGCTAGAGTCTGGACTAGAGCGTCCATTTGACTTTGCATTGATTTTTTTATCTTGTAAATTACGCTTACCGGATCCATAGCTTCTGACATATTTTTTCTTTTTATCTCCTAATTGCTCCCAGAACACGTCAAGCGGATTCGTGGGTTTATCTTCTTCCCCCATTGTTTCCCCCAATGTAAAATTAAGTCAATCTATTTTTTCTTGAAAATGTCTGCGCCCTTGAGTCCGTATATACTAGCGACCACGCCGACAAACAGCGTCTGGTACCAGAAAGGGAGATTATTAAACTGTTCAAAGAACATGTGCAATTTATCTTGTATGTTTGGATCATCACTAAAAACACTCCATATTAAAAGAATTACGGGTGCGCTTACAAGAATAAGAACGAATTCGTCCTTCCATCCTTTGTCGTTTGATTGTCTTACAACTTGTTGATATTCAACTTCACCGTTAGCCATTTTTTGTGCATGTAACATTGCAGCGTCTGACTCAAGCATTTTGCGCTGCTGCCTGTTTTTCATAATGTGTGTGCCAGCGCCGATTGCTAATTTGACTACGTCGAATATCATGTAATTATAATATGATGATTAAAATGATTGCAATAATAACAGCTCCGCCAATCAATTTTGTTTTGACAGACGTATCATCCCATTTGTCTATTATTTTTTCTCTTAAGTCTTGGATCATGTTGTCCTCCTCTTTTTATTTTTAAGCATTTTAAACTTATGTTTTACTTTTTCAATGTTTTTTTTATTTTGTTTTTTAGCAGTAGTTTTAGGAAGTTGTGCTCTTGAAATTGTCATTAAAACAAAGGCCCGCCACCTATTACATAACTAACTGCATAAGGTAAGTCATATATACCTGCTATTTTGTCTGCTGTTTCTTTTTGAGCAGGGGTAAATTCACTATATAAAGATTGATAGTCTATTTGATCTGCTGTGGAAGGTGTTTCTGTTGGACCTGTTAATTGTTCTGATGTTGTTACAGGTGGAGTGTATAAATCTTGTATTCTATCTTGGTTGCCTCTTGTGTTTACAAAATCTGATTGATCCATTAAGTTACCAGAAATATATTGACCCATTTGTAAGTCAGTTAAATTACCTTGAATATTTTGTAAGTCTTGCATCATACCCGGATTAAAATTAGATACATTTGCCATATAATTCATTTGTTCCATTCCTGGAGGAGTTGAAGACGTTTCCCAATTACTCATATCAGCTAAATTATATGGTCTATCTGTAGCAAGACCATACACTAACTCTAAACCTTTAACTGGTAATGCCATACTTGCTATTCCCATTGGTCCTCCATAAGGTAACGACATGGCAGATTGTAAATAAGTTCCTGGATCTCTTAGTGCTGATAATATTTCTGCTCCACTTAAATTACTTGTATCATACGCAGACTCTAAAGCACTTGTCATACCACTTAATTTTGCTAGTGCTGCGTCTGTATCTATTTGACCAAAATCACCTTCATCGAACTCATCTCCAAACAATCCTTTTAAAAGTTGGTTTTGAAACCTAGGATGCATTCCCTCAATCTTAGTCATTATTTGTTGAGCAGGTGTTTGTGGAGCAAATAACCTTTGAAAAAAATTCTTTTTTTCTTCTGGTTCTGGTTGAATTTGTTCAGGAGCTCCTGATGTAGGAACTTCTATAAGAGATTCGGATATTGTACTTCCTGTATTTCCCGGATCAATATCTGGTACGTATGATGGTGTAACAACAGGAAAATCTATATGCGGGGAAAAAGGTCTATTACCTCCCGGTCTATTAGGGTTTCTAGGATCGTTAGGTCTATTACCGAAGCTACCATATCCTCCTTGTACATCAGCATCTATTGGCATTATTTACCTTCCACAACTGTTGCGTTTAAATCTTTTATACCATCTTTTGCAAGTGATACGGCTGCTCTAAGTTTTTGATGTTTGTCATTTTCTTCCATTTTTTCCTCTGCTATTTCTCTGGCTTGCAACATTTTAGCTCTTTCAAGGCTCATTTGGTCCTCATCTTCCTTCTCTTTTCGTTGTTGTTCTTGAGCTTTTATTTGTACTTCATCAGCCTTTAATTGCAATAATGGGTCATTATCCATCTGATTTAAGACCTTTTTCTCTTCTTCTAAGTACTCAGCCATGGTTTCAGCTATCAAAATAGCCTTTCTAGACTCCATTTTCTCCGTTAATTGCTGAATTTGCTGTTGCATTTGCTGCATTTGTGGACTTTGCTGCATTTGTTGAGCCATTTGAGGATTTTGAGCCCCCATTTGTTGCACTTGAGCTGTCATTTGCTGAATTTGTGCTATTTCGTCTTTAAATTCAAGCTGAACTTGCTCTTGAGCCATTAAACTTATGTGTTCTAGTATGTTTTTTTGCATTGCAGCTAATACTTGAGGGTTTGTACGTGCAATCATAGTGCCCATAAACGATAAATGCGCTTTCATGTGTGCTGTGTGGTCTTGATTAGGAAATGCTTTAATTGCTTTTCCAGATAAAGCGTTCATGTGTTCAACGCTTGGGTCCATAGGTTGTGGTTCTTGTGGTGGTGGTAGCAACATGTCAATATCTTTAACACCCAAAGCTTCATACATGCTTCTGTAAGCTGTATATAGATTGTGCATTCCAGGATTAGACATTGCCATTTGTAATCCTGTTTGTGCAAGTTGTATTCTTTGTGTTTGCGAGAAGATGTTTGGATCTGCAACAGGTATAATATCTACTCGTGCATCAAAATCTGATTGTTTAATTTGTCTTTGTCCACCTACAACATCATATGGATAGTTAGGTGGTAAGTAAGTTGCAAAACAATCTGACAATAACATAAATTCTTTTTTCATTGATGCGTATAATCTTTTATGTATCGCAGACATAACCCGCGAGCCACGCTCCAATAATGCAACTGTTGTTCCAACAGCTGCACTTTGATTACCATCACCCACTTGCATATCTGCAATGCTCGCGAATCGCTGAGCTCCTGAAACAACTTGTCCCATTAATGCAAGTAATGTTTGTGATGGTTCTTTGAACGGCAATATTTTAAATGCGTCGTCCAATCTTCCACCAGGGGCATCAACATCACGAAACTCGCCCGGCTGCAACGGTTGAGCTTCATCACGTACCCTGATGCCTCGCATCTTGAATCCGGCTGGTAAATTAGACAAGGTTCCGGCATCGAGAAGTTGTCTCAACGCGGCTGTGGCAGTTCTTGATAAACCGCCGATCATGTGGATAAGGCCGAATCCATAGAAGCCTAGTCCTGGTAAAAACTTGAAGTGTACAAAATAATCTTTTCTTTGTCGTGTTGGGTCTTGTGGGTTAAAATTTCTTCTAATAGCTAAAACTTGTTGTTTTCCTTCTTCAACAGTTACAATGTATGGAAGTTTAATTCCTGTTGCTTCTCCTGTTTGTTCATTCATGTCTTGGAAGCCATCTAAGTCAAGTTCAACATGACATTCTAATAATGTAAATACTTCGTCTTTATTTGTTGTTGATACACCTTCTAACTCATTTTTTTCTGTTTCAATTTCGTCTTCGTTGTATGCAGGTGTTCCTAATTCTACATCTAAATAAAAACCACTTACTTGTAGTTTTCTCATTTCGTTTGCTGGCATTTTAATTACGTGAATAATTGTATCAGCATCCTCTAGTGAAGTTGAACTATATGGAACAACTAAATCTTCAGCAGGTACAAACTTAGAAACACAACGACCCATGTTTTGATCGTAATAAACTTTTTTAAATGCAGAACCTGCAAGTGGTAAATTAAATAACATTTGATCAAACTCAGGTTCGTATTCTTTCATCTCACACATTAACTGGTAATTCATAAATTCTTTTACACGTTCTGCTTGATCACTTTTTAATTTATCTGGTTTGCCAAGTACACGTGTTCTAACTGGACCATCTGCAGGTAATAATTCTTTATAAGCTAATGATTGAAACTGGGTTACAGCTTCTGCTAATACTGGATGTGTTGCACCTGACGCACCTTGGAAAGGTTCTGTTCTATCTTCGTATTTAAAACCTAATAAGTCTAAACCTTTTATGTAAGCTTGTTCCCAATCATCACGTGAAGATTTAAAATCTTCATAGTTTTGTGTCATTTCAGAACCAATAGGATCTAACACATTTGGTTCTAAAAAATCAGCTAAGTTTGCATTAATATCATTACCAGCACCTTGCTGCATGGCCATTGCAGCGGGATCAAAATCTATCTCCATTCCACCATCTTCTGTTGGTGTCATTTCGATTGGACCTTTTTGTGCTTCTTCCGGCAATTGAATTTCTTGTGCTTGCTCTTCTGGACCAGGTAAGTCTACTTTAGTTCTTATTTGATTAGGTAATGTTTTATCTATTGTTGCCATTATGCTATTTTCCTTTTAAATAATGTTCCAACCCCACCGCCTTGTTTATAACCTACTCTGCCGCCTTTTGCAAAATCATCTATAACATCAGGATTAACTTGTTCTTCTAAAAACTTTTTAGCTTTTTCTTCCATCTTTTTTTCTGGTGATTTTACAAGTGCAGACCATGAATTTACGTTTCCTTGTAGATCATCTATGCCACCAAAGTTTTCAATATCATATCGCTCACCTTTTGCAAATTCCCCTGCTTCAAAAGTAGGTTTTTCTGTTACTACTCCTCGTTGCCCTAATTGATCGGTCTTAACTACGTTTTCTCCTGGAGTAAAATCTAATGATACTTGTTGAAATTCATCACCACGCCCAGTAAGGCTAACAGCACCAGTTGCTTCATTTTCATATAATCTAATTTCTCCACCAGCTAAACTTTTATCTTTTAAAACATAAACAGCTTGTGTATCACCGCCGCTTGTAAAATCTCCATAGTCAGGTTTTCTAACTACCGTACCTTGTGTTCTAACTTTATTTACAAGAGCAGGAAACCACATAGGCATACCATCTACTAAGGGTATTGCTTTAGGTGCACTTTTTGCTACCATTTCTGCAACTTGTGCTACTCCTTTTGGTGCAAATAAAGATGCAACACCTGCTCCAAGCATTTTTAAAAAATCACGTCGACTAGTTGGAAATTTTTTACCGTCTTTAAATCCAATACGACCACCAGTTGCCATTTTATTTCTAAGCCTTATCATTTCTTCTTTGAGTTCTTCTCGTTCATCAAGGTCTAATTCTACATATGGTTTACCAAATAAATTAAAAGCGATTTCATCACGATCGTCTTCATTACCACTACCAGTTGCAAACCCAATACGACCACCTTCTGCATTTAGTGTTCTACCAAACGGTGATTTATATACACCTGTTTTTAATGATTCAAAAAAAGCTGCTTTTACTTCTTCTAATATTTTTCTAGCTTGATCTACTTCTCCCGGTGTTGCTGCTCGTTCTGCCATTTCTACTGCACGTCCCATGTCTATTTCAGCTTGGTCAACGCTAGCTTCCATAACTTTATCAAGGTTCCCGCTTCTCGCTAATTCTTCCATTTGTCCACCTTGTAACGGATCCATAATTTCTTTTAACTTTTTTGCTTCTGCTAAAACAGCATCCATGTCGTTTGAATTAGCAAGGATATTAAAATCAACACTACTAGTATCAACCCCAATTTGCTCTAACATTTTTTTTACATCCATAGATTGTGACCTAACTAATGCCAACTGTTCTGATGTTTCTTTTGATTTTTTAGTTAAGTCTTTCTGTATTTGACCAAGACCTGTATTTTCCATCAGGTCTTTTTCTACAACTGCTTCAACTATATCATCTACAAAACCTTGACGAGTTTGTTCACCATAATTTACATTTACATCTATAAGTCTTTCTATCGCTTCTTCGTCATCAATACTTATTCTTTTCGGATCATTTGGTGCATATCCAGCGTTATAGTTTTCAACTATTGCTTCTTTTATTTGTTGCTCTGATCTACCTGTAGCTTTTGATAGTTGTTCTATAAAAGGATTTTTAAATAGTAATGCTTGTTCTGTTACTGCTGGTTGAAGGTCATCAACAATCATTTTGTTTATTGGGTCTGCTTGCATTTTTTCAAAAATGTCATCAAACTCGTCTCCTTTAAAAGTATCATCAGCTATAAGATCTGCCATTGATGTACCTTCTATTTGAGGTGCATCTGGTCTGTATACAGAAGCTGGATATCCATAACCTCTTTCCTGAATTGCAAACTCATCAAGAGTCATGGTTTCATCAGCACCTTCTTCAAAATATCTTTCACGTATAGCATCGTCAGAATATGATCCTGTGCCTAATCTTTTTTGTGTGTCTGTAAATGATTCTGGATTGTAACTGTATATTCGTGTTTCAAGATCACCTTCTGGAGTTATAACTTCACCTTGTGGTTTAACCTCACCTGGTTTAGTTGTTGGGTCATACGTTCCATAAGGGGAATCTATTTTTTCTACTTTTTCTACTTGCTCTGCTAATAAATTTTCAGCTTTCTTTGTAACTTCTTGTCCTTTGCCTGATTGTGTAATACCACTATCAGCACCTTTAAATAACTTTTCTAAAAATTTTCTAAATTTTTCGAGCATCAATAATACGTCCTTCGTTGTTGTGGCAACTCTTCATCCTCGTAGTCTTCTGGATGTTCAACGAAACCACCTTGTCTAAATCTCATTACGGCTTGAGTCATACTATCCACCAAGTCATCATGATCACCAAGTGGAAATGCAGCGCATTCCTCAATTACCTCATCAGCAAACTTACGGTCTGGATACCAGACCATGCCCGCCTCAAATATTGGCGCAACAGCGTTTACTCTAGTATGTTTATCATTTCCTTTACTAGGTGTAAAGTTAATAACCGGTATGCCCATTTTACGTAATTCGTATGTTAAAGGTAGTCCTGACGCTTTTGCTTCTACAATTACCGTTTCCGGTTTCCAATAGTCATATTGTTTTTTAGCCACCCTTCTTAGTTCTGGAAACTCATATCTGTCTTTTTTAGCGTCTAGTAGAATTAAATGCGCTTCGCGCTCCTCGTTTGGATAAAAAACTCCCCACGTAGTAATGGCGCTATAGTCAGCTGTTTCCTTCTTCATGAATGCCGTATCGTAGGATTGGATAACATGTGCAAGCGGTGGTAGCTTTTCTTTAGGCCATTTTTTCCACCATTCACGTTTTATAATAGCACCTTCTGATGCGGTTGGGTTTTGTTGATATTGTGCATTCCATTTACCGATTGCAACAGATGCTTTTACTGATTCTAATTCTTCTAACTTCCAATATCCCGGCCAAACAGGTTTACCACTTGGCATGATAGCAGGGAACTCTATTATCTCCCATTGGTCCGCTTTAGGTTCTGATTGTGCTTTTAAAAGTTTTCCTGTTAGGTCTGCAACATTCCATCTAGTCATAACTAAAATAATTCTACCACCAGGTTGGAGCCTTTGTCGTGGACCAGATGTATACCACTCCCAAGCTCTATCAAATGATGCCATGTTCATGGCGTCTTGTTCTGAATGTGGATCATCTATAATCATGAGGTCAGCACCACGACCAGTAATTGAACCACCAACACCTGATGCATAATATTCACCACCTTGATCCGTTTCCCATTTACCAGCAGCTTTTGAATCTTCTCTTAAACGTGTATTAAATATTTTTTTATACTCTTCACTATCCATAATTGTTTTTGCTTTCCTACCAAAACGTACAGCAAGTTCTGCATTATGTGTTGCTTGTATAATTTTTAATGTTGGATTGTTTCCAATCATCCATGCAGGAAGTAAATTAGATGCAAATTCAGATTTAGTATGACGAGGTGCCATATTGATAATTAATCGTTTGATCTCGCCTCGCGCAACTTTATTAAATTTTTCTGCCATAATTTTGTGATGTTCACCTTCAATAAATTCTGGCCAAATATATTTTACAAACGACATAAAGTCTTTTCTAACAGACTCGTCTTTTTTCTTTTGATCAAGGAGAAGCGCTGCTTGCAAATATTCTTTTTTAGTATCCGGCGGAAGATTTTCTATTTGTTCTGGTGTTAGCATTTTGAAAAAAAATTTTATAAAATTTTTGCAACTTTGTTTTTTTAATTAAAATGATTTTACGCTAAATAAACGTATGTATCAAGGCAATATGTGGTATTGATTGGGACCCCTATATACAACATCTGGGGTATGGGGGGTGGGGGTGGTCCTTTTTATTCCTTGACAAAAGGTACTGGATATGGGATAAGATGATAACGCTCGTTATTGTGTTCTTGCGTTACCACTAAAACACAGCTGGGCTACTCAATGACTAAGCATCAAACGCGAGAGCCCAGCAGCAAATGAAAGGATAACACTATGACTAAAGCAATTATAGAGATTACTTGCATGGTATTACTTATGGTATGTACTAGCTTGTTTATGTGGACTGGTCAGTTCTGGTTCATGTTAGGTTGTTTCTTATTTCTATGTATTTACATTGCG
>VTLG01013407.1_pt1 | contig 16211 bp, 33 predicted proteins | sample 4694571 | NCBI WGS metagenome assembly VTLG01 (sample SAMN12604809, study PRJNA352737) | marine metagenome | biome: ENVO:00000447; feature: ENVO:00000209|ENVO:00000569|ENVO:01000036; material: ENVO:00002151; isolation source: viral sequences binned using virsorter ...
AGCCACGCTTTTTAATAATGTGTCTAATTGTCCTGCCATTATCCTCTAACTACCCTCATTTGAAAACTTCCTGCTCCACCTAGCATATATGCTCCAAGATAACTTTGTAACCACGGGTAAACATCTAGGATATTATTTATAGATCCAGTTCCCTGACTATCAGTATTATATTTAACCTGTATATCTCCTAATTGAACTTCAGAAAAATTACCATCTTTACCAGTAGTTCCAGTAATTGCATCAGTATCATTTGCCAAAGCTCTAGCTAATTCATATTGTGCATATTTAATTCCTTCAGGAATTTTAGAACAAGCTAATTCAACACCATCTACTTGATAATTATTTCTTGGAAACTTTAATGCCTGTCCATCATCACATCTATCTCCATAAAAAACTAAAGTATCAATCCATCTTGCAGCAGATATTAATGATCTTTTCTTTTGATCGTCTGTTTTATTTGTCCAAGTTGAAGAATCTGGGGAAGTATCAAAATAGTCGTTAGCTTCAGACAAAGTAACGTAACTATTAGCATTTTCTGCTTTTATTGTTGCGTTTATAGTGGCTGCCACGATTAATAAAGTAATTTAGTTTTATTGTAGCGTAAAGAAAAAACCCCACCAATATTTGATGAGGTTTGATGACCACACTTTAATGATATTAAGGATTAGTTCCAGTATCAAGTGGTGAGTTAACGATTAGTTCAACTATAGGAATTAAATCAGCATCATATGTGATTGCCCAGTTGTTATCGTTAGCTAACTGTGCGTTAGTTGGGTTGTCAGTAGCAGATGTCCACTTAGTTCCCATAACGTGATAAGCACTATGGTAGTCAACAGACATAACATCTTGCTTAGATAAGATGTTTCTATCTGATTCAATACCTAGAGGAGATTGCTCACCTTCAAGAATTGTTCCTGACTTAATTAAGTAGCAACGGAACTCTTTTTGATGGCCTGTTGTACCAGGTTGAACTGTATTAACTTGAGAGTCAATAACAACATTCATTCCAGCAAACTGACCAATACTTCTATCTGTGATGCCAACACCACCGCCACCCCATTGGATGCCAGTTCCAGTTGATAATGCAGAAGTAGAAAAAGTTAACATACCAACCTGATATAGGTAGTAAGCAACAGTTGGGTGAATAACTAGAGTATCTAGCTCTTCGCCTCTTTCTCCAAGAAGGTTTCTTGCTCTTGCGACTGTAGAAGCTGTCAAGAAGTTAGTTTCGTCAGCACCAGAAGCAGCACCTTTACTTAGGTCAAGTGCGTTTGCACCTAGTGGACCGAAAGTAGATCCAAACAAACCATCTAACAAGCTGAATAGTCTTGCAGAGTTTAGCTTGTTGATAGCATCTGCAATTTGGTTTCTGATGTGACCCATTGGATCTTCACCAGCAGCCAATACAGCTACATCATCAACAGCATACGCAAAACCTCTGTGACAGATAGTTGCGATCTGTGTTCCTGTACCAATCTTCTGTGGTGTCAAATAACCATTGTTACTTGTACCCCATGTTGCTGTACCATCTAAGATTTCTTCAGTTGGAGCGATTGGGTTAAATTCTGGAACTTGGATTCTTGTTCCACCTTCTGTTGCGTCAAGAAGTGCGTTACGCACAACAGCACCAGATTTGATAAATGCACTACGCTCTTTGATAGCTTCGGAAACGTATGTGCTGAGATTATTTCTCTTAACGATGTCCGCTAATAGGACACCGCCAGAATAATTCTGAAACGGAGCAGCCATTCAGATTACCTTGTTACTTTTGCGATACCCTAGTCACAGACGAGGGGATTAGTTTCACAGAAACTAACTATTTTTGAGCCTCTTGCTTGAGCACGGCTGCAAGCTGCGGATCTTGCTCTAATAGTAGCATTTGTTGAGTCAGGTTGCCCGTTTTCCAGGGGTTTACTTGACCTCCGCCAGCATTTGCTACAGGACTTGGTTTTGCACCCATTCCAGCAGCAGAACTAGGCTTAAAATGATGTTCCCAACCACTACCAGGGTTTTTGAGACTACTGAGATAGGTGTTTAAATCTTGCTCAACTCCACCATTAAGAACAACAACTTTTCCTTCAGCGTTTTTTTGTAACTTTCCTTGTAACAATGCCAAAGTCTGTTCTGCATTTATCGCACCAAGATTACTGATAGCTGCAAGTGCTGTTGTTTTTGTAGAAGCTACTTCGTGAGAATTTTTCATCTCTTCAAGCTGTTGAGACAAGTTAGAAATTTGTTGATCTTTTTCTTGTGCTGTTTTATTAGCTTCCTCCCAAAGAGTTTTCCATTGACCTTGTTCTTCTAAATCTTTGGTACGTTTTTCTTCTTTCTGTTTATAAACATCATCTAGTTTCCCTTTGATGCCTTTAAACTTTTCTTCTGCTTCAGCAGCTTCTTTACGGGCAGCAGCTAATTTAGCTTCGTATTCTGCTTTTACAGAACTAAGATCAGGAGCTTGTGGTTGAGTTGGTTGTGAAGTAGTTTCAGCCACGGGCTGTTCAGCGTTGGTCACAGACTCAGGCTGAATGACTTTTTCTTCGATTGCCATTAATTATTCAGAAAGTGGATTAGTAGTTTTCTTTTTAGCAACTTTTTTCTTAGTTACTTTTGGTTCGGGAGCAGGACAAACTTCAGGTTCAACAGTTGAATGAACGAGTTCTACTTCTTCCCATTTATAAGTTCCGTCAGATTGCAAAACTTTATCTAGGGATTTAGACATAAGAATATGTGTACTTGTTTATCATTGTAACAAACTATTCAGATTTGACCTCACTAGCTGAAGGTAACACTTCTCCTTGTACCAAAATATCTCTAAATTCATCTCTATCAATAACATTTTGATCGAATAATGATGTTAAAGCTGTAATATCTTGACCAATTAATCTTTCAATATCAAAATCTCTACTAATTGTCACTTCTGGAGGTTCAATTCCTACATATTCAGCCGATAAATTAAATGCTTTTTGCAATTTTTGTTCTAATTCCATAGAAACCATTGCAAGCATAGAGTTTGTATCAACACGATCTAACCTTCGAGCGTCAGCAGATTCAGCTACAAACTTTTGCTGGCTAAGAGTACTAATTCCAAGAGTAGCCATTTGCATCTGCAACTCCTTAATTTCAGCAGATTGAGCATCAAAAGCACTAGAAGCTGGTTCTACATAATAAACTTTATTACCAGGCTGAGTTGCCATTGCATAGTTTACGCTGATAGCAAGGTCTTTGGTTTGATCGTCATATCCTTCCATTACAAGCATTGGTTGAGATGCAACGTGTAAACTATGAATCAAATCAGCTTGTCTTTGAAAATGAGCAAGATTTAGATACGCAATATCAAGTAAAGGTGGTTTGCTAACTAAATTGTCAGTTTTGCCTGAATAAATAGTCACTAAAGGTATTTCTCCGAGAGAAAAATTACCAGATTCAACTTGTTTATAATCTTTATCTGCTGATCCCATTTCAAAATTTCCTGTCACACTATTATCAGAGACATCATACATTTCTTCGATTTGCTCTTTTTTACGAAACACTCTGTACCGACCAGGTTCTATAACTCTTATCTGGTCATAAACTTTTTCACCAAAATCACCATCAGGCAATACAGCCTTTTCTGCAATTCGAGCTTGTATAAGATTCCCATAATTAGATTCTCTATCTAATCTCCAACCATAAAGATTTGTAGGATCTACTTCAATCCAATAAGGTCTACGATTTTGTTGTCTTTCTTCTGCAAGACTTAATGCACCTGAAGGAGCAGGATAGTCCACAAGAATATGACTTTGACCATAAGTTAATGAACACATCAATATTCTTCTTGCATATTCATCTAAATCTGACTTACAACCATCAACGTCCATCTTGAACATTTCTGTCCAGTATGGATCTCCAGTTAAAGTTATTGGTTTCCTAAGAACTAAACCTGTAGCTGCTCTAATTAATCTTTGTGTAAAAGGACTAAATACTGATCTGTTTACTCTTGCAAGGTAAGCATCATAATCCTCTCTTGGTTCAAGAGGTAAAAATGCTTCAGAGTTTTCCCTAAGATACTCTGTTCCTTCAGTAACAGCTTTCATTATTTCCCAACCTTTCATCATATCTAGAACTGCCCTTGTTCTAGTAAAAGGACTATCAATTCCACCTACAGATGTAGACGAGACAATATTGGTTCTAATAGGTCCAGGTACAGCGTATGTCATTTACGACACCTCCATTTCTTTAAAGCTAACGCTTTTCTTGTAGGTTCACCATTAGGTTTTTTCATTGGACCAGGCATACCAGACATTCGTGCACAGAAAGATGCTCGTCTTTTGGCTGCTTTACTACCAGGTTTTACTTTTCCTGTAACTGGTGCTTTTAAATTACTTCCTGTGGCACGATTGTATTTCGCACGGCCTTTCGCAGTAAGTCCACCTGTTTTAGACTTTTCTCCTCTGCCTACACTTAAATTTACCTGTTTACGTTTCTTTTTCATTTGCCCACCTTTGCCTGTGCCTTTTTATGGGCTTGAGTAAAAGTATCTCCTGCTCTCATTCGCCTTTTCATAAACTCCATATGCTTATCGCTATGATGTTCAGAATGTTTTTCTAATAGATTTTTTTGGCGAGTGGTAAGTTTCACTTCTTTTTCTTTTTTTTCTTAGAACGTAGTTTTTTAAGATCAGCAGCCGTAATCTTATCCCGTGGTGGAGCAACAGCAGCTAATTTACGTTGTTTGCTCGAATAAGATGATTTAGGCATTAGATAGCAGAAGTGATAGCACCATTAGTAATAAAACTAACTGATACTGTAGAAATATCACCAACAGTAGAACTAAATGAAGTTCCTGTAATAATTCCGTTAAAACTAAGTTTTTTAGTACCTGATGTATCTAAGAAGAGGTTAAATGCAGCAGTACCATCATCTTCAGTAGTTAAAACATCTGAAATGATTTCAGCAGTATTATCACCAGATGTTGCTGTGTAAAGAAGATCAACAGTACCAGAACCAGAAATCAAAGATCCTACATACTTTCTAGAAGTATCTCCATGAGCAGTACACTCTAATGTGTCTTTTGTTGTATCTAAAGTCCAAGCTGTTGTAGAAGCTATAGCTCCAACTGTTCCAGATCCGTTATCAAATGCAACAGAGCCTTCTTCACCACGAAAAAATGCCATGATTCTAAGAAAAATTTACTTATAACAATATATTACCTTGAAACTGCAACTTTCACAGTTATTTTTTCTTCTTTTTTCGTCTATGTTGATAACTTATCTTCTTACTACCTGTTTTTTCACGTTTAAATCGTGCTTTTTCGGCTGATGACATCTCTCCAGCAGTCTTAGGTGTCTTACTTGAGATTCTCTTACTTGGTCTGCAAGCTGGATATCCTCGTTTTTCGCCTTTTGAACGACCACAAGGTTTACCTGTCTTCACATCTACCCATTTTTCTTTAAACCAACGGGTTAATCCACCACTACTTCTTGCCACGTTTCTTTGCCTCGGTGCGATAAGTTCCACCACGCTTTTTGTACTCTCGTACAAGCCATGCGTTAGCGTAAGCAGATGGGTAAACCTTAAATTTACGTTTAGCCTCTGCTTTTACCCTAGAGTATAACGCTTTATTTACAGGAACATTCGCCACGTTTCTTGCCTCCCTTCTTTTTCTTCTTCTTTTTCTTGGTAGTAGAATGGTACATAGTAAGAATTAGGTAGTTCTTAATATATTCTAAACGAAGTTTGGCCTAATGTCTCTGGTTTGGCAAGGTTAAATTGTTGTAAACATAAATAACCAAAAGCATCAAAAGCATGGTCAACCCCCAGGTTCTTGTTTGGCATACCTGTATTTGGAGCGTAAGTAAGAGTTCTGAGCGATTTTATTAACTCTTTACATCTTGGGTGAATAAAAGTTCTTCGATCTCCATTTGCATCAAGCAAGGCAGTATTAACAGAAGTTATCTTATCTCGTATTTTCCAGGGAGATTTAGGACTCATAACAGTAAAACCAGACCTTCTTAAAATCGTATGGTCTGTAACACCAACCCCACTTGTTTTTCTCGCACTACCAGTAGGGTCAGGACACGCAATAATTCTTCTATCTACCCCATATCGCCTTGTAACTTCTTCAGCAAAATCCCAAGTGGTAGCACCACCTGTCAACATAATTTCATCAAACACATAAAGACAATCATTATGCTTTACTGCACAAATTCCTGCCATCGGATCTACGTTAAAGTCTAACCCAATCAATAAAGGCATCATGTGTAAATCCTGTACTTCCTTAGAAATATTTTCATCATCAAAACTAATCGCTACTAAACCAGTAAGATTTTCAAAACTAGCTTCAAATTCTTGCCTAAATGTTCTGGAATCTAATTGACCTCTAGCTGCTTCAACCTCTTCTGGAGCGACATTACCCCCTTCAATCGTAGTAAAACTCCATCTTTGCCAATCATCTCGATCAGTTTCACCGCAAAAACACCACATATCATAAAACCAACTGGCAGTTCCATCAGGAGTACTAATAAACAAAGCCCACCCCTGTTTGTCGGCTAAAGCTGGTCTTATAACTTCTGCCCATACATCTTGGTCCATAAACGCTGCTTCATCTAAAACAACACCTGAAAGACTTCTTCCTCTCAATGCCATCGCATTTTCTGTTCCCTTTAACTCAATAGTTGACCCATTTATCAATTCAATCCGCAAATCTGTCTCATTTTTGCTCTTTATCCAGATTTTTGGCACTAATCTCTTTAATTCTTTCCATGCAATGTCTTTTGCCATGCGATATGTCGGTGCACAGTAAAAATATGTCTCCCCTGGTCGATTTATCGCTCCACGAATCAATTCAATGCAGGATAGGTATGATTTTCCAAATCTTCTGCCAGCTACAAGAACACGAAATCGTTTATTGCAGTTAAAAACTTGACCCTGGGCATATCTTAAACTGATTTCTGGTGCGGTTTTTACAGGCATACACTAAAAAATAACAAATTTTTCAATTATTACCCCCTTTTTATAGCCTAAATTCATATTTCTAGGTTATCATTCAATTAATACCTTATCTGATTGAGTCCGTGGCTGAATCGTTTATGTCTGGTTTTATCCCAGAAGAACAAAAACAACAACAAGAAAAAAGAAAAAGACGTTCTAAGTTTGCTTGCAATACAAAAGAGCATATCCAGGCTAGAAGTCAAAGATTATATTCCCGTCAGCTAGAAGGGAAAACTACAAGACAGCTAGTTCTCGAACACGCAAAGATTGAAGGCATTGCAGAAACTTCAGCCTGGAGCGATTGGAGTAGAGTAAAACAATGGAATAATGAAGATTGGGAGAAAGATAGAGAAAATATGCTTCCAAGACTTCAAGCAATGAGAGTAAGGTTATTCAACAAGGCAGTATCAAAAGGTCAATTACAGACAGCAGCACAAATATTAGATTCACTAGGCAAAGTTATTGGAGAGTCAGTAGAGACAGTTAATATTCAAGCACCTGAACTATCTATTAAAGTAGAAACAAAGTAGTACATACTTATTAGTAACGAAGATATCGGATATATATTTAAGTTCCTCGGCATGGTATAAATAAAAAATTTTTTGCAACACACCCCCCAGAATACGCTCTAAGGTATCCAGAAGCCGCTCTGATGCCGTTATAATATCACTTAGGTATATTAGTACCTTCAAAAATTTGGCTTGTCTGAAGCGATCCTGAAGGGAGTGTGCCAATTCATTTAGTTGCACATATGATGTCATCTAGGCTTGACGATTCCGTAAATATGATGTTAATATTTAATTAAATAGTTGGTCAGGAGTTCCGAGATACTGGAACCACCTCACGACTTCAGGACTAGCCAGTATCCTAGAAAACTAGATCACCTGAAGAACGCTAGAAAGATATAGATTCTAGCTTGCCTGTATCAACACAATTTCCTTTTACTTCTAGGCTGTAGCACTCACGAAAATAACGGGAACAACAGGAGCTTAGATCTTCGGACTAGCTTTCCTTTTCCCTCCACAGATTACTTCACGAACTAGCACAGCCTACAAGTAAAAGGTATATCCTTTTACTTCTTATCCAATTCATTCAATTTATTCAAAATGAACAACTATTCGATCACTCGATTTACTGGCATTGATTACAGTAATAAATCTGCCAAGTGGGATTTAATTGACGAACGACATACTCAAGAGTCTGCTCTTGCTGTGTGTAAGTTTTACAACTTAAACAAACCTTTTTATCATCGAGTCGAAGTAAATTCCAAAAGAGTAGAACTTCCACGCTTTACAGTTCTTAAACCGAACATGAAAAGCAATTACGAACCAATCGTAATCCCTGCAAGTTTTACAGTCAGAAAGAAATACAACTTCTTTCAAAGATTACTCAGGAGGTTTTTCTAATGTCCGAATATGAGTACTTCTTTTTTCAGGATCAGGCGGAATTTAACCGCTTGTATTCTTCTTCTTTGATTTACGACTTCGATTCTATGGAGGTAACAGAAAATGAAAATTACTAAGTTCTTAGTTGTTTTCTTTTCTTTGGGTTATTCCATTTACTTTGGGAGCATCTTATTTGATGCTCTTTACACGATTCAAGAAAACCACTTGCAAACTTTACAATCGATCCAAAATGAAAATTAAAAGACTGGGAGCTAATAAAACTTTATTGGCTCTTCCTTCTGGCTCTGAAGCATTTTACAGTTATGACACCCCTGTAGCATTTCATATGCACTCAGGAGAACTTTTCAAAACTGAAGAATATTACTCCAGAACTACTTCAAAGCATATCACCCAATACTTAAACGGGCGAAAAGCGGAAGCCGTTCCACAATCAATGATTAACCAACTTGTAGGAGTTTGAAATGTTTTTTAAAAAAATTGATTTTTCAAAATACGAGCTCACAGATCAAGACACGCTCCGAGCGTGTTTTGATGAGTTGGAATTATCAGGCTATGACATTTTAGAAAAAGATGAACTTAGAGTTTTAGCAGAATACAAAGCCGAAAAGTTCAAAAACTTTATGAGGCCATTATTCGGAGAAACTCCATCAACTAAAATTTCTATAAATATGGGGAATTAATTTCCCCCTTTTTTTTCCTGTAAAAATTTTTCATTTATCCTAAAAAATTATGACTGTTATGAATGGCCGAATGAATGGCAAAAAAGATTATGTTAAACCTGAAGAGCTAATTGTGAATGAATTAATTCAGGCACTTGAATCAGGGAATACAAAATTATGGCGAAAAGAGTGGAGCATTAAGGGCGGCTTCAGAAATGTCTTATCAGGGCATCAATATAAAGGCTCTAACCCTGCTCTTTTATGTTTACAGAGTTCTATTAGGAATTGGCACTTACCTCTATTCATAGGTGGAGGACAGGCACGTTCCATAAATTGCACTATCAAAAAGGGTTCAAAATCTGCTCGGATTTTACAACCACTTTTGAGAGAATATGAAACGAAAGAACTTGACATAAATGGGGAAGCAAAGAAAGCTCAATATATGAGCTATAAATGCGTTCCAGTATTTAATGTCGCTGATGTTCGAGGATTAGATGATGAAGCTAGTCTTAAGCTAGAAAAATTGATTGATGATGCAGTTCTAACTGCAAAGCCTAGAGAATTAGATGTCAGGGTAAAAGAAGCTCATGACAGATTATTCCAATGGGAAAAAGAAGTCAAAGCAGTCATCAAAGGTGGAGATAGAGCCTACTACAGGCCATCAACTGATGAAATTGTAATTCCCAAAAGATACAATTTTAAAAATGATGAATCCTATCTAGCTACTTTCGCTCATGAGTGTATCCACTCAACAATGAAACGACTTGATCGTAAGGATTTAACTTATGCACAAGAAGAATTAGTTGCCGAATTAGGAGCTTATCTAATTTGTAATAGATTACAGATTTCTAATTTAGACACAATGAACCACGCTGCATATTTGGAAGCGTGGTGTCCAATGCTGAAGAGCGACCCAAAAATCCTTTTCAAATCACTAGCCAATGCTAGTAAAGCGGCTGACTTAGTAATTGGTGAGCAATAGCTCACCTTTTACTTTTTATTCTTTATTTTTTAAAAAATATGTACGGACAATTCAACACTTACATTGACGATCCAAAGATGATAAACAAGTTACTTTGTTTTGATTGGATTATTCTTAAGGACAAGTGGACTAACTGTCCACAAAAACTTTATGACAGAATCAAAAAAGGAGAATTCGATGAAGAACTATAAACCGACTGATCCTGAAATGGTTCAAGCTCAAAAAGACTTAGCTAAAATGTCAAATTTATCTGATCGTATAATTACTAACGATAAGGATTTATTTGATGAGTTAGCTACGATCCAAAGGAAACTATGCGAAATCTCTGAACTGAAATCTCATTTTCTTCAGAGATATGAAGATATATTGGACGAACAACATAGACTAGAAACTCAGCTATGCGTTTTTCAACATGAGATGCTTCATAGCTTCGAGCTAGTCTTCAGGTATTACAAAACAAAAAAGAAGGGCTTTAAATAGCCCTATCTTTTTCTAATTTTAATTTACATCTAGTCAGAATTAATGTTTCATATAGCTTTCTATCTGACTTTAAGGCTTTAGTTAGTAGGTTATCCCACTCTTCAGAGGATAATCTATTGAGGTTAAATGGGTCAAAGCCCATTTCTTCGATTGAAAGTATGTAAGACTTAATGAGACTCATAATTATTTATGTGTTGACATATTAATAATACCATACAGGCTTGCTAATGGCCTTATTTATGTGTTAATATTTAAAAGAGTTCACTTATCCTAAATTTATGACTCAAAACGATAGAGACTTTCAAAAAGTCTTGCAAGCTTTAACTGCATTTGATAAGAAAATATCAACTTTAGAAGATGTAGTTAAAAATATGGCTGAAGCTACTGCTAACTATGCAAGCTCACAACAGAACTTAAACAAAGAGCAATCTGAACTTAATAGAGAGTTAGGAGAAGCTCTTAAATTCTTAGGAGAAAACCTAAGTCAACTTGTTAAATACATCAGAATAAAGGAGGGCAACTAATGGGTTTAGATATGTACTTCGAGGGAACTTTTTCAACAAAAGCTTTTACTGAAAGAGATCCTAAAAATTATGCGATTGATCCTGACTTTGAATCTGCTCTTGAATCAATAGGCTTTGAAAACGCTCCAGTAGAATTTTCTAATTGGAATTATTATTCAATTAATATTCCTATCGCTTATTGGAGGAAAGTTAATTGTATCCACAACTGGTTTGTTGAAAACGTTCAAGATGGTAACGATAACTGCGAGCGTAGTTACGTTAGTGACGAACAGATAAAAGAGTTAGTTGAGGAAATTGACAACATTTTATCTGAACCCGATCCAAAAATAAAATTAGCAAAGGCAGAAGCTAATCTACCTAATACAACAGGTTGTTTCTTCGGTTCTCAAGAATACGATAAGTATTACTTTCAAGATCTTGAATACACAAAGGAACGTATGCAAGCCTGTTTGAATTGGCAAAACAAAATGGCAGGAACAGGGAAATGTTTCGATAGCTTCTATTATCAATCATCTTGGTAAAAATTATGAATTTAACTAAAGATCAAATAGAGCTATTGTGTGCTTTGATAGATGGATATGTTTATCCACGATTTTTATGCCAAGTCGATCCAACAGTAGATACTGAGGGTGTATGGGATAGATCAAAAGAATTTTTAGAAATTCGTCAAGTTTTAGAACCCGATCCAGACTTTGATATTGAAGATGAGGACACTTATCCACCCTTCTTTCAACATAGTTATTGGGAACACGATTATTTTTATCAATTAGATACAAATAAAAAAAGGGTATTTAAAAAAGATTTAAAACAATCTGATAACATGACAGTCCATGAATTTGGTTATCAAATTTTTAATATGTTTCAGCATAACTGGCCTGATGAAGATGACTTCAGTAATGATTACTATAAATGTAATTTTAAACTGTTACTTTCCAAAATTAGAGAAATCCAAAAACGTGCTGACACACTTAAAGAACTCGTATGGATATTACGAGGAACTAACGTGCTAAACATTATAAAGGAGGTTAAATAATGAGCCACCCAGTAAATGATGAAATTCTTGAAAATCTTTACGAACAAGAATTGGATAGGTTTTTAAAAGAAAGACCTTACAATTCTATTCGAGTAAATGAATTACTTGCTGAATTTCATGCAAGAAAACGATTTGAGGAGATGTCTTAATGAACATTACCGAAAGTCGAGATGAAGCCTTTGAAGCTATAGCAGAGATGCTACGTTCCAATGTAAAGAAGACAAAGATAGCTTCTAAACTATCTGCTGATTATTGCGTAAGCGATAAAACAGTTTACAAGTGGATAACAAAAGTTGAGGAAATGTACGATATAGAACCTATAGAGTCTATTCTTCAACAACAAAAAACTGAACTAAAATCTGAAATTTATCAGGATTTAATTCGTGATTATCACAAAGCTAAAACCGATAAAGATGATGATTTAAGGAGAAAGATTGGAGCTATTCTTAATAGTACTTATCTTAAAAAAATTACTTTCAACTGAGAATTTCGCTAGCGAATTATGACTAAAACTAATTACAATTACTACCCACGATCTAAGGTAGAAAAATTAATTACTGAGTTTGTTGTAGAGCATAAACTTGATGCTCAGTTTGTACAGCAAATGGAAGGATTAACTTATGTTCGATTTGTAGTAGAGGAGGACGAAGATAATGAATAAATACCACGTTACTGACATTGAACTTTATACAGTTGAAATGGGAGATGGCGACCCAGAGTGGATGCTATCTGACCAAGAAGTTTACGTCTTAAACCGAAGATGTTTAGGTAGATGGAAAGCTAAAGATGAAGAAGATCTCTTAGATCAAATATTTAATTTTTCTGGCTTTCCTGTTGAGACTATGACATACAAAACAAATAATGTAAGTGTCTCTTATCCACGTTATGAGGAGGTATCAAATGTCTGAAGCATTACTAGCACTAAAAGAAGCTAGAGAAACTCTTGATCGTTTACTAGCTCAATATCCTACTGGCTTTACTGCCAGAAGATTTGAACTGAATAAAGATTTAAAACATATTCAAGATCAAATTACGATTCTAGAAAATTTCTTGGATCCTTTTACTGTTGCCGAACTAGAAAATCAGGAGGTAGAAAAATGATCGACAACCCACTACCAGATCAAGTTATGGAGGAGAGAGAGTCGCTCCAAAAAGCTCAAGACTTTGAGTTCTATTGCTACCACCACGCAAAAGAAATTGCTGAACACTACAAAGTACATGAAGATTTACATGAAGACTTTGCAGAGTGGTATTACGATTACATGAGACAGAATCCTGATCTATTCGATCACAGTTGTATTCATCTTGATTCTGATTACATAGTCGATTGGTGGGAGGATTATTCCTACCTTTATGACGATTTCGATTCACCTTATATGGAGCTTACAAAATGACTAAAGATCAATTTATTGAGGAAGTTTACGAAATTGCTTTTGGTGATAATGCCATCAATCGAGACTTCACACAAGAAGAAGTAATTGCTGAATTGAAAAAGTTTAGTGATGATGCTCTTAAATGGGATAATATTCCATACATAGATAAAGTAAGACTAGACCCTGATTTCGAACCAACCGATCAGGAAATGATGTCTAGCTTCGGTACAAAATGGCATGACGCATTATGAAAATCTCAGGAAAACTATGTATTAACTTTACTGTTGATACAGATAGATATAAAAAAGATTATATTTCCTTTTTATATCATGTAGCAAAAGACGCTATTGAAGATTATGAAGATAAAGATGGAGTTACTTTTGAAATTGAAGAAGATGGATATGTTGAATTATTACACTCTAATGGAGAACTAAATGCCTAAAGGTAAATACTACGAATATCAAATCAAACGCTCCGCACTAGATGAAGATTATCTTTCTGGTAATATTGATGACTTTCAATATGCCAGAGAGTCTCTTGACCTAGACTTGAAATACGAACCATATATCCTAGCTCAAACTATCAATAGCGAAATCGCTAAAAAACAACATGAAAACAACTAACAACTGGGGTATAAATTTTCCTGATAATCCCTACGAAGGTCAGATTTTTTATTACCCTCATACTCAAGATACCTTTACTTATGTCGTTCCTAAGAATCAATCAGGTTCAGGAGAGTGGGTTATGGTTACTTATAAAGATTTTTCTTCAAACCGCAACTAATAAATCTCTCTTTACCATATCTTGAAACTCTGCTACCTTTTCCTTAAATAACGCACCACAACCTATCAACTCCATAGCTGTTATCCAACGAAGCTGTAATCCGTTCTTTCTTATTATACATATCAATCCCCTTTTCGCTCGCACTCCTGTTTTTTCATATAGCCCTTCATTATACGCACCTATCTGTAATAAATGATCCTGTAAATATTTTTCTGGTTTATCTGTATCTTTTCCGTAAGTTTTGAAATCTACTATTGTTAATTCTGAATGGCCGTCAGGATTTTCTGTATCTATTAAAGCGTCACATTGACCAGCATAACCTGATGAATGGTTAATATTAAATTCACTAAGATGAATGGCTTTTATATCTTCTAAAAATGGTTGTATATTTCTGGTGTACTCACTACACGCCCATTGTTCCTCGACTTTATTTTTACCATGAATGGCGTTTTGTAATGCCCATGTTGTAATTGCTTGGCTAGGTCGTGCCAAACCATCTTCATAAGTTTTCCAACCATTACGTTTGTTAGCTGAATTTATTGCCAGTATAGATGCTCTTTTCAATATTTTCTCGCAATATGAATGAACTGCTGTACCAATACTACAGGCCATATCCCTTTGTTCTAAATTTCCTGGACGTTTTGCCCATTTCATTAGGGCTGCTTTTTGCTCAACAGGAGCAGTATGTTTTAAGATCGAAGTTACTGAATGATATTCTCTTTCTTCTTCATCACGATAAACTCGGTGCTTTCCTGAATCGTCACGCACCAAAGATGAATGACGTAATCCAGCTAATAAATTTTGCCTATCCTGATCTATTGGTAAGGCAAGAGTCATTTGTTTGAAAGGATTTTTCCTAACTTTAACTGGACTACGTTTTATTTGCAAGAAAAAACTCACTCTTCGTAAAAGAAGTCAGGGTGTAATTGAATGGAAAATACGACTATGTTCCATAACCAACCTTTAGGGTAAACATTTACCAATGGAAGATTTTCAATGTCTTCTTCAAAATAACTTGCTCTTTCAATATCTGTTAAAGGCTTTTGTTTATACATTTGCCTAAAAATATCAAAAACAAACCTACCAAATCTTTTTAATTTATTTTCAGGTAATGGTGTAAGTAATCGCTCCAGAACTTCTCTTACTGAATAGTACTGTCCTGCGTCACCCTCATAAGGGTTAAATGATAAATTCATAAAAGTCTAAATAGTTGCCGATCTCATTATACTTTGCAATTAAAAAGACGCAAAGAATGAATTACACTCCTGCGTCTTAAAGTTAAAAAATTTGGCAACTATTTAACTCATTTTTAGTATAACCAGTTCGTGAAAAATATCAAAACACGAACTCAGCAATGCTATAAGTAGCTACAAGTAGATATAAATAGATATCAAATGTCGCAATATGTCGCATTATGTCACGCTCCTGTCCGTGACTTTTTGATTTTTGATGTAATCTGATAAATTACAAAAATTAATCGTTTTAGCCCTTGTTAAACAGCGTTAAACATATTTACATTTAGTTACAATTCCTTCTCAGTTATATCGACCCAATGAAACATATCTAATGTCCATAGTGCCATTTCTGGAGGTTTTTCTTCATATCTAAAAGTCCTTTTTAGGTCAAAGTCGTAATGAACCTGACCTATATAAGGAGCTTTAGGAAAATCTATCCCCATTGATGATCTAAAATAAATGCTCATAAAACATTCCTCCTACCAAAACGCTCCTTGTTTCTGTATGATTTTTGTTTTCTTTTAAACTTAACTACCTTGTCACTTTTAGGTTTCATTGAAGTTAAGTGCCAGCCATTTCCTTTAGGACACTCATATACATATGAATGGCCTTTTCCTTTCTTGCACATTTCTGCTGCAATGATTTTGGCTTCTTCTTCTGATCTATAGCTGACCTTATCGCATTTATAACAATGGCCTAAAACTATAAATCCTTTTTCTAAGATGTAACTTTCGAGATTAAAAAAACTAAGACGTTGCATTGGCGGTT
>VTLG01015121.1_pt1 | contig 16211 bp, 15 predicted proteins | sample 4694571 | NCBI WGS metagenome assembly VTLG01 (sample SAMN12604809, study PRJNA352737) | marine metagenome | biome: ENVO:00000447; feature: ENVO:00000209|ENVO:00000569|ENVO:01000036; material: ENVO:00002151; isolation source: viral sequences binned using virsorter ...
CCAAGTTGCAGAGGCTAAGTCAGAAGCTGATGGGTATAAATCTCAGGTTCGATCACAATTTGATCAAGCAGTGTATGATGAAGCTGATAAACGATATCGAGGATTATTAAACGAAGAACAAAGTGTCTTGTTCGAATTGCGACAAAAAGAAGCAGAACACGATGAGTTAGTCAACGAGGCAGCGGTTACTTTCGATAACGCTGTTAATACCGCAATGAATCGTGTTCAAGACTACGACACAGTTGTGCGTGGCGGTATACTAGACGATGCTGTTAACACATATGTCGCACCAACTGATATAGATGCACAAGCTGCTGAGATGGAAACTGCGGCAGGTTTGGTTGGCGCACAAGCACAAGCGTTAGCTGATAGACAAGGCGATATTTTCTCGAACCTAGTTGGTATTGGCGGTGGTGGGGGCGATACTGGTGGGGGCGATACTGGTGAGCCAGACGACGAACAAACACCAGCAGGTTCGGTTGACACTTCTGCTAGTGGTTATCTTTCTCAACCCTCAGGGGTTTATACATATCCTGGTGGCATACCCTTCACGCCTGCGTATGGTGTAGCAGATGCTTGGCGAAATCCCCCTGTAAACAGCGCAGGTGAACCTATTAATTGGGATCGGGTAGGCTCTACTGCATCAGACGCCATAAACTGGTTGGGTGGCCGAGCTCGAGATGTTGGTGATTTGTTTATGAAAGGAATGCGATATCACCCGCTTTATGGTTGGATGTTCCCAAAAGCAGGTGAAGAATCAGCACCTGACTTAACGCAACCAGAACTCGATGCATTGCTTGATGAGTATTACGACATTAATCCGTCTGAACCGATTCGTATCCCGGAAATAGATGATGATCTAGAACAAAGAGTCGAGGATGCAGAAAACATAGACACTGAAGCATTGATAGAAGACCTCGATCCAGAAAATTATCAAATATACGACTATTCTGAACAAGACGCGAGAGACGCTGCAATCCTGCAACAGCGACAAGAAGATGCAAATAGATACTATCAAGCAGGTATGGGTCGAGATGAATTAGGTACTCGGATTGGTGCTATAAGTGCTCCAGGTTCTGGGTATTCGATTAGAGGAGATATAGGTTCTGGCGCAGGTTCGTTATCTATGCGAGGAGCAGGAGGAAGTTATCTAGGTCCAGGAGGAACTTTCTTCCCCGACCGTATTTCTGGGTCAGGCCGATTACCCACAGCTGGTGGTAGTTGGGGTGGGCTTAACCCGTTTGCTGAGACTCCACAACCTGGAGATCCCATGTATGCAGATTTCTTAATGGATACAATGGGTCCAGGGAAGAATTTTGAAAGAGAAATAGAAGCTCTAGTAGAGCGAGACATGCCTTTTGTCGAAGTGGTTGATGAAAACGGAAATGGTTATTTAATAGACAAAGAAACTGGGGCGATCATAGCTGGGCCATACCCTGCTCAAGAGGATAATGGTGGTGGAGGCGGTACTGGTCCAGGAGGTTCGATGTAATGGTAGGGATTGCTTCGTTATTACCTAAAGTCGGTGGTGCAGCAGTTGTTGGTGGTGGTATAGCCGCTGCCCCAGAAGCAGAAGCAGGGATAATCGGTGTAGGCGCGAAGATTATAAAGCCTGAAGCAGTTAAACTTGCGAAAGATCTAGAAACCCAAGGGTATGACCAACGGCAAATATGGGAAATGACCAACAGTGCACACGGCACACCTCTTTACAAAGATGCAGATGGAATCTGGCGTTCGGAAATAACCGCAGAAAACGTTGAGCTACAACCAGACGCACCTAATCGTTTTCTACAAGGGGAAATAGGTAATGCGCCACTCAACCCACCTTTAGGCGAAGTTCTAAATTACCCTGAGATGTATGAAGCATACCCTGATCTTGCGAACATCCCAGTTGCAAGAGGAGACACTGGCTCAGAAGCAGCATACAGTCCTCCTGGGAATCTCGGTGGTGAACGCATAATGCTCAACCCAGAAACCTACAAAGAAATTTTTGAGGGGAGGCGCGTAACTCCAGAAACAAGCGAAAATGCAGTAAGAGCACTCTTACATGAAATGCAACACGCAATACAGCAGCGCGAAGGAATGTCTAGAGGCACTGCTCCCATGAATTGGAAAAACTCAGGAAAATTCATGGGGCAATTACAAGAAGAGATAGACGCCATAGATATTGAAATGGAGGGTCTGTTAAAAGATTTAAACAGCCCCGAAGCAGACGCTGCGTTTAAAAACACCGTTGAACAACAATTCCTTCCTGGATTAAGGGCAAGAAAAGAGATTGCCACAAGAATGCTAGAGATATCGAGTAGACTTAAATCTCGATTAATGGGCGATCCCAGATTTGACAATGAAGAAGAGTTTTGGAAAGCATTCAGTCAGATAGTGTACGAAATGAATCTTGGAGAACTAGACGCCCGACTAATGATGCTTCGCAGAGGCATGTCTACAGAAGAAATTTTAGCGCGTCCACCATTCGAAGATCCAAGAGATATTCGACTGGGTAGAATACAGCAAGATGCAGGTGGAATTAAAAAAGAACTAAGCTATACAGAAAGAAAAAGACTCGAGAGTGGAGAAGACGTATCACTTGAGCCTAGATCCGAGCTTTTCGAAGATGACACAATCCCTACACTAACTCCTGATGCGCCTGACACAATTAGAAGAACATCTCCTTTGGGCCGGTTGGATAACCTAGTTAAAGATGTTAAATATCGACTCAGTCCTTTTCTAGAACCCGGAAAACAGTTTACTGATTTTGGGGCGCGAATGATTTTAGATGTACTTACAGGGGTTGGTTCTGGCCTCATAGGCATGGCTGGTTACGGTACGGATGAAGACGATCCCCTAGCAGGTATTATCCCAACTGATCCAGAAGAAATAGAAGCGTTACGAGAAAAACTTAGAAGTCAAGGAGATAAAATGCTCCCGATGGACCGTAACCAGTACGCTCAATCACTTTCCTCAGCAATCTCTGGGATTATGGATAAACTTAGTCCTCACCTAAGTGAAGCGGAAAGAAAGATAAAACAAAGCCAACTATACAGACAGCTTGCACCTTACGTTATACAAGGATGGGAAGCAGTCCCCGAAAAAGAACAAGAACTTATTAAAAGTACTGGTGAAGTGGTAGGGAGTGTGCTCTAGAGCCAATCTTTCCATTGTTCTTCGCCAAGTACTTGCTTGGCCACGTCCAGCTTTTCTCTCAACGCTTTAACTATCTTTTCGTCAACGGTGTCTTTACAGAATAAATCGATATAGGTTACTTTGCTTGTTTGACCAATTCGATGAGCTCTGTCTTCAGACTGTAGTCGTTTCTCTAGATCATAACTGTTGGAATAATACACAACTGTGTGTGCAGCGGTTAGAGTGAGTCCATACCCTCCGGTTTGGGTATTACCCACAAAATATCGAACGGGGCTGTCAGGATCTTGGAAGTCGGCTACAAGCGTCTTTCTATCTGAGTCAGAAGTAGCCCCATAATACGTGCCAACAGATTCAGGTCCATGTGCCTCCGAAATAGCTCTATAGATTCGTTCTATGTCATACTGATAATTGGCCCAAATTATGACTTTTCCGCTAGTTTCGTCTAAAATCTGCATTAATTCTGATACACGATTATTTTTTAGCTCTTGCAGCTCACCATCTTCTGGTGAAACAAACCCACAGGACACTTGATGTAAGCGTAATAGTTGGGTAAGAACCGAAGAAGCTGTAACCACTTCCGCATTGTTAAGATTAGCGATAGCGTATTCCCGCAGTTCTTTGTATATTTTCTTTTGTTCAGGAGTTAGCTCTATTTCTCTTCGCAAATAGATTTTATCTGGGAGATCTAGACAATCTTCTTTTAAAACCCGATACGAGAACTTAGACAAAAGCTCTGTTAATTCAGTTAAATTTTGAAAACCAACCACCTGTTTAAAGGTTCTGCCACCTGTTTGTCGGTCCACTAAAAGTGCAAAATGCGCTCTAAACGAGTAATAGGAACTATAGCCTAATAACGCTGGGTCAAGAAACTGAGATTGTGTGTACACGTCGAGTGGCGACTTGGTTATGGGTGAGCCTGTTAAAATTCTCCTGTATTTAGCGTATTTCCCCAAGGTTATCAGGTTTTTAGTTCGCTTAGCAGTAGGATTTTTTATCGTTGTGCTTTCGTCTATAGCCATTAGCGCGTTGTGTAAAGAGACAAATTTATACGCGAGCCTAGCTCCCTTCTTGGTGCTAAATGCCTCTACATTCATGACCAATATTTTTAGGTCGAACGAGTATTCTTCGTTTAAATTCTGTACTGCGTCTTCGCTTTTCTTAGAACCTGCTTTCCAGATAACTGTTTTATTTGTTATAAAATCAGGTAGATGTTGGGGAAGCTCTTTCTCAACCCAGTTATTGTACACACCTTTAGGGGCAACAATAAGTACAGCATTGATAGAACCTTTTCCATAGAGGTAGGCGATATTATCTATTAAGACTTTAGATTTTCCTGTACCCATCTCCATAAAAAGAGCAAACTCTTCTCTATCACAAGAAACCTCTAGCGCGGAAAGCTGGTGGGCATACGGTTGTGTTTTAAAAACAAAACTATGTTTTACTGCCGGTTCGCCCATAGGGGATATCCTTTTTTAGCTCGTTCTGGGTCATGACGTCTTGGGTAGATCTTAAATCCACTAGTTGTTCGTGAGTTAATCTTAGCTCATCGTAATACACAAACATCTTTAGTTCGCTTATGTAGAACTTCGCGTCTTGCAGTGCCACTATATGTTACTCCTTAGGTGTTAAGATTATCCGTTCTCTACCAAATCCTGGTCGTCTGCTGTGCAGTCCAAACAGTTTTTTCTTTTCGCTCAGCGCACGTTCTGTGGTGGCTCCGGTGGGAACCTGTTCGATTGAGCCTCCTTTCTTGAGAAACTCTTCGATCTGTTTATCTATTTCTGTTGACTTCATCTACCCTCTCTTATAAAATTGTAGTAGTTGGAGCGATTGTCGTCAAATTCAAGAGTGGAAGATATAACAAAACCACCCCTCGATGCAAACGCGCTTCATCACCCCTTGTTTAACCTCAACCAACATACTGCATTGGTTGGGTGGTTAGTGGCTTTCGCCATAGGAATCCCTCCTCGACGCCACTACTCGCCGGATCTTATGATGCATCGAACAATTACCTTCTAGTTTCTTACCTCTAACCCTACTCGATTTTTCTTTCAAGGTAAAGGACTATTTGTATGGAACAGCTAATACCCCACTAATATGAAGAACCAATATCTGTTTTTTCTAATAAAAAGAATAAGTTGCGCGCGAACCTATTGCAATATTAGCAAAAACCTGTTATTTTTTAAAAAATTTATTTATTTTTCTCTCTCCACATACTATTATAGCTAAATAGGAATAACTCTTTTAAAAAAGGGGTTTACTTTTTTAATTTAGTAGAGTACAGTGAGCACTCACTAAGAAGCAAGAGAGAAGAATATGACAGTATATGCTATTCAAGAAGTGAAAGGACGAAACCTCCTCCCCGCTGCAGAGTTTGGGGAAGTACAGTTTCTGCTTCCGGCAACTTCTAATATTATGTTCGCTCCAGCACCAACAGTTAATCGCCTTCGGTATGCGCTTAAAGACTTTACCGAGGACGATTACTTACTATTGATCGGAGATCCCTTGGCGATAGGTGTGGCCACAGCTGTGGCAAACCAACACGCTAGGAAGATAAAGTTTCTTAAGTGGGACAATCGACAATATAAATACTATCCTGTGGAGGTGGAATTATGAGCGAAGATTTTTTCGAGTTAGACGAGTTTAAACCAGATGTGTCCGAGTCGGCTTTAGGTGAGGTAACACACTGGGCTGGTAAACAACTAGAGCTGGAGCAACAGGTCGAAGACCTCGAGGAACAGCTTAAAAAACTAAAGAACGAGTTAGCAGATGTGTCGGGAAGCAAGTTACCCGAAGCGATGGAATCTGCGAACATGCAAAGTTTCGTACTTACTAATGGAACGAAGATCGAGATACAGACGGTGTATAGTGGTCGTATTGGTAAGACCGAAGAAGAACAGAAAAAAGCGTTCAATTGGCTTCGTGAGAACGATCACGGTGATCTAATTAAGAACGTGGTTTCTGTAGAGTTCGCCAAAGGCGAAGACGAGAAAGCTGTCGAGCTTATGGATGAACTCAAAACGAAGAGTCAAGTTTCTACAAACAAGAAGTGGGTAGAACCAATGACTCTAAAAGCATTTATTAAAGAGCAGGTACAAAAGGGACAGCCAATCCCTTTTGATATCTTTAATATTTACGTTGGCCGCAAAACTAAAATGAAGAGGACATAATGACACAAAGTAAAGAAATAGCATTGACAGACGATCAATTTTTAGCAGACGCGAACAGCGGTCTCGAGAACGTGGGGGCAGATGATCTTGCTCTCCCTTTCTTAAAGATTGCTCAAGCGATGAGCCCACAGCTTAAAAAGCATGATGGGCAACATATAGAAGGATTAGAAGAGGGCGATCTCTTTAATTCTCTAGATGGAACCGTGTACAAACAGGACAAGGGGATTATCGTAGTCCCTGTTGCCTATAAGCGTACATGGCTTGAGTGGCGACCAGACCGAGATGGATTGGAAGCAGTCCACACAACCTCGGAAATTTTGGGTAAAACAACCAAAGGTCAGAGAGGTGAAGACGTGTTAGAAAATGGTAACACAGTACAAACTACTGCCAACCATTACGTGTTCATCCTCGAAGAGGAAGGTGATGGGTACAGCCCCGCTCTTCTTTCTCTTACTGGTAGTCAGCTTAAGAAGTCCCGCAAGTGGAATGCCATGATGGCTGGCATAAAAATCCGTTCCTCTAAGGGACAGTTGTTTACTCCGGCAACCTTTTCTCATAAATACCATATGAGAACTGTGTTGGAAACTTGGCAACAAAACAGCTGGTTTGGTGTTGATTTTTCTCTGATCGGTAGACTGGGAGGAGAAGAAGCTCAGCTGTATAATGAGGCCAGAAGCTTCGCGCAAAGCATAAATGCTGGCGAGGTGGATATTCCTAGCACACAAACGGGTGACGAAGTACCATTCTAGAGAAACCAGACCAACGGTCTATGGCTTAACAGATCGTTCGGAGTAGGTTGCTGTCCACCTACGGTCGCAAGGACAGCATTTAAGGGGCAGTATGAGAGAAGTTGCAGAAAAGTTTACAAAGCTGTTTCAAGGATCGACAAAAGCCCACGGATATTTTGAGATAAATAAAAACCGTGGAGATGGTAAAAAGCAAGGGAATGCAAGGACGATAAAAACTGCCGGTCCAAGCATTACTTTGTGGGAAAGCCACCTAGCTGGAGAATATGGGTTAGGAGTCATCCCTATAGACGAACAAAATAGTTGTTGTTGGGGTTGTATTGATGTAGATGTTTATCCTTTAGACCACACAGCATTAGTTACAAAGATAGAGTCATTAAAGCTCCCTCTGGTTACTTGTAGAAGTAAGAGCGGGGGAGCACATATTTTTCTATTCACAACAGAACCTGTTGAGGCAGGAGAAATGCAAGACACTTTGCGAGAGGTGGCCGCAGGACTAGGGTATAGCGGTCTAGAGATTTTCCCTAAACAAAGAGAAGTCTTGGTGGATAGAGGGGACATAGGTTCTTGGCTTAATATGCCATATTTTAGCCAAGCTACAACAACGAGATACGGTTTGTCTGTTTCTGGCGAGGCACTGTCTCCTCTGGAGTTTCTAGAGTTTGCAAACACTCGTAAAATAACTCCTAAAGAACTATATTCTCTGACTGTAGAAAGCGCAGATGACCTAGAGGGCGGTCCACCCTGTCTACAAATATTACTAAAGCAAGGATTCCCCGAGGGAACAAGAAACAATGGCTTGTTCAACATAGGAGTGTATCTTAAAAAGTCGCACCCTGACGACTGGGAAAATTTACTAGAGGAGTATAATAGAAAATATGTACAGCCTCCACTTCCTGCACAGGAGGTGTTGGGCTTAATACAAACACATAAGAAGAAAGACTATAACTACAAGTGCAGTGACGAGCCGATACGTTCATACTGTAATTCGACTAAGTGTCGCACCTGTAAGTATGGTGTTGGGGAAGCGTATGATGCGCCAACTTTTTCTTCTCTGGCAAAATTAGACACTGATCCACCGCTCTGGTTTCTGTCTGTTAATGATCGACGAGTTGAGTTGACCACAGAGCAACTACAAAATCAGCTACGGTTTCAACGAGCTTGTATGGACAGTCTAAACATAATGCCTCCTAGAGTTAAGGATGCAAGGTGGCAAGAGCTTATACAACACCTACTAGACAATGGTCTAGAGATTATAGAAATAAGCCAAGATGTTTCTGTCATGGGACAGTTTGAAGAGTTGGTAGAAGCATTTTGCACCGACCTAGCACAAGCCTCTACAAGAGATGAGTTACTACTAGGTAAGCCATGGACCGATGATGGAAAAACATACTTTAGGATAAGAGATCTCACTGACTATCTTGTTAAGAACCGATTCTTAGACCTAAAGCCAAACCAAATAGCCTCTAGGTTGAGGGATATGAATGCGGAACACGTCTTCTTTAATATTCGGGGACGAGGTGTAAATACATGGTGTATCCCAGCGTTTACCTATGAAGAGGAAATCGAGCTCGAACTCCCCGAGATGAAGGAGGATCCATTTTAGATGTCTGATAATAACGTGATTAACATAGAGACTTGGAAAAAGCAAAACAAGCAATTTGACGAGTACGAAAGTCTTGTGGAGCAACTCTCACGAACGATAGATTACTGGAGAAAAAAGAAGTACAACGGTGGTCTTGTTGCGTTTGTGGGGATTGCGTTTTTTGCTGACCTGATACGACAGATTGCTCCTGATGAGGAAGCAGCTAATCAATTAATAACAGATGCACTAAAGCATCCAATGTTCGAAGATGAGGAGAACGAAATGACTGAAGAAGTACAAAAGCCAAAGGAAAAGCAAAGGTGGTGGGTCCCAGTTAAGAGCGAGGATAAGCTCTCGCCAATGGAGATTTACGAAATAGAGGCAAGTACACTAGAGGAAGCGCAAGAACTGGTGTTAAATGGGGAAGGAGAGCTTGTTTCTGATCCTGAAGAGGATGGTGGTGAACCAACCTCAGCCTATGTAAATCAGGATCCTGACCTACACTAATGGCTTGGCACATAGTACTTGGTCCACCAGGAACAGGGAAAACAACAACGCTGCTCTCTTTAACTGAGAAGTTTTTAGAAGAGGGTGTTCCCCCACACCGCATAGGGTATTTAGCATTTACTCGAAAAGCAGCGAACGAGGCTCTGGACAGAGCGGTTGAGCGGTTTGGTCTAGATAAAAATGAGCTATTGTATTTTCGAACTATCCATTCTTTGTGTTACCACTGGCTTGGGATGGAAACATCAGATGTTATGTCGACAACACATTATAAATCATTCAGTAAGATAATGGGGGAACCGTTATCTGGGGCTAGAAAACTAGAGGAAGGTGGCACAGGAGGATTATCTAAGGGTGACCAGATACTTTTCCATGAAAATCTAGCTAGGAACAAGACTATATCTGCCAAGGAGCAATGGCAAAAGAGTGGGCTCCCAGTTTCTTGGCCACATATGGATTGGTTTTGTCGGGGTCTAGAAAAGTTTAAAGAAGAACGTTTTCTTCGAGATTATACAGACATGCTAATGTTGTTTTTAAAAGAGCCAACAGTACCTAAACTGCAGGTTCTTATTATCGATGAGGCGCAAGACCTCTCTTTGCTCCAGTGGCAATGTATTCGTAGGTTAGCGGAACATGCGGAAGAGGTGTACATTGCTGGGGATGACGATCAAGCCATTTACCAGTGGGCAGGCGCAGATACGAAAACTTTTGTTAACCTTAAAGGAGAGGAGATTCTTCTTAGACAGTCGTACAGAACCCCCACTAAAGTCTATGAAGTTGCTCAAGGAATATTAAACCGTATCCCCAAAAACAACAGAAGACCAAAGGTATGGGATCCTAGAGAAGCGGAAGGTCAACTCTCTTTCTACACCTCACATCGACACCTAGACTTTAAAGAAGGGCAGTGGCTTGTTTTGGCTCGTAACAACTATTTACTACACAACGTAGAAGAATCGTTAAGACAACAAGGGTTTTTGTACGAAAAGCAGAACCGACTGTCTGTAAAGGAACGGTTGTTAAATGCAGTACAAGACTGGGAAATTCTTCGTAAAGGTTCCGCGCTACCTTTCTCCCGAGTGCGAACGATTTATGGACACATGTCTTTAAATAAAGGTGTTGCCAGAGGACATAAGACACTGTCGAATGTGTCGGATGAACAAATGGTTTCGTTGTCCGAGCTCAAGAGTAGCCATGGTTTGTTAACCGATAAAATATGGCACGAAGCACTTGACCGTATAGGTGATGTTGAGAGAGAATACTTGATTGCTTGTCTTAGGCGCGGAGAAAAGGTGACCAGACCAAGAATCAAGTTGTCTACCATACATGGTGCAAAAGGTGGCGAGGCAGATAATGTTGTTTTATTTACAGACATTTCTTCTAAGACACACACAGAGCTTTACGAAAGACCGGACGACGAAAACCGAGCATTCTATGTTGCTGTGACCAGAACGAAAGAGAACCTACACATTGTACAACCTTCTACATCCAAATTTTATAAGCCAATATTATGATACAGAACTTTTTCGACTTTATGAATGAACGACACATGATTTACCTGCGCAGACTACGTGGGCAAGAGTGGCCTTGGACCGAGGATCTAATCCTTCAAACATATAAGTTCACCAATGTGTTTAGAGAACATGACGCCACAACCGTATGGTACAGAGAACATGTTAGAGAAATGTATGATAACAGCTCAGAGGTTATGCTCGCCACCGTAATGTTTAGATGGTTTAATCTGATTTCTGTTGGCGAGGCGTTGTATGACACAGATATGTATTGTGCTTGGGATCCTAAGTGGTGCTATGAAGTGTTAAAAGATGAGCCACAGTGGGTAACTGGGGCGTACATAATTAAAACACCTAATGGCATGAACAAACTTGCAGGTGTTTGTTGGTGTATAGATCAAATGTCTATACACGAAAACAAGATAGTAAAAGAACTGCAGGATGCGGAAACTCTCGAAGAGATGTGGAATATTTTTCTCCCCTACCCATACATGGGTCCATTTATGGCCTACGAGGTGGTGACTGATTTACGACACACTTATTTAGGTAGAGACGCCAAAGACATTCTTACTTGGGCTAATCCTGGACCTGGAGCGCGTCGTGGATTAAACCGTATACATGGGCGCGACCTTAATAAAACAATTAAGTACAACCAATGTGTTAGCGAGATGCGAGAACTTTTAGAAGCCAGCCCAGAGTATGTACATGGGCAAATGCCCGATTTAGAAATGAGAGAAATTGAGCATACGTTATGCGAGTTTGATAAGTATGAGCGTGTGCGCAACCTAGAGGGAAGACCAAGATCAAGATACAGGAGAAACAAGAAATGAAGGTTCTTATAACTATGTACGATATTAATAATCCAGGAGGGATTATTAACCATAACGAGAATTTAATCGCAGGACTAAAGGAGCTTGGCCACGAAGTAGATTTCGTAGAGCTTCTCTGGCGAGAAAGAAGCTCGGAGAAAAGGGTTTCCGATAAGACAGGGTTTGAAGAAAAACATTCTGGTTATCCTGTGCATCAGGGAAAAGGTTGGCTTTTTCCTGTGCAAAAACGTATTCCATACAAAGGTCGAGAAAACATTGCGTGGTGGCTAGACTTCGCAAACCAGTTCGATCTGATTATTTGGCAGATACCTGTGCCTACAAAACGAAAAGATAACCAAGGCAATAACGATTGGCCATATCTTTATGAGCTGGATCCAGGAGTTAACCAGATCGCCATAATCCACGATGGAAACTTGGCGAAAAGTTATCCTTGGATTGAGCATATAGGAGAGCGTCTTTCTGGGTTAGCTTGCGTACATCCTTGCGCCTATCACGGTGCGGGGACTACGAATATTCCTAGAGCATTAATATTTAACCCACAGGAGGTAGACAATCATCCTGTGCCTAGCTGGGCAGAGAAGGAGAAGGGGTTTATTTCTCTGCAGACATTTAAGGCATGGAAGCATGTAGACGATCTAGTGCGCAGTATTCCCCACATGAGAAAAGACACTGTCAAGTATTTAGCGGGAGGAGGCATCGAATACAACTACATGACCTCTAAGGATAAGTGCAAAGAACATTATTTTGTCTCTAGTGCGGATACAGACATAGACCCTTCCGAATATGGGCGTAAAATTTGGGATGTCGCGCTAGACAATGGCATGTCTTGGTTAGGATATATCACAGAGACTGCCGGTAAAGAACACATGCAAAAACTACGTTGTTTGATAGACCCTTCTTGGTCTAAGGCATACGCGAAGGTTGGCGACCATTTTAATCGAGTTGTTGTTGATGGAATGTTGGAGGGCGCGATCCCTGTAGCCAGAAACTTGGGCATCTCTACAAACGAGTCCGGGATAGGAGAAGTGTTTAAGCCAGGAAAACATTATGTAATGGTTCCGTACGATGCTAAACCCAAGGAGTTTGCAGACATTGTTGAAGAGGTGGTAAACTTCCCCGAACAAGAAGCAGAACAATACTACATAAACCACCAAGAACTTTTACAAGAATTCGACAGAAGGCATATAGCAGAGCAGTACATAGAGTTGGGCGCAGGGTTGCCTTGTGGGTTTCATTCTAGGATAGACGTTGGGGAACAAGACAAGAAATCTATGACCAAGTCAATACAAACATTGTCAGAATTTTTTGGAGTGTAAGATGAAGGTGTTAAAAGTAAGAAATGTTCACGAAGCGTTGGTCAGAGGTATGGATGCATTAGATGCTCCACCAGCAGTTAACGCCACAAGACTACAGCCTAGCAGAGCAGGGAACACTATAGAGTTCACCGAACCTGTCACAACTGTATACACTAACCCCACGGAGAGGGTTATGTTCTGGAAAGAGCGAGACGCTAATCCTTTTTTCCATTTTTACGAAGGTCTTTGGATGCTTGGTGGTAAGAACGAGGTCAAAGAAGTTGCGTGGTTTAATAAAAATATGGAAAACTTTTCTGACAACGGCAAAGTGTTCCACGGTGCTTACGGGTACAGGTGGAGAAACCATTTTGGACACACTAGAACAGATCAGCTTAACGTAATCATAGAACGACTAAAGAAAGATCGTAGCGATAGGCGTTGCGTGTTAAGTATATGGGACACTGAAGTGGATTTAGATGGGGATTCACTAGACCACCCCTGCAATACCCAAGTTTATTTTAAGGTTAGAGATGACCAGCTAAACATGACTGTTTGCAACCGTTCAAACGATATGATCTGGGGGGCATACGGTGCAAACGCAGTGCATTTCTCTATGCTCCACGAGTATATGGCAGGGATGATAGGTGTTTCTGTTGGTGTGTACACACAGATAAGCGATAGCTTGCATGTATACGAAGAAGTCTACGAGAAGCTGAAGGCAAAACTCCCTAAAGTCGATGCATTTGATTGGCCTTTGGATAACCCATATAATACAGTGGCTCCTTTCCCAATGGTAGATTTACCAAAGGATAAGTGGGACATAGAACTACAGTTGTTTCTAACGTATGTACAAGCGATAAGTGTGTGTCGGGTGGCTACTAAAGATGTAAACAAAGTGCTCGAGTTGTACAAGAAGAAGTTAATTATGTCAGACAGTTACTTTTTTGCGGATGTTGCCACACCCATTGTTAATGCTTGGCATCTACATAAAGTACAGAAGATGACGAAAGAGGCACTAGAACACATCGAAAAACATTGTAGAGCAACTGACTGGGCATTAGCTTGTTCTGAATGGTTACAAAGGAGGATAAAGTGAGTTCTTGGTCGTATAGTAGATTAAGCACGTTTGAGGAATGCCCTGCTCGGTATAAATACCAGAACATAGACAGGATACCCACACCACAACATCCTGCAGCAACGCGAGGCACAAAAATACACGATATTGCAGAAAGATACATTAATGGTGTTATAGAAGATGATGACTGTCCTTCGGTGCTTAGAGATTTCGAAGAAGCGTTTTTCGATCTTAGAGAAGGGCATAAAGCAGGGACGGTGGTAGTAGAGGAAGACTGGGCTTTTGATAAAGATTGGATGCCTGCTGGTTGGGTGGCTGATAATACTTGGGGTAGATATAAACTAGACGCCTGTGTTACTAATGGAGATCGCCTAACAGTTATCGATTTTAAAACAGGTAGGTATGCAGGCAACGAAAAAACACACGAGGCGCAATGTGCTTTGTATGCTGTGGCTGCATCACATAAGTTTCCCAAGGCCAAACATATAAAAGCTGAGCTCTGGTATCTAGACCACAACCGCATAGCTCGCCACGAATATACACAAGAACAAATAGCTGAGAGAAAAGAAGAGTTTACTGAGCGTGCATTAAAGCTGACAACAGCAACAGAGTTCCCCGCTACACCCTCGGAAAATTCTTGCCGCTGGTGTTATTTTGGAAAAGAAGGGATTTGTAAAGAAGTATATGGAGATTAGTGTTGAAAGAAGGATTAAATAATATTGCGATCGCTGATGTCGAAGCATTGGTACAAGCAGAAAAATCTTATGGAGATTCTTGGAGAAAACGTGGAGGCATCGGAGCATTTATGATGCTGGCTCGTAAATTCGATAGGATAGAGATACAATCTCAGGCACAAGGGTACGACATCTTCGAGGCGTATGCGCAAGACAAGCGAGAAGAGGGGATTCTAGACGATATACAAGATTTGCGCAGATACCTTCTGTTGGTTGAGGAGTTCATTACAAGATGAAACAAGTTCCTATGTTTTCTCCCGAGGTTAGTTGGACGCCTCCTGAATCATTACCCGACCTATCTAACGCCAAGCGTGTAGCAGTGGACCTAGAAACTAAAGATCCTGACCTAATGACCATGGGTCCAGGATGGGCAACTGGTAATGGTCAGGTGATAGGGATTGCTGTTGCAACAGACGAGTGGAGTGGATACTTACCGATTGCGCATGAAAATGGTGGAAACTTAGATAAGCGAATAGTTCTTAACTGGTTAAGACCCATTATGGCTACGCCAATGGAGAAAATTTTCCATAATGCACTCTACGATGTGGGCTGGTTAAAGCGAGAAGGAATAGAAACTAAAGGGAAAATACATGACACAATGATCGCTGCACCACTAATTAATGAGCACAGAAGGAGTTATTCTCTAAATGCGCTGGGTAAAACCTACTGCGATGACGAGAAGGACGAGACCATGCTCAAAGAAGCAGCCAGTGCATGGAATGTAGACCCTAAAGCGGAAATGTACCTACTTCCTGCCCATTACGTGGGGGAATATGCAGAACAAGACGCTGTGTTAACATTAAAATTGTGGGATGTTCTTAACAAACAAATAGGTGACGAGGGGTTACAGGGGATCTATGATCTAGAATCCTCTTTAATACCCTTGTTGATAGAAATGCGTTGGCGAGGCGTGCGTGTAGACACGTTGAAGGCAGAAGAATTATCTAAGACTCTTCGCATAAGAGAAAAAGAATGCGTCAAAGAGATAAAGCGGAAGTGGGGAATCGATGTAGACATCTGGGCTTCTGCCAGTATAGCAAAAGTATTCGACAAAGCTGGGCTTTCCTATCCTAGAACCGAAAAGACTGGTGCTCCAAGTTTTAAAGCACAATGGCTTGAGCAGCTGGACCACGAATTACCCAAGTTGATGGTACAGGCCAGAAAATACAATAAAATCTACAGCACGTTTATTGATGGCATGATCCTAGAACACTCTCACAAGGGGCGGTTACATGGCCAGATGCATCCTCTACGTGGTGACGCTGGAGGGACGGTGAGTGGTAGATTTAGTTATAGCACCCCAAACCTACAACAAGTTCCTGCACGCGATCCAGAACTTGGTCCAATGGTGCGTGGGTTATTCCTCCCCGAAGAAGGCCACGCTTGGGGCGCGTTTGACTACTCACAACAAGAGCCAAGACTTACAGTGCATTATGCATCTATGTTAAATTTGGATGGTTCACAACAAGCAGTTAGTGAATACAATAACGCGGACGCTGATTTCCACCAGATTGTTGCAGACATGGCAGGGATATCTAGAAAAGAGGCCAAAATAATTAATCTAGGTTTAAGCTATGGTATGGGAAGACAGAAATTAGTTAAGCAGCTAAACATTAACGACCT
>VTLG01000243.1_pt1 | contig 16210 bp, 6 predicted proteins | sample 4694571 | NCBI WGS metagenome assembly VTLG01 (sample SAMN12604809, study PRJNA352737) | marine metagenome | biome: ENVO:00000447; feature: ENVO:00000209|ENVO:00000569|ENVO:01000036; material: ENVO:00002151; isolation source: viral sequences binned using virsorter ...
GGTTCCATCATGGTTAAATAATAATAGGTATATTATATATTATACACTAAATAGTAAAAAAGTCAAAGTTATATGGCGTTCACGAAAGTTGTTGGGGCTGGTATTCATACCCTAGCACAGTTACAAACACATAATATACACTCTGCAGGTATTATAACTGCGACCACATTCGTTGGAAATATTGGTGGAAATCCTACTTTTACTGGTGATGCAACTTTTAATGGTAACGTATCAATTGGTGGAACACTTACTTATGAGGATGTAAAGAATGTAGACTCAGTTGGTCTTGGTACATTTAGAGAAGGAATATTCGTACCTGATAATAAAACAATACATTTGGGAGGCACTAATGCAAATCCCGATTTTATCATTCATACATCTTCTACGTATGAACAGGGTATTATAGATTATAAACGTTCTGGAACTGGTAGAGCATTTAGAATTAGATCTACAAACACTCAAATCGAAAACTGGAATGGTCTTACTCCTATCGCAAAATTTATTGGTGGAGTTGGAGTTGGTCACGTTGAATTGAACTATGCGGGATCTAAGAAATTTGAAACCACAAGTTCGGGAGTCTCAATAGGTGGAACTACAATTATTACTTCTGCCAGTGGTGGAAAAGTCGGTATCGGAACTGATAATCCAACTGCTCCATTACAAATCAATCACGTATCACCAAAAATTATTTTAGAAGATGATGATAATGCTGCTGATGTATCGATTGCTAATATTGGAGGTGCTGCAGTATATTCATCTAATTCGGATGTAATATTTCAAACAGCAGATACAAGTGAAAAATTTCGCATCGTAGCTAATGGTGCAGTCGGTATCGGAACTCATACTCCGATTGGTGATTTTACTGTAAAGACTAATGGAATGGGATATTTTGGTATTGATGGTGGTGGTGGTAATGGAGCAGAATTTAATGTATATCATGGAACTACTAAAGCAAATACTTATAAATTTGCAAATAATGGTGGGTCGAATGAACTAGCACAATACACTTTATATAATGCTGGTGGAAAACATATTTGGAATATTGGTGGTGGTACTGCTGAAAAGATGCGTCTCACAACAACTGGTTTGGGTATCGGAACTGATACTCCACTACAGAGGTTGCATGTAAAACAAGGAAGCACTACTACTCCTGCAATGGTTGAAGCATTGGGAGCAAAATCTCATGTTAAGTTTCAACATAATGCTGGTAGTTCTTACACAACAACAATTGGAAGTAAAACATTAGGTGCTGGTAATGTTGGATTGACATTTGATACTGGTACTTCTGGTGGTGGAACGAAAATGACCATCGATGTGAACGGTAAAGTTGGTATCGGAACTGAACTTCCACAAACAATGCACCACTTATATGGTTCGAGTGGTTTATATACAAGATTTGAGTCTTTCTGGTGGTGGAACGAAAATGACCATCGATGTGAACGGTAAAGTTGGTATTGGAACTGAACTTCCACAAACAATGCACCACTTATATGGTTCAAGTGGTTTATATACAAGATTTGAGTCTGCACAAGGTCAAGTTAACTTTGGTAACAGTAATGGTGCTGGAGTTATTCACGTAACTTCAACCTCACAACCTCTTCGATTTTTGGTAAATGGAAGTAATGAAAGAGCTCGCATTGCGTCTGATGGAAAATTTGGTATTGGTGACTTTAGTAGTGGATCTGTAGCACAAGCACTTCATGTAAAAGGTTCTGATACTAAAATATACCTTGAGCATGTTGGTGGTTATGATATGACTATTTCTACGAATACTGGTGGTGGTCAATGTGGAATTAATGTAAGTGGTGGATATTTGGATTTGTGTTCAAATAACAGAGATTTGGTGGAATGTCTATTTGGTGGTTCAGTTGGCATCGGAAGTGCGACACCAGCACAAAAATTAAATGTTGTAGGTAATGTACAAATTGGATCACCAGTTAATACAGCAAGAAATTTAATTTTCTCAGCAGATAGACCTGCAAATGCTGATTTAGGAAATATCATTGCAAAAAATACTGGTGGTAATATTGCAGCAATTAAATTCCATTCTGGTGAAGATGGAACAAACAAAGATGATGGTCAAATAACTTTCCATACCTCTCCACATAGTGGTCAACAACTTCATGAGCATTTACGTATTAATGAGAGTGGCAACATCTTGATGGGTATCACAGATTCTCATGGTACTGTTTTAGGATCTTATAGTCCTAAAATGCAAATTGAATCAACATCAGTTCATGGAGCATCAATATTCTTAAATCGTGATGGAAATGATTCAGGTGGCCCATTCTTATTCTTAGGACACGGAAGAGGGGGAAATGGACTTGTTCAAGAAAATGATGAATTAGGTCGTATTTCTTTTGTTGGTGGTACTGGTAGTGGTTTTAAAGCAGCAGCAGAGATAATTGCACTGGTAGATGGAACTCCAGGTTCTGGTAGTGATATGCCAGGTAGACTTGTATTCAAGATCACTGGAGATAATCAAGGATCTCCATATGAAAAAATGCGTATCACACAAGAGGGCCAGGTTGTTATTGGACATAACGGAGTTGGTGTTGGTACTGCTATGGCAGATGATTTAACAATCGCAACAGGTAATCATACTGGAATAACAATTCGCAGTGGAACAAGTCATTACGGTTCAATCTACTTTGCAGATGGAGTACCTGATGGAACAGATGCAGATCAAAGAGGAATTATAAGATATCAACATTCTGATGATGATTTTGTTTTCTGTACAAATGGAAATACACCTAGAGTCAGATTGTCAAATAATGTATTGTCATTGGGTAGTCATGCACAAAAAACTTTTAGTTTGGGTAATGTAGTTAATGTAGGAGCACAGGAGAATAATTTATGGGGTGAGTCTGGTGATGGATTTCATATGATGCAAAATGCTTACTATAATGGTGGTTATAAGCACGTATCAAATGATATGAGCACTCTTTACACTCAATACCAAGGTCATCATGTTTGGTACACTGCTGCTGCTGCATCTGCAGCTTCTACAGTAGATTGGAAAACGAGACTTCGCATCAATCAACATGGAAGATTAAAAATAAATCATAATAATTCAGCTGGTCAATTAGACGATACTTGGTTATCAATATACGATGCAAATAGCGATAGTTCTGCTCATGATCCTACTGGCATCAGTAAGAACTATGCAATGATTGCCCTTCATAACTATGGAACTGGAAGTCCTGGTGATACCGCAGGTATAGGATTTGGTGCTGGTGCTGCGTTTGCATATACAAAAGGTTCCGTAGCATTCCAGAGAACTACTAGTTACGGAAGAGGTGATTTAGTTTTCTTCAGTAATGATGATGGAGATTCAACTTTAGTCAATGAAAATGACGAGAGGATGCGTATCACAAGAGGTGGTAAAATTTCAATGGGAGGAGAAGCTAATCCAATTGCACTTTTAACCCTTAATAAAGGTAGTGTGGGTTCTAATAATACCTATAGCACTGGAGAAATATTAAGATTAGAGGGATATGACTCAACTAATAGTAAACATGGTATTGGGTTTGGTCGTTATGGTGGTGGTGCTAATGGATATAAACCAGCAGCATTTATTGGTGCTAAAGAAGGAATTTGGTCAAACTATACTAATTGTCATTTAACTTTTGCAACTAGAATTTCAACAAGTGATGATGAACCAACAGAGAGACTTCGCATTAAAAACGATGGTGATTTAGTATTAAGGGGTAATGATAAAGGATGGTCAACAATTCAATATGCTTATAATGGTCGTGGTGTAAAGAGGCATTTTAGAGAATACAACACTGGTTCTTCAGCTATAACATATAATTTAATAAGAATAAGAAGACATTATTGGGGTTGGGGACATTATAAAATTACAGTCAAGAGAGTATATTATAGTGGTATTGGGGACTCCGTTTTTTATATAAATGGTCATGGTCGAACTGATGGGTCTTATAACGCAAGTTATGCTGTATTGGAGAAAAAACACAATAATCATACATCTAACACTCATAGTTCTGCTAGAATTTCAATAACATCACCATCAACAAGTTCACCAGGTGATATTTATGCAGCCTATATTGATGTTCAATTAAATTGTCCTGCATATATGTACCTTTTTGTTGAAGTAGAGGCAGCTGCTTCAAATGAAGACGCTGATATTAGTAATTTGGGATCTGATCAATACGCATTACATCCATAGGAGGTTTTATTATGGCATTTCAATACAGTCCAACTTGGAATTATCATCCAATTATAATCGGAGACAAAAGATACGATTTTGATCCATCTCTTGAAGTACCAGTTCCACCTGAACATGAAGACCACGGTAAAACTGTTCAGCAAATTGTTGGTACTTCAATCATAACTGATGCGATGATAACAGAGCATAAAGAAAAGGATACTTGGGAACAAATGAGAGTATATCGAAATCAATTACTAAACGAATGTGACTGGACGCAAGGTGTAGACGTTCCCGATGCAATCAAAACACCATATCAAACATATCGTCAAGCACTTCGAGATATCACAAAAGCAGCAACCACTGCTGATGTCGTCTGGCCTACTAAACCATCATAAATAACCAAAAACTATAATGGCATTCAAAGTATATAAAAGAATTGGTATAAGAAGAGATAATAATCTTTCAGATTTATCAAATCCAACAACAGCTTTAAATAATTTACTTGATACTCTAGCACCATTATCTGATGAAAGTTTTTTTACTGAAGATTTGGATGCAATTAGAAATTTATTTTCTCAGGGATTAGATAATAGCGAATATAAAGGAATAATCGACAGTGCGATTGAATTTACAACTCCAAATGGTACAAATACTGAATTTAATCCAAGAATTACTTATCAAAATCGTCTTGACAAATTTGCAGCATTTGCAGGAGAACCTAGATTTAATGGTGGAAATGGATTAACAGCAAATTATTATCAAAATGACCAAATAAATTTTAATACTGATGCAGATTTTAATTATGGAGTAGGTATTGCAAATTTTGAAAATGAAACAGTTGGACAGATATTTACAGGTATCACAACAGAAGGTGTGATTGAAAGTGATAATTTCTGGGAAGCAGGCAATTTTGAATATACTGGAAAAATTCACCCACAATCAGTAAAATCAAATGTAGGTGTCAAATGGGAAGGTTTTTACACTCCCTCAGTGACAGGAGAAGTTAATTTTAACGTGTCATCTACTGGTTATTTTACCTTTGACTTTGCAAGGGATGGATATGATAACGTAGTCGGTGGTGGAACAACATATACAGAATATGCAAGAATTGGTATTACAACAACGGTCAATGGAACCAAATCAGGAACTGAAATTGTAGTAGTGCCAACTACTACCGTAAAGCATGTTGGTATTGGCATGTCTGCGAGTGGATCTGGAATTAGAGCAGGTTCAAAAGTTTCAGGATATGACAGAGCAACTGGAAGTATAACTCTTGAAAATCCTGATGGGGATCCAATTCAAAGCACAGGATCTACATCTGTAACATTTTTTAGAGACATTGGTAGTAGTGTTAGATCTTTTGTTAGAACTCAAGTTCTAACTGCATATGAAAGGTACCGAATTAGAATTAGATATTTTCACCCAAAATCAGTTAATACTTCTAACCTCTCTAGGTCTGTAGATATTAACTTTAAAGAATCAAATATGACTGAAAATGGTCAATTAAGATTCAATAAATTATATTCTTTAGATTATGATTTTAGTGATTCAGCAAAAGGTGAGTTTAATGATTACTATGATCAATCAGTTCGTTTTGGAGGTTCGAATACAGATGGAATTGGGAGTCGAACTTCATCTAACAATTATGTAAAATTAAAATCTACAAAAAAAATTGATATTAAGTATAAAGTTAAAGGAAATTACGCAGATATTGTAAGAACTACTGTAAATACAACTTTAACTAATAATTCATCAATAATTGGTGGTTTTAGTTCTGGTAATCCAACCTCTGGAATTGAAGTTGGAAATTATGTTTTTGGAAATAATATACCCGAAGGTGCAAGAGTGACTGACGTTTATATTAATCAATTTGTTGTGATAGATAAACTTGCTACTGCCAGTGGAACATCAATTTCTTTACTTTTTGTAGATCATCGTGGATTTGTAAAAAGAGTTCGTGTTAGTGCAAATGGTGGATCTACAAGTATTAATGCGATAAGTGGATTTTCTTTTAGAGCAAACCCACCAAATGCAACTACGACTCATACCGATATCCAAAAAGGCATGATCGCACTTTCTCCAAACATTAATGGTTTTAAAAAAGTAATTAATGTTGAACCAACTCAAGTCACTCTTAGTGACAGTGTTAGCACAGGTGGAAATGAGGACGTATTATTCTATCAATCACGAGGACTGAAAGATAATACTCTACAAATTTTTTGTGATAGACTTGATGGAATTCCGAGTGTAAAATGTCTAGTTGCGAATACAAGTGGAGCAACTTTGGGTATTGGTACTGATATAATTCCTGTTGATGATACTTCTGTCATTCAAAATGATTGGAATATTCAAGGATTTAATTTTTGGCCAAACACTCAAATTGAAAGTATAGATCCAAGTGCTAAAGAAATCACTATTAAGGAACCTCAAGGAAGAGGTTTGAGAAGAGCAATGACCGATAATTCACAGTTTACTGCAACAAGTAATAGTGATGATCGTCAATTATGTTGTCCTCCTACAGATACATCTCCCCCATTTAATGCAACAGAAGAGGGATTAGAGACAGTCTTCAACGAAAGACCGAATTTAAAATTTAATGCAGGAAATATTGTATTTGATCAATTATCTGCAACTTTTCCTACTGGCACCACTAAAATAACAACTGCTTCTCCAACTTCTCCAGTCAATCGAAAAATTGATATTAAAACACCTTTATCTGCACAACCATTTAAAATATTAGGGTACGTAGATACAAATCCATAAAAAAAGGTTTTTAGTCAAATTTTTACCGAAATTTTTTTTCGACCTTTTTTGGAATTAAAAGTCAATTTTGGTTTTAGTCTGTAGTTAATAACAAGAAATAAGTTTCAGTATTGCCATCAGGATCTTTGACTTGGATGGGTAGTTTATGTGAAAAATTCGATGCATCTATTTCTGGAGAAACTGTGGTTATATCACTAGCAATTCCCTCTATAATTATAGGCCCATTAGTTTGATCTAAAAAAGAAAGTTCGCCAATTGAAACACTTGTACTTTCTGTTTGCAAAGTTCCTGTTCCATCAGCATTCCCTTCTTCACTCCAAGGATTATTATCTGTTGAGAATGCACGAGTATCTCCAATATAAATTCCAGCTTTGCCACCTGTTAAAACTGCAGTTGCACCATCATTAAACTCATCAGGATCATTTAGAACAATACCTCCTTCAAATTTAAGTTCTTCACTGGTGGTAGTGCTTTTATCTCCTCTATACTTTCTATTCATAAAGAACTGAGCATTTTCAATATTTGCTTGAGTTATATCACTAGATGCATTGATACCTTGTCCACCCAACCAAGTAAATAGTTCATCATCTTGAACAACTGGTGTAATATAATTTAAAATTTGAGTTTGATGAACTGGATCTTTTCTAACAAATGTAAAATTATCTGGACTAACAACAGTTGATATACCTATCTGATTTGATGTGACATTTATTACATTTACACCAAGAACATTTGTGGATGGTCTAGTTGATAATTTAAATTTAGTAAATCCATCCGATTCAGTAACATAATAATCTATACTTGGTGATAAAGTATTGACACCAATAACATTATTAGATGAATCTTTTACTTCAATAGTAACACTTGTATCGACACCAACGACATCATCCTTAGTAAATGCAAACGTATCATTTGCCTTCAAAGATAAGGAAAGTCCATCACTAACATTTGTGCTTGTATATGCAACTCCAATTTTTTTGCAAGTGAATGTGGTAAATCCAACTAATACCCTTTCAACTGCAAAAGTATTATTTAAAATTGTTGAACCAACACCAGTTACATTTTCAATGCCAATTAAATCACCAAATTTTAAATAATATGGTCTATCCATAGTTACGGTGATTTCCGTTTCACTCAGTAATCTACCAGCAATGAAGTTTTCTGTTCCTTCAGAAATTATTGAGGATACAGATAGTGGTCTATCAATATCAAAGTTAAAAAATCCACTCCCATCAACAGTATTAAAACCAACTTTTGATGTATTTCTTAAATTATTTTGAAGACGATTTAGATCATCTGATATTCCAGAACCAGCTAAAGCACTCCATGCTTTAAGATCATCTGTACCTTCAATTAAATTTAAATCTCTTCGATATCCTTGATTTTGTCTTGCCATGTTACTATACCTCTAAACCTCCATCTACAGTGATACTCCAACCATTACTAACTAACAAAGAAGCAAGTGTTTTTTTCTCTGTTGATGGAGAACCATTACCTCTTAAGTTTACAGTCACTCCTCCACGTTTAATTGTATTCCAATTAGTAAACAAATCATCTATGATTTTGTCTAAAGCTTGCTGCGTCAAATTGTTATTTGATAAATCTATATATCTGATTCTGTATAAATTAGCAAATGCTCCAGGTTTATATGCGGTAAAAGAGTTATTATATAAAGTCAAATATCTTAGAGCAGTACAATTTGAAAAATCTGGAATTTGACCAGCTAAATTATTATTGTGGACATAATAATACCACAGATTAGTAAGTCCAGTTTCTGGTTCTGAAATTGTAGTCAATTGATTATTCTGGAGGAAAATATATCTAAGATTATTTAAGTTTTTAAAAGAAGGAATTGAACCATCAAAACTATTCTGAGTTAAATTAATGTAATATAATCTTCTATTTGTTAAGAAACTTGGAATTGATCCCTCAAAAGCATTTTGTTGCATCCAAATATATGTCAAGTTTTCACAAGATGAAAGATCAGGAAATGGGCCATCTGTTCGACCATAAGAACGATACCAAAGATAATAAAGATTTGTATTTTGTATAAATGCATCAGTTGCTATTTCTTTTTCATTTAAAAGAGATGCAGAATCAATATATAAATTTGTTAATTTCGCACACTGATCAAATGTAGTTGAGTGAATAACTTTAGTTTCATCACCGTCAGGTCTACCACCTTTTATATTTGTATATCTAAGATCAAGAGTGACTAACTTTGGATTTGTAAATCTTGGAAATCTTGTACCACTAAGACCAGATCCATAGAAACCAAGACTCTCAAGATTAGTGCAACCGTTAAATGCGTATACATTTCCAGCTTTAAATAAACCTCTAGTTCCTGTTAAACCTCCACTATTTGAATGACTATAAGTTTTTAAAGTATTAGATCCATCTAGTCCATTTGGAATTGCGAGACCTGTAGAACTATAATTTATACTAATTAATTTAGAACCACTTGCCAAATTAAAATTACCATCGGTATCACTCAAACCAGTATTACCACTTACTTGTATACTAGTTAAATTAGGTGCACTTTTAAAGGTATGAGAATCATTTGGATAAGTTGCATTTCCTGTAATGCTTGTATTTGTAACACTTCTAAAATCATTATTTGAAATATTATAACTAGTCACCGTTGATGGTATGTCTGGACAAAAAGCAGCTGAACTTACATTATCAGGATGAAAATATGCTCCACCACCTCTACCACAATTAAAGGATGTCAAATTTGGTAATTTTTCAGGAATAATATGTCTTACTATAGTTCCATAGAAAGTTCCCTCCATGCTTAATGTTCTTAAAGTATTATTAGGAGTTTTAATTTTATCAAAAATTGCATTTGCACTTGCAGTATTATTAAGTGTTCTTTCTTCTTGAATATCACTGAGATAAAAAGGATTTCTCATAATAAAAAGATTTTGCAAAGTAGGTGCAATAAAAGCAAAATTAGGAAATGTTTTTAATTGATTATATGCAAAATTTAATGTTGTGCAAGAGGGTAATGAAACATTTGGAAGAGATGCAATATTAGCACTCGTAATTTGAACCCTTGTGATGAGAGCTGGGTTATAATAAAATTTTATAAATCTTTCTCTAGACCTTGCTGATCTAAAATTAATTGACGATTCAGAGGTTCCTCTATTTTCAAAATTTACATATCGATTTTCGTTTGCAGTTTCAACTATTTTCCAACTTGCAGGTATACCACTATAATTTACATTTATTTTAGCATCTAAATTTCTAAAGAATCCTTTAAATATTAAAGGTATTCCTTTCATCGCATATAATTTTACAATATCATTTCCAATTTTACATTCAATTGCAGAAGTAGGAACTTCAGATATGAATTCTTTTTCTTCTGGAACTATAGATGTTTGTAATCTTGGCCCTGTAGTTCCAGACTGTGTTCCAAATTGCAATTTACCTCCAGTGTTGATACCGACTTGTGCACCATAAGAAATTGGAGATGTTGGTAGAACAGGATTTGCAGCAGAACTCCATGCACTGATTCTTGATGTTGAAATATCTGCAATTTTAATTTCATTAGTTCCATCTTCAAGATAACGATATCGAATCGCACCACCACTTAAAGAACCATTAATATCTAAATTACCAAATAATGTTTGATCTGTTCCTGCACGATTTAATAGTATTGAATTATATGTCTTTGATTCATTTTTATATCGGTCAAGAGTTTTCACTAATGGAACACTTAGACGAGAAAAACTAACCCAATCATATCGAGACATACCACCGTTAGCTGAACCTCGAATAACTTCTAAATCAAAAGGATTGATACCAAGATTTTGAAGTGCAGTATTTTTACTCTCAACATCAGTTAAGTAACTTAAAACATTTAAACCGAATAATTTTGGATTTTTGAGTGACATATTATTGTTCCTTAAAGTTTAAACTCATCTGTACATTTCCAGTATTATTAGATTCATCACCATCAATTTTTTTAGCAATAACAAATGTTGCTTCAATATTATTATTATCTGGTGTAATTACATTTCTATCAACACCAAATACTTTTTTCATATCAACAACCTTAGTTTCATTTGCACCAATAAAGAAAGTATCTTTTGTAACAGAATTTCTTAACGCTTGCTCATTTTGAACGTCAACAGTTGCTCCAGATAATCTTTCAACTGACTCAAAATTAGTTGGTGGTATTGCAACGTTACCAGTATTTCCACCTGCGTTATCAATTGATATATTCGCATCATTTGGAATTGCTAAAATTGGTGAAATCGTTCTTTGGAAATCTCCAACTGTTTCTTTCACTGTTATGTTATGTATCTTCGCATTATCTTTTAGTTTTCCAACAAGATAAAGAGGGAATGGATTGAAATTATAAAGTTTTGACCTTGTTGGTAGTTGCCCTCCAGTTGAAATAACTGCTCTAGAATATAAAGTTATACCTGATATTTGAGTTCCAATAAGTTCTGTATCTGGAATTGTTCTAATAGATTGATCAATTTCAATATAACCAAAACGATTACCCTGACTATCAGTGCGTATACCTGGATTACTAACAAATTTAGCATTACTTGCAACCACACTCTCCCCATCATCACTTTCATAAGCTACTTGGCCACCAATCCAATCTGTAATAGAAGTTGGAAATGGGCCTTCTTTAATAATATAATATTTTGCAGGATTTTCTTGCAAATTTTCATCTAATGGACTAACACCATAAATTTGCCTCATATTCGATCCCATGATTGTAGGATCTAATACTTCAATATTAAGTCTAGAACAAAAACCTCCGCTTGGATTGCTAACTCTGGGAATTCTATAATCTAGTCCCATTCTAACTGGAACGGTTCCCGAAGCATAAAGATCTTCTCCACCTTCAATCCCATCTTCATTTAAACTTGCATAACTGTGTGTACTTTCACCATACAAAATTTCACTTTTAGGTAAAACTGATGTAAGACCCGTGCCAACATAATTTCCAGAAATATTTTCATAATCTCTCCAAGGTACATCTTGTGGGTTCCATCCATTCAAAGTTTGGCCAGTTATGGAGGGTTTTTTATCAGTGACACCAATTAAGAAATCTGCAAAGTGTGTTCCTGATCCACCCGATGAACTTTGATCTTTTGCACTTGGATTTAAAAACTGTATTTCAATTTTTGATCCACTAAGTGGAAAATCAGATGCGAAATGAACATCATAATTACTAAAACGAACTAAGTGAGGATAAGTTGATCCAATACCAACAGGTACAGTTGTTACACTTCCTGCAACACCTGTCAAAGGATCTGTGAATGCGTAATCTAATACATCTGAACCACCAATTTGTCTTGAACCATAACTAGGATAACTATCCAAACTATCCCCATATCCTTTCACCATTGCCGATTCATATGTTTTAAATCCACTTGCGTATTCAGTCGCAGTTCCGTCCATTGCAACAATGTAAGCGTTGAAAATAGATGGAGCAATTAATTTAGCACCTATATCACTTTCAGTAAAACTTGCACCAGTTCCAACTGCAGTTATTGTATTACTCGCTGTAAATTCAATCTGCATATCTCTTCCTGTAATTGTTGAACCGATACCAGGTGAAAATACGTGACCAAAACCAGGACATGCTTTACAATTTACAATTTTTACCTCAGTCAGAGAGTCAGTTGACATATTTAACTTAGTAGGTATTATTATCTTTCTATTTCCAATTTCTTCACCTGTGCTATTCACTATAACATCTTTTGGTCTAATTCCAATTAATGGGGTTGCTGTTGTTCTATTGATTGGTTTTGTAACTAATCCAGTGCTTACAGAAAATATATCTGAAGTTCCTTCATCACCACCGTCAATGTAATATGAAGCACCATACTTATAAAGAAATTGTGGTTGAAAAAGACTACTATTATCAAATACATCTAAAGAATATTTAAATCTAAAGTAAGAATCTCTTAAACAAGGGCCATCTAGTGAGTTTTCAATCACTAATGTATGAATAACAACCCATCTTGCCTCACCGTTTCCTGCAGGAATATACGCATAAAATCTTGCACCAATCGCACCATACCAACCAAATTCAATCTTCCACATGGTAACATTTTCTGGTTTGATTGTATATCCAGAAGGGCCATTTCCATTTAGAGGATCACCATTAAATTTATCCTTTGGTATTTCTATAGTCCAATATGTTCGACTATCAAATGGATCACCACTTCTTATCTCTGGTTGAATTGTTTCATAAGTTGCACCATCTATATTAACAGATGTAGCATCTATATCAAGTCCATTTCGAGTTAAGACAGAATTTTCTAATTTAACTGTGCTTCTACGAATAATTGATAAATTACCTTCAAATATTTTAAACATATATTGATCGGTTTCATTTGCAATTCCCCATTCCAATTTAACTCCAGAAACTTTTTCTACAGATGATCTGAGTCCAAATGTAAATCCACTTATTCTACCTGGTTGATATCTAAAAACTCTACGAGACTGTAAAAATGAATATCTTTTATTATCTGTGGCATATCCTGGTACTGTATTACTATCTGTGTAAATTACACCAAGGAGAGTTCCTATAGTTCCAAAACTTACAAACTCTTGTGTAATAGGATCAAGAAGAGAAGTTCCTTGTTTTATTTCTCTCCAAGTATCAGTCCAAGTATCTATGGCTGCAAATGCCTTTCCATATACATCTCCTACTTCTGAATTTTTATCGTATATTACATCTCCTGCAGCAACAGTTACAACATTTGGATTTAAAAATTTATCCTTCCAATCTGAAGGATATCCTTGCGTAGATCCTAAACCACTATCGTAGTAAGTAAATAATTGATTTCCAAGTCTCACAAAGTCCAAATAAAAATTAAATTTATTTGAATCATAAAGTCCAACTTTTGAAAATTTTGGCCCAAATGGGTAACTATAGGGTGGAGGAAATGCTTCTAATCTAATTCCAGATTCCTGTGTTTCTTCTTTTATGTTTGCTAGATATCTTTTTCCATATATTTTATTTGCTCTAGTGCTCCAACTAGAAAAATCTAAACCACCATTTAAAGAGAAAAATTCCCAATCATCACTGTTTAATCCGTATGATGATACATTTGAAAATAAACTTAATTGTGTTTCTGCACGATTGACACCAAGTAATGTTGTGCTAACTTCACTGGTTTCTCTGAATATTTCTGCTACTTTTAAAACATTATCAGCAACTTTACCAACTGGAGTATCATCTATAAATTGAACAGCACCAGTATAAATTCCTGCAGTTGTGACGCTATTAGATATTGTTACTCGGTCAAAATCTTTTCTTGTTACAAAAGAACCATCAGGAACTGATGATCCTAAAACTTTATCACCAGCAATTACATTATCAGTATATGTTAAATCACTTTCAGGAAAATATAAAAGATTTTTTCTTTTTTGTAAATCACTATTAACTCTGACTTCAACTTGATTTGGATAATTTGCTATACTTACAAAACTTCCAACACCGACTGCTAATTTTACGGTTGATCCAACTGAAATTGGTGTGCCACCACCTGCTACTTTAAGAAGAGTCATCGTTCCTAAAGAAGTAGTAGTGATTCCACTGACACCAATCGGAACATCTAAGTCCACACCATAAGTAGCAGTTGATATTCCTACAGAAGAAAACTGTCTTCTAGAATATGACTCTTGTGGAGTGGTTGGAAATGTTACTGAAGTTGCTCTTTCTTTTGATGCATCAGGTAAGAAAAATTGATCAACTTCAGTTACAAGCGGATTACCATCTTGATCAGTTAGTATCTCACCATTTGCAATGTTATATAAGGGTCGTTGATCTTTCGGTATTACGGATATTGGGCGTTTATCATGCCCAATCTTTACATCCTTTCCCCCATTCATAAATCACTGCTCCTCCCAAGTTACACTTGCGGATACTGTAGCGGTGCTAACACCAGAATTATATATTGCCTCTGATGATCCTACAATATACAAACTTTCTACCACATTTGTAAGTGGGAATGATAGGTATTCTTTATTATAATCGAAGTATGGGGATAAATCAAATTCCTCTCCAGAAGCTGGAATATACAAACTTGCAACAATCGTTCCTGTTTTAGGAATTGGTGATCTGTTCTGGGGATTTACTTTAATTGATGATAGTGCATCTAAAGTAAATTCAGTTGTTGTTGGATCAATTCCCTCACCTTTTGGTGTTGAATGTGACTCATATAAGAATGCAAAATTTGGATCTAATTTAATCTCATCAGTGGTTGAATTTTCTGCTCTGAAATAATATCCTGGTGTTGAACTTGTTGATGCTCTTCTCTCAAGATATCCAAATACAGATATTTTTTTATTTGAAGGATCGTTTGCAAAACTACCTCGGAAATAACCATATACTCCAGTTCCCTCTGCGAGATAGTTTGCAGTGGTTACGCTTATAAATGTTGGTTCTCCTCTCTTTCCAATGTTAGTTGTAGTACCAATACCCTGAGATCCAGTAACAGTGGATGTTGTTTGGAAGATAGGAGATTTAAGTAAATCCACTTTAACCATTCCAGTAGATCCAGTTGAAAGTCTAGTTGGGTAAACCTGTGTCCTATTTCTTACATTTTGTCCAGTGCTACTTTGTATGAAATCTCTACACTTAAGACCAACTAATGGAGTTGTGCGATTTGCAATAATATCAATAGCATTTCCAGGAATTGAAGTTGATGAAATAGGGACATTAAGATGTAATCTATGGTTAGTTACATCAACATATGTTATCTCTATATTTTGATCAATCGCATTACCAGTAATGACCTTTGCACCGACATAGAATGAAGATGATAGTCCTGTTCCTGAATGTGTTTGAATATATGGATCTGTTGTGCTTGTTGCTTGTGTAACTGTCACTGCACTACCAACTGCGATAGCTGACCTCTTTGATCCAAATATATCAACTGCTGTATCAGTTCCATAACTGAATAGTTTTACAGTACCTCTGTCTCCACCATCAATGTAGTAAGAAGCACCATACTTAACAATATGCTCTGATTTTGATCCGTATTGTAAACCTTCAGCACCTAATCTTCTAGCATTAGGATATCCAAATCTATCCTTTCCACCACCACCATATATCATATAAGTAATGGGAAGTGTTGCATTACCTAAAGAAGACCCCTTCAATTGGTTAGATGCTCTTAGATGATGTATTCTAACCCAACGTGCTTCTCCGTTGCTTACAGGAACGTATGCAAGGAACAGAGCACCAACAGCACCATACCATGAGAATTCAATCTTGTACATGGTAACTTTATCAAA
>VTLG01009903.1_pt1 | contig 16208 bp, 13 predicted proteins | sample 4694571 | NCBI WGS metagenome assembly VTLG01 (sample SAMN12604809, study PRJNA352737) | marine metagenome | biome: ENVO:00000447; feature: ENVO:00000209|ENVO:00000569|ENVO:01000036; material: ENVO:00002151; isolation source: viral sequences binned using virsorter ...
AGTATATTAGCTTCAGGATGTGCAAAGTCAACAGTAAATAAATATTTTCCGTGATGCCATTTTTTATCTTTACCGATGTATTTACCTGCTTGTGATTCTAAAATATCCCAACAATGCACAGAAGGATAATAACTAAAACTGTTCCAGAGCTGAAGTTCATCAAGTCTTCTTGTCGGGACGTCATGGGGTTTATATCCTCTCTGAATAAACGCACTAATAGGGAGGCGATAAAAGATTGCGCCGTTTTCCATGATTGCATGAAATAGTAAAGCACGCCCAGTGATAGCTGTAACACCAAATATAATACAGTCTTCAACTTCACCATGATGTTTTCTAAGGTCATAAAGATACTCTCTTCTTATCTGTGCATACTCCACAGGTATGTTTGCATTTAAATAAGCCATAATAACTCCTCATTTAATTGTACCCCAATTTGGTCCAGATTCATAGTCCACTTTATTAGGCACTTCTAATTCAACAGCAGACTCCATAATTTGTTTTATCTTATCTGCATTACCATCAACAGATATATCAAGTTCATCGTGTACTTGTATATGTGGTGTGATGCCTTCTTTGTGTAATTCTATCATAGCTTTTTTTGTCATGTCAGCTGCAGATCCTTGTATCAATCTATTCAAAGCTTTGTATGTATAAGCTCTTCTGATCCCTGGTCCGTGTTCCGTGAGTGCTGCATCGTGAGGCAATGGTTTATGTATACCGAATTGATTAGGCTCCCACAAATGAAACCTGCACAATCTACCCAGCAACGTTCTAACTTTACCACGGTCTTGTGCTCTTGCCATAACACTATCCATCAATTGTTTTACGAATGGTACACGTGAATGATATTGTCTAAACAATGCATCTGCTTTTTCTTTATTGACACCAAGTTCTGCCTGTAATTTATTTTTACCCATACCATAGAACAAACCAAGGTTTATTGTCTTAGCTTGTTCTCTTGGTATCTCTGCCATCTCAGCTACAATTTTGTGAAAGTCAGCATCGCCTTCGTTGTATGCATCTAATACATCACCGACTGAATACATATTTTGTAATGCAGCGTAGTGCACAACTAATCTAGGTTCTTGTTGACTGTAATCAAACACACCCCACGTACAATTTTCTTCAGGTATGAATAAAGATCTAATCATAGGACCTAGTTCTTTATTACGTGCAGGTATCTGTTGTAAGTTAGGATTAGCATAACTAAATCTACCGGTTACAGTTCCACCCTGATCAGACCTGAGTTGATTGATCTCAGCGTGTATTCTACCATTGTGTGAATGTTTTATTATGGTATCTATAAAAGTCGTATGTGCTTTATTTATTTCTCTTGCACGTGCAATATGTTTAACAACAGGATGTGGGTGATTTTGTAAAAAATTTTTAGTAAATGATGGAGCATTTGTTTTTTCAGTTCGGTCAAATGGTAGGCCAAGTTTTTCAAAGACTTGCGCAATCGATCGAGCAGCCCATATTTGGGTATCTACTCCAGTTTCTGTTTTTACTTTTTGCAAGCAGTCTTTTTCTTCTGATGATAATTTTTCTTTTAACAGGTGAGCTTGTTCGATATCTACGCGCACACCTAAAAATCTCATATCGACAAGGCAAGGAAACAAATCGGTTTCTAATTTAAATATATCTTCTATGTCTTGTGCATAGATTTCTTTTTTCATCTCCTCCCATAATTCCAGGGTAAGTTCTGCATCTCTCTCAGCATATTCGCCAACATACATTGCAGGCAGTTTATACATTTCAGACTTAGCATCTATACCCCATTCTTTGGCAGTTTCGCCCAAAACAGCCTCATTTTTGCCTTTTCCGAGGTAATCCCGACCCAAACTACCTAAATCGTAACGAAAGCGATTCTCGTCCACGAGAGAGCCAGCAATCATGGTATCTACGATATCTCCTGCTATTTTTAGCCCTGCAGCCCTAATAAAGCATACATCATACATGGCATTGTGAAATATCTTCCTAGAGGGTAAACTAAGAATGGTTCTAAAGTAGTTTAATACTTTCTCCTCATCCATATTACCGCCGCCTTCATGTGCTATAGGGTAATATGCAGACCAATCTTTTACAGCTAAAGCTATACCAACTATTCTACCTTTACCTGTAACAGATCCTGAGCCCATAGTTTTAAGTTCTGGATCTTTTGTTTCTAAATCAATTGCAATCTCATCATACTTGGATAGATCCTTGAACTCTTCTGGCGGTGTCCATTCTACCTGTGGACTAAACATAGGCTTCTGTATCACTTAGTATCTCTCATTTTTTTTAATTCTAGCTGACAATAATGTATTATCTTTTTTATGTCCTCTGCGCCACCTTTTCTTTGATATCTGCAAACGTATTTCACAACGTTTCCTTGAAAAAAAGACAAATTGTTTTTAGAAATAAACTCGTATGGTTGAATAGGGAACTTGGTGTAGTGATTCCCTCCTACCTGAGTATATTGTGGAAACGCCTCGTCTAGTATATTTTTGTCTGTCATAGATTATATCCTTTGTATTTTTGTTTTGGTTCAACAATGTGTAGATGTTCCTTGGTCCTTGTTGCACCAACATAGAACAATCTGTTCTCATCATCTGGGTTTTGCTCGTATGATTTCATTGTGTTTAAACTTAAATCTGTAAGCAACACAACATTCTCACACTCACCACCTTTTGCACCGTGTATTGTAGATAAAGTTATACGTGGTGCTTCGTTTAACTTCTCGCCATTCTTTCTCATCTTTCTTAAATAATTTATATCTCTACTTGGTGCAGCGTTAAAAGCTGTATACCAAACATCATTTGTTTGTAGACCATAATCTTTTTTTAATTGATCCATACCATAAAAAGAATCCTTAACCATACCCTTCATTTTTTGTTTGTCCCATAGGTTTGTGTAAGAAGATATTTTTTCTAGTTGATCATATTTTAATAATTGTCCTTGACGCAAGTGCTCCCAATCTATGGCAGCTAAATGTAAAGCATGTTCTCTTTGTTTTCTAAACTTATTTTGATAGTAATAACCTTTGAGATATAAATCTTCTTCTAAATTATCTAACATGTATTTAGTTCTAGCTAAGACCAACCACTCACCTGAAGACATATTTATTTCTTCAAAATCATAATACCTGGACAAAGACCCTTTATGTATCTTTGGTTGCCATGTTTTATTTATTCTTGTTTTAATTTTATTTATTATACCCATAGCTAATCCATGTACCCTTGCAGGAATACGATAAGATTGCTGCAAGGGTAGCATTTGTCCTTCCTGTGCTATGAAAGAATCTACATCTGCTCCAGCCCATCTAAATATTGCTTGATCATCATCACCTGCAATAAAAGAGTCTGTTGTTTTTTGCCAAATAGATTTAGCCATGTGCCATTGCATTTTAGATAAGTCTTGTGCTTCATCTATAAACACAACATCAAACTTAGGCACAGCTGCATCTGATTTTGTAAAGTCCATAATCATGTCATTAAAATCTATCAGGTTATGTTCTTTTTTATATCGCTCTAATTCATTTGCTATAATTTTTAATTTATCTAATTCTAATTCTTGATTGTGTTCTTGTAGACTGTATTGCTGTTCAGGTGTTATCTCTTTTAGTTTTGCAAGATTAATAACTCGTAAGTATTCACTATCAGTTGTAAAGATACCATTGTGATCGTTTTCATACTCTGCGTATTTTATTTCTTCTTTTATTCTCTTACCAAAATCTTGATAGTGCCTACGTTGCATTACATCTTCTTTCTTAATACCAAGTCTTCTAAACGCTAATGAGTGTAGTGTTCTAAAATATGGTAGATCGTCCTCTTCTAAATTAAATTTTTTTATAGCTCTATCTCTTGCCTCGTATGCAGCTTTTTGTGTAAAAGCAAAGTATCCAACTTTATCTGGATCTGTTTGTTTTAAATAGTCATCTACTTTATTTAACAACGTAGTTGTTTTGCCAGTTCCAGGTGGTCCTAATACTATTGTTTTCATTAATATGGTGACTCCTCTTTTAGTTTCTTTTGTTTATAATCGTCATCTCTAGCTTCAAATTCTTTTACTACATACACAGATAGTTTATTCTTTCCTATTCTCTTATCTTCACAACCACATTTTTCACGTAACATTTCTGCAGTTCTTGAATAGCCAAGATCCCATCGTCTTCTCATCAAATGATTGTGATAAAATTTATCAAATACAAAATGATGATAACCATTGTTTGTCCAAGTACCACCTCGTGGTAAATCTTCTTTTGAATCTAGTGATACCCTGTTTAAACAATACTCTTCCAAATGCTTCTGTAATTGATCCTCTGTACGTAGTCCTTCTGCAGGTTCTGTTATCTCTGCATTGTTTAATAATTGATTTGTTACAACCACCCAATCTTTTTCTTTTAGTGTTGGTGGTCTAAATTTTAATTGCACCATGCAAGATTCTTGAAACAAACTTTGTTGTCTTAAATGTTTTACACTTTCTAATTTTAATCTTTGTCCGTCTACATTCATGTAATAATATGGATCTTCTAAATCTATCACTTGCAAGTCAGTCAAGTTAGGAAACATTATCTCTTGTCCTATTCCAAACTTTCTACTTCTACATAAAGTTTTATCACAAAGACTACACATAGGTTCGTCTTTGCATTTGTATCCCCATTCTTTTTTATCATGTTGTTTTGTAATTATATCTACCTCTGTATCTGACAATGGTTTGTCCATTGCAGTTTCGTTAAACACAACTACTTTTGATTTCCAATTGTCTGGCCATTTATTTTTTGCGTACACACCATAATGAAACAATGCATTGTTACGTCCGCCCTCACCGACTTTGTTTTGTGCCATAAGTTCTATACAAGGTGGTCCATCAGAGTATGGAGTCTCTGGTCTTTTGATTTGTAATTCTTCTAATTGTTGTGGTGTAATTTTTTTATCATCATACAATTCAACAAAACCTTTTAAGTTAACAGCTTTACCAAGACTATCAAAGGCATATCTTGTTGTATCATCACCATTATAGTATGGTAAATTTAGAAAATTTCCTGTATCATCTTCCGATTTTAATTCTGTTTGTTTTGGAAAAACCTCAGAGCCACTATATCCTAACACTGCTTTTATTTGTGTTAACTTATCTTGCATAAGTTTTGCAGTTACATAAGTATCTGTAAATAAAAATACATGTGCACCACCAGATTTAGATCTACATACTACTAGTGGTAATTGTAGACTAATAATTTTGTTAACTAATTTTTTGTGATCAAAACCTGCATAAGAATCTATATCTATGCAACCCCATTTACATACATTATCATCATTGATAGGTATGATACCTAAACTATCTGTGCCTTGTAAATGTTTCCGCCACAACTCGTCTGTGACTGGTTCTCTTTTAATAAATGATTTGCCTTGCACTTTTGTGCCATCACCATTTGATTGACCAACTTTAGTGACACCATGTGCACGCTCCAATCCTGTAAATATTTCTTTAAAACTTTCTATCATAGCACTGTAAAAAGTGGGCGTATCCACTCTCGCTTAGACGCCCACTACCTAGGATTCTAGTATGGTTGCTTAGTATCGTTCTCTTCTGAACTAAACTTAGCTTGAGTCTCACCTTTACCTACACTTGTTGCAAATTGCTTTGCCATGTTATAGATACCTGCATCCTCAACAGGACCGACTTTAGCTACATCCCAACCAAACCATGTTCCTTTGTCATTAGACATCTGAACGGTTGATAGTTTATAAATGTGGCTATAAGTAGGCGGTGTAAACAAACCATTTTTACCCTGCATTTTTAAACCCATCATCATTGAGTTCCATTTTCTACTCACTTTTAATTGAGTAGACTTCATAGATATCAATGCTGTCTCTGGATTTTTACCAACAACAAGTACAAAATGATTAGCGGTGTTATCAAGATAGTTACCGTTTGGTAATCTATCTTTGTAGTCTTTACCTCTAGTCGTTTGACTTACAATATCACTGTCTGCCTCGTGAATTGCAACAGGTGCACCACTACTTGTGCCTCTGTCTTGCCATTCAATGTACTGTCTTTTGTAATGACATGGTATAACTTCTATACTGTCATACAACTCGTTGGTTACAGTGTTTATGATTTTGCCTGGCTCTGCGCCCTCGACATATTTACCATCTCTTTTGTTTACCTCTGGAGATAGTTGGCCCAAAATTTTTAAGAAGGGTAACGCAAGATCTTCTTGCGATATATTTTGAGCACCCATGTTTGCATCAGCTTCAAATAAATTTGTTGCCAATGCTCCTTCTGTTTTAGTTGCTACTTGGTTCATGTTACTTGTTCCTTTTTATTGTAGTTTTATTCTCCGAGAATACCCCGAAGATTTCCGTTGGCATTTCTTTACCTGCCTCAATACGCTCACGGACTAACGCTTTCAGAGTCATGGGTTCTACCTTCATCTTTTGTGTTGGTTGGAACCCTTGACCCTTCGCAAGTTCAGCATAAGATGCTGCCTTGTTATCTTCGTTACGACCAAAAGACACCGAGATCTCATTCTTAATAATATCTCCTAGTCCATTGTTACGAAGCCAGTTAAACGCCGCTTCTTTATTTGCTTCCGATATGGTTGCACGATACGACGTAGCTACTTTAAGATGTGATCCATCTTGTAACTTTAATTCTGATAAACCCATTTCAGACATCATAGTAGGTATGATATCTCCAGAAACTTTTTGTATTTCTTGTTTTGTGTTTTTCATATTGTCTTCTTGTAGTTGTAATCTTGCTTGTAAAGATTCTAACTTTTCAACTTGATCTGCAAGTGACTGAATATTATCAGTCTTCTTCATTGCATCTTGTTGATCTTTTTCAAAATCAATTGTCATCTATTTCTCCTTTCTCGTATAGATTAATTTCAATAGGATAATATTTTCTTTCTTGTTTATCCCACTTTAACAAATTGTATTTACCGTTTGTAATATCAGATACAATAGAACATGCAACACCTATTAGTGCAGGATCACCTGTTAATAATAAATGATCACCTGGATTAAAATTTTTTAGTCCTTGTCTTAATTTAAAAACTAAAGGCCCAGGAGAAAAAATCATTTGCGAAAACTCTGGCAATAAAAATTTTAATTTGCCATAGCTAGAGGCACCCATAATATTAATTTTGGGATTGCCGGCTTGTGTGCCTGCAACTTCTTGTATAACGTAAACTATTCTTTCTGACATTATGACTTGACATATAATGCATCCTGGATTATATGTCAACCCATAGAAAGAAGAAAAATTATGAATTATAAATTTAAAACAAATCCATACCTCCATCAAATGAATGCTTTGGAAAAGTCATGGAACAAAGAAAATTTTGCCTATTTTATGGAAATGGGTACAGGTAAAACAAAAGTATTAATAGATAATTTAGCTATGCTTTACGATAAAGGTAAAGTAGATGGTGCTTTAATTATTGCACCAAAAGGTGTTGTTAAGACTTGGTATGAACAAGAACTGCCTACACATTTACCAGATCACATAGATAAAACGACTGTATTGTGGCAAGCAAATATTACAAAAACACAAAGAGAAAAACTAGAATCTGTTCTACAAAATGAAACAACCTTACATATTTTAATAATGAATGTTGAGGGTCTTAGCACAGATAAAGGTGTAAACTTTGCTAGAAAATTTTTATCCTCTCATAATACTTTGATGGCAGTAGACGAGTCTACCACAATAAAAAATCCATCTGCAAGAAGAACTAAAAATATTATAAGTCTTGGTAAACTTGCAAAGTATAGACGTATCATGACTGGTTCTCCTATTACAAAAAATCCATTAGATTTGTATACACAATGTGAGTTTCTTGATCCGTGGTTGTTGGACTTTACTTCATACTATGCGTTTCGTAATCGTTATGCAGAGATGAAAACTATGCACATACGAGGAAGATCTATACAAGTTGTTAGTGAGTTTAAAAATCTTAGTGAGTTGTCTGAGACTGTAAAAACATTTTCTGATAGAGTTTTAAAAGAAGATTGTTTAGATTTACCACCGAAAGTATTTATTAAACGCCATGTATCTTTGACACCAAATCAAAAAAAGATATATCAGCAAATGAAAGAACAGGCCATAGCTGTTTTAAATGGTAAAGTTACTTCTACCATGACTGTGTTAACTCAGTTAATGAGATTACATCAAATAACTTGTGGACACTTTACAGCTGATGATGGTTCTACTCAATCTGTTGAAAGTAATAGATTAAATGAACTAATGAACGTATTAGAAGAGACAGAAGGCAAAGCAATTATTTGGGCTAATTACCAATTAAGTGTCGGTGAAATTATACAAAGAATAATTAAAGAATACGGAGAGGACTCTTATGTTCATTACTATGGTTTAACATCACAAGAAGACAGACAAAACTATATTCGTAAATTTCAAAACGATCCAAAGTGTAGGTTTTTAATAGGCACACCACAAACAGGTGGCTATGGTATTACACTTACACAAGCTAATACTGTTATTTACTATTCTAATGGTTATGACCTAGAAAAGAGACTACAATCAGAAGACCGAGCACACAGAATAGGACAAAAGAAAACAGTGACTTATATTGATCTGATTTGCGAGGATACGGTCGATGAGAAGATTGTGAAGGCTTTAAGAGATAAAATAAATATTGCATCTGAAGTCATGGGTGAAGAATTAAAATCTTGGATTTAAACTATATCTCTAGCACTTCCTAGTATAGGTTTATATTTTGTTTTACCTTCAGATCTGTATGCATGTAAGAATGATGCTCTTGGTTGATCTGCTACCCAACTACAGTGAATCCATCCGCTGTTAGGTTCTCCTGGAGTGTAGAACTCGAGGATGAGCTGATCTGGCGTGAGGTTTGCTTTTATCCAATCAAATAATTCAGCGTTGTCTGTGCCGATTACTTCGAAGTCTGCGGCCTCGGCCTTGGCATGCTGTGAATTTACAGAGCTACCTATCGCTGCACACAATTCACTGCTACGAAATCCGCTAGTCACCTTGACCCTACCAAAGTGATCACGTACTGGCTGCAAAATATTTTCACATAATAATTTTAATTTTTCTATTTGCTCTGCGTTAGGGTTATTGTTGATGCCCTTACGTATAGCAGTATCTGATTTAATTAACTCTGAAAGAGTAAAGTTACGTGATAGATTCATGTTAGTTTATCCAAAAATTTTTCTAGCAACAGAAGTGATACTGCCCCAACAGTACCCAATAACACCCAATAGATCTTATCTATCTTACCGCCCAAATCGTGAATACCTTCGTGCATATGTTTCATATCTTTTTTAATACCTGTAATATATCCGTATATAGAAAGCAAATGCTCTCTTGTAGTTTTGGGTTTAATTTTATCTCCGCTTGGCATTATGTTTTTCTTGCAATCTCTCGTTCTAAAGGATCGGATAGTAACGCACTCTCTGTACGTGTCAAGTTGGTATTTGGTGCTTTTGTAAATAAATTTCTATTAGGCATAGACGTATTAGGTAAAGAAGATACAGGTATATTACCTTCAAAAAGTGTTGTAGCTTTTTTAAAACCTTCTTTTATTATTTGTGGAACTCCAAAAAAACCTCTTTCTTTTTTTATAGGTTCGCCCTTTGCATCAAACATAATTCTACCGTTTTTATCTAATTTAAATTCAAATTTTTCTGGATTATATTTTTCTTCAAAGAATTTTTTGTCTTCATATTCATCTTTAACTTCATCCAATCTTTCTTCTGGAAAAACAAAATCAGTATTTAATTTAAATATTCTATTTTCTGTATCTAATTTTTTAAGTGATTTCTCAATTGTATCTACTTTTGTTTCAAATCTTTTTTTAGAATAATTAATTGGTGTAAAATATCCGTCCAATAAATTACCTCTTACTTTTTTAGATACACCAGCAGCTTTTAAAATATCATCTATTTGGTCTTCATCTAAACCTAAAAGTTGAAAATCTTTAATTCTAATAAACATATCTTTTTGATTTCTAAATTCTTCCTCTTGCATATTTATAAAAGTTCTTACCATGTCGTTTGGAGTATTTTTTGCGTAATTGTCTACGTTATAAAATTTTTCGTTTTCATCCACAGCTCTTCTAATTCTATTCATTTCTGAAGCATTGTATCTTAAAGTATTTTTTACATCTATTCTTATAATTCTAGTTCCAGCAAACAAAGCAAGTAATTCATCTAATAATTTTAATGGTGCACCACCTTTTGTTAAGTCTAATGATAAGGCTCCAGATATTTTATCTAAACTTTTAGTAGCACCTGGTTGAACTCCTTCCAATACATATGCAAAAGATTTAGCAAACTTTGCACCTAAATCATCTGATATAGAATAAACAGTACCGCCTTGATCTTTTCTACCATTTCTAACCGTAACATCTAAAACTCTGTCATAACCAATAGGTTCTGTAATAAATGGTTCTAAAAATGTCATTACAGGACCGTCCTCTGCAAACATTAAATTTAAAACAAACTGTTCTGTTTCTTGTGGATTTAAATTTTGTTTTCTAGCTTGTGCTATTGCAGCTGCAAACGGTGCATGTAAACTATCGTATGGTGAAAAATATGAAAAATTTATCGCTGCAGATTCTCCATTTTCCCAACCTTTGATAGGCATTAGAGCTGATCTAGAGTCCCATACCGCAGCACCAGATCTTTTGTAAGCATCCCACTGCGCCTCTGTAGAGTCCGTTAAATATAACGCTGTGTTTATAATTCCTGCACCTATTGCAAAATTAGTTATTGATGCTCCTGTCAATCTTCTTAAACCCATTTGTCTAATTACTGGATTAGGGTGAGCTGCCTCTTTTAACCCTGTTGCTATTGCATTTGCACCTGTTCTTAAAATTTCTGCAGGAAAAGATATAAACGATCCAATAGGTAGTTTTCTTAAATTTTGTATTGAGGGAGGTACTTTACTGTATGTTGGATAAGTATTTCTAAGTAAGTATGCAGCTGCTTCATCTAATCCATCATCAAAAGTTTTTTTAGCACCTGTTACAACATTAACATCATCAAAAGGTTGACCCATGTATCTAAACCATTCTTTTATTTCATCCATGTTTTTAAGAGCTAATTTTAAATCAGATCTATAAAACTCAAAACCAAAACCTTTCCATAAGTTATCACCACCAGCATATAACTGTGCTACTTTATCAGTGGGTGCCATCTTAATTAGTTTGTCAAATAATTTATCTGTCGTGTTAATTTGATTTCTTCTGATTTGATCTACAATTGCTTTTAATTCTGATGCTACAACGTTTTCATCCCACACACCAAGTCTGACTAATCTTTCAACATAATTATTAAATTTAACTTCATCGATACCTTGTTTACCTGCACCAAAAATATCATCAAACACTATCTTCATAGCATTTGTTACACTTGCTTTTCCTCCAATGTGACCATTCATTAGAGCAAATAATGATGCTGACGTAACGTTTCTTACTTGTGTTTGTGGTGAGTATAAAGTTTTACCAATCTGCACACCAACTTTACCTTGCATGATAAGTCTATAAATAGGTATTGATATTAATTTATCTAACGTACCGCCTGTTCCTTGAAACATTTGCACAAATTCAGGAGATGCATACAAGTTTGTTATTTTAGACTTTAAAAGATTACCTAATCTTGGCACTTTGTCTATGGGCACTGCATCTAAAATACCTGCATTTCTTGCCGAACTAGCTGAATCAAACAACCATCTATTTTTTAAACCTATGTCTGCTATAACGTCTAACGCCCTTTTATTAGCCGCAGCAGATATCATTTCAGTTATAGTTAAAGATACAGAACTTTTTAAATTTTTTTCTGCACCCAATAAATTTTTTATGGCTGTAGGTAGTTCTTCACCAGTTTTTAAAATTTTATAATCTTTAAATCTAATTAGTTCACCTATCTCTTTTAACTGAACCAAAGGATTAACACCCTCTGCTCTACCTGTTCTTAAAATAGTTTCTGCTAAATTTTTAGCAGACTCTTTTATCGCCTCTTGTTCAGATAGTTTTGGAAAGTCTCTTATAGCTTCTCTTCTTTGTTCACCTTTAATTACATTTTTAGATATCCAATCAACTGCTTTACTTAAAACATTTTCATCTGGTATGTAATTAGGATTAGTAAAAGTTGCAAAAGATTTAACTAAATAACTATTAACTTTACCTATTTCTATTTTTTCTAATTCTTTTACCAATGGCTCTCTATTCTTACCTTTTGGTAAAAGAGATTTAAACTCAGTCATTACTTGTTTAATTTGTAATTTTAAATCATTTGCTAAAGGTTGTAACTCTGTAGGCAAATCAGATAATTTTCTTTGCCCTCTTAAAAATTCTTCTACATGATCTAAATAATATTTTTGTAAAGCAGGTGAACTATCACCTTTATTGTAATTATTTTCAAAACCTTTTGCTAAATTATAAGCTTTTTTATCTAACCCTTTCATAATTTTATCTATTTTTTTAGATCTACTTTTTATAAATAACATTACAGCTTCTGATACACCTTCAATATCCTTTGGTGTTTTTCCAAAAGATCTAAGGTAAGATAATATATTGTCTAATCTTTTAAGACCTCTTTCCTCTGCATATCTAGAAGTAACACTACCTAATCTCCATTTTTCAAACGGTGGTAATTGTTGAATTAATTTACCTTTGTAAAGCAGATCTTTATCTAATGCCGATGCCGCTATCTTTGCAGCTTTAGATAATACAAATTTACTTGCACCAGTAATAGCTTTTGATGCACCACTAACTGCAGCACCACCAACTTTTGTGCCACCTAACAATAGTATAGGTTTAAATACTGCTGTATCTACTGCTTTTGCACCAAGACTAGCTGTCGTTTTTGTAACTGGTTTTATTCCATACCTATAACCAAGAGCAATACCTTTACCTACAAGAGGAAAACCACCACCTATCATAGCTCCTTCTTTTCCATATTTAATTTTATTTCTAAAAATAGCTGCTGCTTTTTTTCTACCTGTCAAACCCTCTGTGCTTTCTGGTTCAAAAAATATTGATGGTCTATCTGGCTCAGATGCAATAAAATCTGTTGCACCAACTACTGTTGCTCCTTCAACCATTCTAGTAGCGATATCACTCACAGGTTTTTTAATACCTTTCATTTTTTTAATAGAGCTTTTTATCTTAGCAACTTTAGGTATACGATTGACAATTTTTTGAATCATTGAACCTGGAATACCAAACTGTGTTAGTAGACCAACCAACTCACCTCTCCATGTTTCAGGTCTATCTGGTTCTTTGTCCTCCATAAATTCTTCAAAAGCAGATTGAAAATCTGTGTCAAAAGCAAGGTCTGTTCCAGAAAATAATAAACTACCCGTACCTTGTGCTAAATCAAATAAACCTACGTTTATTCCTTTTCTAATTTCATCTAAACCAGATATGTAATCTTTCTCATCTCCACTTTCTAAAAGTTTTATAACGTCAACAGGTGCTTTACCTTGTTCTTTTAATTGTTGATTAACACCATATTGAGTTGCCACTCTTAAACTTGGACTTAAAAACAAACCAAACCTTAATGCGCTGGTATCTTCCAGCTTACCCTCTCTTGTTTTTTTAGGTAAAAAAGATCTAAAAAATTTTACAGGTTTTGTAGGTTCTGTTAAATTTTCTAAGGCAGTTTGAAAAGATTCTTTTATAGCTTCAATATCTCTATTTTTACCTGGAGGTGTTTGTTCCTCAAGTTGTTTATCTTTGAGATATCTTTCTAGTGCGTTATCGGCCATATTATGCCTCCGCTGGTAATACTAATTCCACGTCGTATTTTTGATTAAATAGGACTACATCTTGTTGTGTTTGAATTGTTGCAAAATCCTCTAATGCTTCTGGACTAGATGCTATTAGTCTTACTATGTCGTCAGTAATTTCTTTAGGTAATCTTGCTCTTAATGTTTCATAATCTATTTTTTGTATAGGCTCATTGGTTGGCATTTGACTCATATCGGCACCACCACCCATGTTAACATCGCCACCCATTTGATATTCTACTCTGCCACCTTTTGCTAATTGTAACTCTGGTGGAAATTTACCTGTTTCTATGTAAATTTTTAAAGCTGCATCAATTTCTTGTTTTAATTGTAATTCTTTTGTTGCATCTAAAGTGCCACTATATTTATCTGTAGTTTTTAACTTTTCACTAATACTTCTTCTAAGTTTCTTTTGATATTCTAGATCTTTTAATAATGCATTAGAAAAAGCGCTAGTATTTTTATTACCTTGTAAATATTCTAACACTGCTTTTGCTTTTTCAATCTCTTGTAAGTCCTCTGCAGTTTTATCCTCTTTTGCCTCTAGTTCAAATATCTCTCCCATTTTTTGTTCTATTAAATTTCCAACTTCTAATTTTTCAAAAGTTCTGCCTTCTTTATCTGTTTTTGCAGGTTCGTAATTAGTTAAATTATTATACACATCTCCTGCTTGAACAACCACATTTCTTTGTAATGTTCTATCGTATAATGTTAAAAGTTCTTTACTGTCTTTTAATTCTTGAGCGGCTAATTTTTTATCTTCTCTTCTATCTTGTAATCCTGAACTTAAAAACGCAGCAAATAAATCTGCTTCTCTTTCAGTTTTAGCTTCTCTTCTTTGATCTATACCTTTAACTAACATTTCTACAGGTTGTTTTGCTGCACCTGCAGCTGTAGATAACAAACCACCACTAGGTGTTGCTGTTGCAAGATTTAATCCAAACGGTATTAAAAATCTAGCTAACATTTCATTACGAGACATTGGTTCTTGAGAACCAGCAAATCTTTTTGCATTAGCCATTGCCTCTGCTGCTTTTTCCTCTATGGACGGAATAGCTGTGGCTCTATCTCCTGCTATTTGCATTGTGTTTGTAGTATTAGTATTAGCAATTATATTGTCGTTACCACTTAAAAAATTATCAACTTCTGTTTGAACTTGTTCTTCTGTTTTATCAGGAAATTGTTTTGCATACATCATTTTTAAAATATCTGGTTTAATCGCAGCCTGTTGAGCTTCAAGAAAAGTTCTTCTAGGATTAGGTTTTGACCCATCGAAAAATTGTTTTCTTGGTTTATCTAAACCAGATGTGATGCCTTCTGCTGCACCACCCATTCTAAACATTGGTCTTCTTAAAGTTCTGTTCATATTAAGCCTGTGATGTACCAAACAAAGGTTGTCCTGATCTACCTAGTCCACCAAGATATGCTCCAGCTAATGTTGATCCTATACCTAGAACTTGTTGTAGTGGTGAAGGATTAGGTATGTTTGTTGTTTGGAATTGTGCAGGATAACCTCCCATGATTCCTGTTACTTGACTTGCAAATCTATCTAGTTGTTCTTGTGGTAAGAATGTTGCTTGTCTTGTAGCTTCTCTTGTAGCGTCTAAACCTGCTTGTGATAATGTTCTATCCATTGCACCTAATTGACCTTGTGCTGCAACATCACCAGCTGTTAGCTGTGGAACTAAACTTGCTAAACCAATTTGGTCTCTAAATGCTTGATCTCTTCTTGCAACTGCTTGACCAAAATTTTGTTGTCTTAGTTGAGCTTCTAATGCAGCTCTGTTTCTGTCTGAACCTGTTTGAAACTCTGCCAACTGTACACCTTCTCTACCACCACCAAAAGCTCCTGCTGCAACAGCTTGATCTCTAATTCTTTGTTCTTGAGTTTGTGCTTGTCTATCAAATTCTTGTAAAGTTGTATCAATAACTTGTTGTTGATAAGGAGACATAAATTCTTGCACAGATCCTGTACCTGTCCCTGCTCCAGCTCCTGTAAGTTGTTGTGCTGATGTTAAAAACGGTTGAAAAGAACCTATACCCGCATCTGCTATTCTTCTAGCTTCTTGTTCTCTTGCAGATAAACCTGCAACTTGTGGTGCAAGTCCCGCTAACGCTTGTTGTCTTTGTTCAAATCCTAGTGCAGCTCTTTGTTGTGCACCAAATAATTCTTGTCTTTTTTTAAATTGTTCTGCTGTTTCAAAAGATTGTCGTGTTGGTTGTGCCATGGACCCAAGTCCTTGCAAACCTGTTGTTACTACGGGTACACCCGACTGAGCTGTTACCTGTTCTGCTAGATCTACACCTAAATCTTCTACAAACTGTGCGGGTAAATTTCTTGTTTCTTGTACGGTCATTATAATACTTCCTCTAATCTTTTTGATGTTTGAAACATTTCACGTGCGCCTTCTAATCCTTGCGATTCTTCAGATACTTCACCTCCGGATTCG
>VTLG01015122.1_pt1 | contig 16206 bp, 21 predicted proteins | sample 4694571 | NCBI WGS metagenome assembly VTLG01 (sample SAMN12604809, study PRJNA352737) | marine metagenome | biome: ENVO:00000447; feature: ENVO:00000209|ENVO:00000569|ENVO:01000036; material: ENVO:00002151; isolation source: viral sequences binned using virsorter ...
CCGTGTGGCTTTTGCAAGTGGGACGCATTTCGGATACTTTCGTTTCGATCCTTTGCTCCTCCCGCATGGTTGATATTTTCCGTCTTTCTTCGGTGCTCCAATGTCTACCCATTTGTCCGCTACCCATTTTCTTAAACCACCCTGTGAAAAGTGTGTACGCATTACGAATTCTTTCCGTAAGCTCTTCCTTTGCCTGTTTTAGCTTTTCCGCAACCTTTAGAACCCATTTTATATCCTATTCGTCCACCCATAGCTTTTTTAACAGGTAATTTTCCATCTTTTTTTAATCTATCTATTTTATTTAATATATTTTTTGATTTAGTCATTACAGGATTATCATCTATTAATTTTCTAATTCTTTTATCTGCTTCATTTGCAGAAATAGTGTTTCCACCTTTTTTTTCAATCGTCATTATACTTGTCCACCTTTTAGATATCTCATTCTAGTCATGTCCATCATTCCACCACCCATAGCTTTTTTTCTTTTCTTCTTGCCACCTGGTGTAACTTTACCTGAACATACGGCTGAACCGTACATGTTAGCATATGCTGAAGGATATACTTTGAATTTTCTTTTAGCGGCTGCTTTGCCTTTTGCACAAAGCTTTGCCATTAGGCTCTTCCACCTTTAGCAGCATAACCCATTTTATTTCTTACTTCGATTGGTAATTTAGCAAGACCTTTTTGTTTCTTTTTATCTACAGGTTTTAAATTTTTAGTTTTAGGTCCAAACGTTTCTTTTATTTTTTGAACGTTTGTTTTTTTCTTAGCCATGTCAGCTCCACCACCGAGTCTTCTACCAATTCTTCCACCATCAGCTTTTTTTTCAGTAGCTTTATCAATCATACTTTTAATTACTTTACTATTTTCGTTTTGTATTCTTTTGAATCTCTCTGTGTTTGATTCAGTTTTTTTAGTTGTTTTATTAAAAGTAATAGGCAACTTATTTTGAATTTCAAAATTAGTTTGACTTAATTTTTTAGTAGAGCCTTTTAATTTTTTTGTAGAAAGTTTTAAATCTCTTGTTATTTGTTTTAATTTTGTATCAGGTACGTTTGGTTTAGTCTTGTTGATAGCTTGACCTGCACCTGACATTAAATTTTTAATAAAACTTTTCATTATTTTTTTCCTCCGCCGTTTCTAAATATTTGTGTACCCTTTATACCATAAATGCTCGCCACGACAAGGATCCAAAGATTTGTGAACCATGACGGGAGCTGCGAGAACATGTCGAAGAACAATTTTACCTTGTCCATCGCTGTTGGGTCATCCGATACGACTGCCCAAGCGAGCACCAAAACGGGCAAACTGAGAATTATCAAAACTGCCTCGTCTTTCCAGTCCGATTGTCTAGCTTCTAAAAGTTTTCCCTGGTATTGTTCTTCACCCTGGGCCATTTTAGTAGCGTGCATCAGTTGTGCATCTGACATTGCCATTTTCGTTCTCTGCTTGTTAGCATAAATTTTACTTCCAGCAGAAACGGCTAATTTAATTGCCGATAACCACATAATTTAGTACCAAGTAGCTTCTTTTTTCTTTTCAGCTAGCATTCTTTTAGTACCTCTAACTTTTTCCTTGTCTCCAGTAGGAATATAGTTGAAAGCACCGTCAGCAGTAGTTTTAGATCTTGGATCTACTTCTACATTCTGCTCAGGAACTGCTATTTGCTTTGATTTTTTATAGTTCATCATAATATTTACCTTTGTTATCCTATTATACCATTATTAATTGTCAAGAACAGTCATTTCTTTAACACCAGCCTTAGCTAAACTAGTATTAGCACGTAATTCTGCTAATTCTTCGTTCTGATCCATCTTATCTTCAGATAATTCTCTTGCTTGCATTAATTTTGCTCTATCAAAATCAGCTTTTGTTTGATCAGCTTCTTTTTTTCGTTCATTTTCCATTGCTCTTAGATCAACTTCACGTGCTTTTAGTTTCAATAAAGGATCTGCATCAAATTGTGAAGTAATTTTGTTCTCTTCTTTCATAAATTCTTCAGTCATTTCAGCAATTAAGACAGCTTTTCTTGCTTCGATTTGATTATTTAACATTTGTAACTGTTGTTGCATTTGTGGATTGTTTACTGACATCTGTTGCATCTGTTGCATGTTAACCATTTGCTCTCTGAACTCTAATTGAACTTGTTCTTGAGCCATAATTGATATGTGTTCAAGTATATTTTTTTGTATTGCAGCCATAACCATAGGATTATTTCTAACCATGTTAGTTGACATAAAGTTTAAGTGAGCTGTGATGTGTGCTCTGTGATCTTGACCAGGAAAAGCTTGAAAAGGTTTTCCACCTAAAGCATTAATGTGTTCTAAACTTGGATCCATTGGTGCTGTTGGCGCTGGTGGAGGTAAAACTGCATCGACATCTTTTACACCAATTGCATTATACATGTTTCTATAGATTTGATACATGTTGTGTAACTGCGGATTTGATGTTGCGATTTGTAATTGTGTTTGAGCTAAAGTTATTCTTTGAGACATTGAGAATATATTAGGATCAGCAACCGGTATTACATCTACTCTATTGTCAAAGTCAGCTTGTTTAATGTTTCTTGCACCACCAACCACGTCGTATGGATATTCTGGTGGTAGATATTGTGAAACTATTTTAGATAATAATTTAAATTCACTCTTCATCGCTGCATAACATCTTTTGTGAATAGCGCTCATGACTCTTGAACCACGCTCCAATAACGCAACTGTAGTTCCTACAGCAGCACCTTGGTTTCCATCACCTACTTGCATATCAGCAATAGCCGCGAACCTTTGACCAGCAGATACTACAACTCCTAATAGGTTCAGTAATGTTGGAGAAGGTTCTTTGTATGGTAGAGGAAAGAAAGCATCTCTTAAATTACCACCGGGTGCGTCTACATCTTTAAATTCACCTGGTTGTATTGGTGATGCTTCATCTCTTACTCTAACTCCACGCTGTTTAAATCCAGCTGGTAAATTTGATAAAGTTCCCGCATCTAATAATTGACGGAGAGCAGCCGTTGCCGTTCTGCTCAATCCGCCAATCATGTGAATGAGTCCAAAGCCATAAAATCCAAGTCCTGGCAGAAATTTGAAGTGGACAAAATATTGGATTTTAGTTTTCTTTAGATCATCGGGCGCATAGTTTCGTCTAATAGACAAAACTTTTCTACTACCTTCATCGACTGTAACGAGGTAAGGTAATTTTATTCCAGTTGGTTCACCATCTGCTCCAACATCTTCGAAACCTTCTAAGTCTAAATTAACATGACACTCTAACAAAGTGTAAACAGGTTCGTTCTTACCTGTCTTTTTAGTTCCTTCTAGCTCACGTTCTTTTTTAGATAGCTCTCCATTAGAATCTGTTCCTGGAGGTCCTAACTCAACGTCACTGTAGAAACCACTAACTTGTTGTTTTCTTAATTCGTTTTCTGAAATTTTCACGGTATGAATAACTGCTTCCGCATCGTCTAATGAGGTAGCTGTGTACGGAACAATTAATTCATCCGCTGGTACAAACTTCGATACCACTCTTCCAAGTGGCACGTCGTAGTAAACTTTTTTAAATGTAGATCCTGCAAGTGGTAAATGAAATAACATAGAATCAAATTCAGATTCGTATTCTTTCATTGTGTCCATGATTAAGTAATTCATGTAATCTTTAACACGTTGCGATTGTTGTTCAGTTTGTGGATTTTTAATTCCTATAACTTGTGTTCTAACTGGACCATCACTTGGTAATAATTCTTTGTAAGCTTGTGCTTGAAATTGTGTTACTGCTTCTGCAAGAACTGGGTGTGTTGCACCACTTGCTCCTTGAAACGGTTCAGTTCTATTTTCATATTTAAATCCTAATAGATCTAATCCAGTTGTGTAAGCACTTTCCCATTCTTTTCTAGAAGATTTATAATCCATATAGTTTTGAACCATTTCATTTCCAATAGGTTCAACAACATCTTCTGGTAAAATATCTGCTAGGTTATCAAAGTGTGATTGTGAACCTGCAGTGTTTATTGCACCCGGATCATAATCGATAGTTGCTCCGCCATCCTCTTCAGGTATAACTTCAACGGGTCCTTTTAATTCTTCTACGTTTTCATCCTGAACAGCAACTTCTTGCAATTCCTCTTCTGAAGGAATCTCAATTTTAGATCGTGTGTTCGGGAGTCCTTTATCTATATCTGCCATTTATTACTCCTATATTTTAATACCACGTTTCATTAGAGAAGGCAACCCATGAGGTGTTGGCCCTGATTCTGGTGGAATGGTTTTTGTTAGGCTTGCTATGCCTCCTTTTGAAAAAAACTTATCATAATAAGGTTGCATTTGTTCACCCGTCATAGTTGTACCCATAACAGGATGATAGTTTTGTTTTATAATATTCATATCAAGTGCACGTTGATCTTTTTCTTCTTGACTCATTGCTGATAGTTTTGCAGCATCTGATGTTGGTTCAAATATACTTCCTATAAAAGGAATTTTTTGTGCTGCCCTTACATAAGGTCTTGTAGCATTACTTATAACACCTAATCCTGTCTCCATTAAATTTTGTGGTAAGAAACTTTGTATTGGATTCATAATAGTTGTCATAAAATCACTGCCCATTGTACCTGATTCTGGGTACACTCTATCTTTTCTACTATCTAAAGTTTTATTGTATTCTTTACGAGCAAGATATTCGGTAGCACTATTATAATCTTCAAATAAAGAATCAAAATTTTTAAGGTTTGATAATTCAAGTGCTTGTGTTTTATATTGTTCTTCTAAATTTAAAATATCTTTTTGTTTTTCTTCAAGATTAAAATTTCCTTTTAATCCTCCACTACTTTCTTCATTAAAAAATTGCATATCATCTAGTAATTTTTTTTCTTCTTCTATTTTTTTTTCAAGATCTAATATATTTTTTAATTCTTGAAACCCTGTATTATTAACACCTATTTCACTAGCAGCATTTGAAAGATCTCTCATTTGATATTTTTTAGGATCACCAGCTAAACCTAAAGTAATATTAGATATACCTTGTTGAACAGAAGTATCTAGTGGTACTCCTTTAGAAACTTCATTTGCAATATCTAATCCTAAAAAAGCTACTTCAAATGGTCCACCTATTTTCATAAAGGTTCTTGCAAATGGTTTAACACCTGGAATTCTTGCAATTTCTCTAGCTATGTCATCAATAGGTAATCCTGAGTTTAAAGCAATATTAACTTTTTTTGCAACTGCTGGATTTTTTTGTTTTATAAGTTCCAATGTCATATTTAATTGTCTTTTTGCACTTGGAGTAGATTGATCTACAAACTCATTTATAGTCATTGCACCTGGTGGCATTTGAACTGTATACTTTAATTTTTTGGAAGCAGCTTTTATATCTAGTCCTTGATTTTTTAATTCTTCAAGTCTTTTAGGAGAATAATATTTTTCGACTTCGTTAAGAGCTCTTATTCGAGGTAGTTTAACTCCGTACTCTCTTTCAAACCTAGAAGCTAACTTATTTATTTTTTTTGATTCTGTTGTAAAATTATTGGGATTATCTAATATATTTTGTCTAGCTACAGAAAAAGCTGCTTGAAAAGATGCCATTTGTTTTTGATTTAAATTACTATCCATAATATCTACAAATTGTGAAAACTCACCTACACCTGTTTTAGCTGTTCCAGTAACACCTGCTATTTCATTAATATCAAAACCTTTAATTTTATTTTTTTTTAAAATATACGAAGCTTTCTTTTTTAAAGATTCAAAAGTTCCTGTTTCATTTCCTAATTGATCATCAATAAGTTGTAGAGAAATATTATATAATTTAGATTTATAAGGATTACCAAAAGAAAACTTATTCATAGCTTCAAAAAGTTTATTTCCAGATTTACTATTACGTCTTATTGATTTTAATTCTTTAAAACCAAAGTCCATACCAGAATAATGTTGACTTAATCTAGCCGAAGCTGTTGCAGCTTCAGATGTGTTTAAACCTAGTTTTTCTATAATATCATCTGGTACTATTAAACCATTTCTAATAAAATCTTTTGATAGTTTATTATTGTGTAATAATAACATATTTTTAATTGTTTTAGATTTTAAAACTTGAGATTTAGAATACTGTAAGAAATCTTTATCTATAATTTCTCTTAAACCTCCATAAAAAAATTCGTCATTACTTAAACCATATTTTTTTCTTATCATTTTTCCAGTAACATCTTTACCCATAGAATATTTTAAAAATTCTGATTTTAATTTAGGATCATTTAAAATTTTTTTAGATTTTTTATATTTTAATTGTCCAGATTTTCCTTCTTTATGTTTTTGAATGGCAGCGTTTGCTGTTTCCATGTCTTTAAAATATTTTGTTTGACGACTAATAATTTTTCCTTTTTTGTTTTTTACTAATTTTAAATCTTTAACTGCAATTTTACCAGTGTTGGGTCCTTGTTTAACTAGCTTTCCCTCCATAAAACCAATCCGTCCACCGTCCTCGTAACCTGCACGTCCGCCTTCTGCATTTTTTTTACGACCATCAAAAAACTCATCGATGTTTGCTGTGTTCATATCATCTATGTCACTAACCATTTGATCTGATGGAGATAGAGGTTCTTTAACATTAGGATCTATATTTTCTCGAATTGCTTTAGCTTGTTTATTTTGAAGAACACCTGCATAATTTTCTCCGTATTTTGCTTCAGCCCAATCTGGATAAAATAGTGCTCTTGTTTTGTCTGCAAGATCTGGTCTACTATCATTCCATCTTTTAATGTCTGTGTAATATTCTGGTTCTATAATTTTTATTTTTTGATCTATTAATTCAACATAATCATCTGACGTTATGTCAGTTTCTTTCATAGCATCATCAAGAATTTTATTTTTAGCTTTGTTTTTAATAGTCGTTGATTCAACTTGTGCTTTTTTAATAGCTTCAAGAAGATCCATGCCTTCCGATCTAAATTTTTTAGTTAATTTTTCTTCTAAACCTCTTATAGATCCGGTCTTATTTAAATTTTTTAAAAGACTAAATGTTTTAACAAGTCCTGCTCCCGCATAACCAATCCGTCCACCATCCGCTTTCATATTTTTTTTCAAGTATCTTGCTTTAAACTTCTCGTAGTTTGGTGCAGGATAGCCTTCGAACTGTGCGTCTCTTGTTGCTGTATCAAATGCAGATTGAATTGCACCTTCGTTAGGTTCATTAACATTAGATTGTCTAACGTTAGAATGTTTTACTGAAAGAGGTTTTAGACTTGTAGTGTCAACTCTAGGGTTGGCTTTAGTAAATCTGTTGATCGCTTCTATAGCTGTAACATCACTTCTCTTAGGAGGAATAGGTATCTCGCTAGTTCCTAATTTTAATTTACGTTTAAGTAGTTGGTTACTAGATGTTAGATAATTAAATACATCTTTAAGTCTGTAAGGATTCATTATTCTCCTAACATATAAGCTAGGCCACCGCTTGCATATTTAATTGATGGTGTTGTGTCATCTACCTCATCTATAATTTTTTTTATTTGTGTCTCTTCAATTCCATCTGAATAATAAGGATCATTAAATACATCTCCTTCAATTCTAGCATTACTTTCTGTAACTTCTTCATACTCATCAGGAGTTTTCATTGTTTTACCGTCTTTAGTCATAACATCCTCACCTTTTCTAAATTCCATAATCTCAACATCAGTAATCATCTCGTCACCTTCTTTATTAATCTTTTTAATGATTGTATCTCCTGTAGTTACATCTTCTTCTAATAAATAATCCGATTTACCATCTTTAGATTTTAAAGACTTGGCTATTGTTCTATCATTCGTGGGAGTTGTATCACTACCAAATTTTTTAATTTTTTCTGCAAGCTTAAAGAAATATGGAGGAGGCATACTTGACGTAGTTTGCTGTGCAACTTCTTTTGCAACAGTTTTACCGGCTCCTTTACCAAACCCAGAAAATATTCCTGATTTTGCTGCACCAATTCCTATTGTGCCGGCTCCCATAGCTTTTAAAACTAATCTTCTTATTTTATCAACACTACCAACTTTGTAACCAATACGTCCACCATCAGAGTTTAATGTACGATCTTTTGATTGATCAAAGATAGGCTTAATATCTTTTTCAACATCTATATCTTTAAATTTAAAACCACCTTCTTTTCTAGCTTTTTCCATTGCTTCTTTTAACATTTGTAAGTCTCTAGCTTTTTTATTTTTTTCTGTATTACCTACGATGTCTTTCATAAATTGTCTTTTAGATAAAAAGTCTTTTAGATCATCACCGGATTTTTTTATTTTAAATTTTTTTATAAAGTTTAAAAAACCTGCACCTTTTAAACCAATACGTCCGCCATCAGCTTTTTTTACACCAAAAAGCCTTTCAGTATAGTCTGCTATCATTTCATCCCTAATGTCTGGATACTTATCATAGAACTCATCATTTTCTAATTCTCTTATAAACATTTTTAAGTTTTCTTCTTTTTGGTCTTCGTTCATATTTTCTAATTTTTTTCTTATTTGATTATTTACAAAAGCCCCCGCTGCTCCAGGAATACCAACTTCTGCAATAGGTAGATCCATAAACTTACCTGTTTCATTTGCTCTTAATGTTTTCTCTTTAACATTTTTTATGTAATCTTTACCAAACTGTAATGGACTTTTTTTATTCATGGTCATGTTTTTTATAAAATTTATAAAACCTGCACCTTTCAAACCAACACGTCCACCTGTAGCAAAATCTTCTGGATCAATTATGTCCATGATATAATCAGGATCAGCATCTGCCTTAGCTTGTTCTTTTTTTACAGCCTCTTGATATTGTTTTTCTCTTATAGACTCGAGACCTTTTTTATTATCAGCTTCAATACGTGCTTTGATTGCTGCATCTGATTCTTTTATTTCTTTACCACCCATGATCTTAGAGCCTTCAGGAATCTTGTTGCCTTCCATATCCATCACATCTGCTTTTTTAACAGACGTTACTCCAGTGTTAACATTTACTTTAGGTGTATCTATTTGTTTAACAACATTCTCAACTTGACCTACAGTTTTCATATCCTCTGGATTAATACCATTACGCATCATCCGTTCAGCTGTCATCTGTGTATTAAGCTCTATGATTTCTCTTTTAGGTAAGGTTCTAACAACTCCAGTTTGACCCTTCATCATTGTTTGTACGACCCAATTTCTAATAGCTGTAAGCATTAATAATAATTCCTTTTCGTTTTCTCGACTTGTTCATCAACATAGTCTTCAGGGTGTTCTAATAATCCTCCCTGTCTGAATCGCATAATTGCTTGTGTTGTACTATCAACCAAGTCATCATGATCCCCGTACGGAAACGCAGCACACTCTTCAACGACTTCGTCTGCAAATTTCTGTTCAGGACACCATATCATACCAGATTCGAACAAAGGTGCAACCGCATTTACACGTGCATGCTTATCATTTCCTTTTGATGGTGTGAAGTTTACAACGGGTATATCCATCTGTCTAAGCTCATATGTTAGTGGTAAACCTGACGCTTTAGCCTCAACTATCACTGAATCAGGTTGCCAATAAGTATATTGCTCTAAGGCCAATCTCCTTAGTTCAGGAAACTCATAACGTCCTTTTATAGAATCAAGAAGCATTAAATTAGCAGGACTATCTTCATCAGGATAAAATACACCCCAAGTGGTGATCGCCGAATAATCGGCAGTTTCTTTTTTTAAAAATGCAGTATCATAAGATTGTATGACATGATGTAGTTGTGGTATCCAATCTTTGTCCCAAATCCTCCACCACTCTCGTTTAAGAATAGCTCCTTCTTCAGCTGTCGGATTTTGCATCCACTGCGCATTCCATTTGCCCGTGGGCAGTGTTGCTTGGACCTTTTCTAATTCGTCTAACTTCCAATACTCAGGCCAAACGGGTTGAGCTTTATCTGATCCGTGGTCCATGATTGCTGGAAATTCGACCACGTGCCACTGATCAGCTTTCGCTTCTTTTTGATTTTGTAATAATTTACCTGTCAAATCTTTGTTAGACCATCTTGTCATTACAAGTACGATCTTACCACCAGGTTGCAAACGCTGACGTGGACCTGATGTATACCAATCATAAGCAGACTCCATAGCTGTTGGAGATAACGCGTCTTGCTCAGAGTGCGGGTCATCAATAATTAAAAGATCAGCACCCCGTCCGGTTATCGCACCGCCAACTCCAGCTGCAAAATACTCCCCACCTTGTGCTGTTTCCCACCTACCGGCGGCTTTGGAGTCTTCCTGTAAAGTTGTTTTAAAAATTTTAGCATAATCTTCAGAGTCGATTAGGTTCTTTGCTTTACGACCAAATCTAACGGCGAGTTCTCCTGTGTGAGTTGCTTGAATAATCTTGAGTCTTGGCTCACGGCCCACCATCCATGCTGGTAATAAGTATGAGGCGAACTCTGATTTCGTGTGCCTTGGTGGCATGTTGACGATCAATCTATTTATTTTACCTTCTGCGAGGTCATTAAATTTTTGTGCTATGTGTCTATGGTGAGAGCCTTCTATAAAATCGGGCCACACACATTTGACAAAGGACATAAAGTCATTTTTGGCTTTACCTTGTATTTGTTTTTCTGCATGCATGACTTGCAGTTTTTTAAATGTCTTTCTGACGTCTGCAGGTAGCTTACTTATATCTACGTTATTCAAATCCATAAAATTTTTTAAAAAATTTTTTTATAATTTTTTTGCACCATAAAGTGTTGGATATGTTTTTACCACCCTTATCTGTCTAAATCAAGCTATACAACCTAGAGTAGTGGGACCCCTTTTTGTGCAAAGGGTGCATGGGGTAAAAGTTTTAATCGATATTGGTATTGGATAGGGATCCATGTACCGTGTGTTATGCACCTAGGCGCGTTAGCGCCTAGGTAAGAAAGGTTATGCCCAATTTTTTAGAGCATGTTTCTTGATGTAGATCGCAGGACCTACAACAATATCTTTACGTCCAGTGATATAGTTGTCGTTATCGAATGTCATCTTCCACAACAACGTAGCCTCTGGGTTTAGAGGTAAACCCATAAGTTTACCTTCTTCGTTTACTATTAATAGATCGCCGTTCGGCCATCCAATACACTCAACCATTCCACCTACAAAGTCCTGCGCGCTTTTTAGTGTCGGAGTATTCTTCTCATCGTCAATGATTACAAACTCATTCGCGTCTGTACTCAATGTGTTTTTTTTAGTCTGTTCCATATTATACCTTTCTTGTTAATAGGATTATCCTAGTCTAGTTCGGTCCTATTGTCAACTCTTTCAATTCGATATTGTCCACCCCACCTGTCCTCGTTAGTTACTCTGTGATAACCTTGGGTTTCTCGTCTGTGTCTGATAAACACAATCGGTCGACCATGTTCAATATCTTCCATGTGTTCAGATAGCCATTCAAACTTACATCGTTGACTACAAAAATATTTATCTGATCTAGTTCCATAATAATGTTCTTGAACATCACGATCAAAGTATGCATAGCGCCCTCTAATCACACCTCTAGATTTTAGAAATCTATCTTGTGTAACTTGTTCATGGCAAGTTGGTCCTTGGCAAAAAAGTTTGTTAGGCATTAGTGCCTCACTTTCCAAGTTGTAGTTGCAGTTCTATATCCATGACTATCTAAGTCGTAATAAACATAATAAGGAGTTCCATTCTTTGCAACTCCATATCTTGACTTGTCGTCATGTTTGCCTTTTCTTGTAATGTGCTTCTTATGTTTAGAAGCCCAATAAGTTATGTAAAATGTTTTGTTTGTCATATTATACCTTTCTAGTTAATAGGACTATCCTATAACAGATAGTCCTATTTGTCAAACTTTAATTTAGACTTTCTTCATATTTTTTTCTAGCCAATATCTTCGCCTCTCTTGATTGATTTTTATTCTTCATACCTTTAATCATACTAGCCAAATTACTCGGATTGTAGATTGTAAGACCTGTTGAGTTAGTTCTAATTAATTCTGCCTCATCAACTTGTATTCCAAGTTCTGTTGCAAGTTCAATACCCTCACTCAAATACCTGTATGCTTTCAATCCAATTTTTAATTGATCGCATTGTTTTTGAATTGTATCAATCCATTTTTGATGATTAACAACTAGATTACCTTTTGCAATTCGCCATTGTTCAAATTGCTCGTACTCATTTTTAGTACAAGCAATAGCACGTGAACGACAGTAAGATGTTCCAATTACATCAAGATAGTATTGCTCGTTAAAAGTTTTTGCCATACCTTGATCGTCATTGTTATGATAGTTAGTATAACCAAGTGCCTTTGAACACTCATCAACATATTTTGTTTTGTGTGGGTTATCTTTGTTTTCATTTTGTTGTGCAAAGATATCTGGGTTGCAATCCATAGCTTTTAAATCTTCTCGGTAATATGCAAACGCAAACTTTTTACCCTCTTCACTATCATACTCGCTACCATTTAGATTACCAAACAAACCAAAATCAAAGTGTGATTTTGTTTCTGTTGGTTCGCCCTCATCATCAACACCCTCATTGTGTGCAAAGTAAAAGCATTTATCTTTTGCTACAACATCACAAGGTTGACCATATTTCTTTTTAAAGTGTCTTAATGTTGCAACATCATCTGTTGGATAAGACCTTTCAACAACTTCTTTTGCAAGTGTTGACGCAATACCATATTGACTATCAACTTCTTCTCTTGCCATAAGAAATGCCTCACGTTCTTGAGTGTCCTCATTTTCAAATGTATGTTTGATTTTATTAAAGAGTTTGTTTCGCAACTCTGTATTCATTCTTATCTTTGTCATTTTATTACCTTTCTGGTTATTTATTTTTTTTTGCATTTAATTTGTTTTAGCACTTGACAATAGGATAGTCAAGTATTATATTGGATTTGATTAATAAAGTTGCAACTTTATTGATTGGGAAATAGTGTAGGTACTGTGTGGGTAGCTGGTATACCTGGGATCTCTGAGACTCGCTCAAACTGACGGTAGCGGAACAGTCCACAATCACCTACTGATCCCTGGTCAATTGTATAGGTTTCTAGAACCGCTATGGGTACAATTGCAATTGACCTGGGATCAGTTATGTAATACCAAATCGGATGTTTTACTGACGTGGGTATTAACTGATCCCTGGTCCATTAACCAATGTAATGGAAGAGCCCGCAGTGGAATTACCTCTGCTTGATGGACCTGGGATCAGTCATTAATGACTGTGGAAATAAACACTATAACAAGGGTGTCACGCTAGGATATCTGTATGTATAGCAATGGGAAGCGTCTATACCACCCTCGTAGCATAGTGACTGGTCCAGTTTAGAATGATTCTAAAAATCATTCTAAAGAAGGAAAGCAAAAAGCGCCAAGCCTCAAGCAACAAGCAACGCTTGACAATGGTTACGGGATAGTGTAGGATGTATTTAGAAAGGAATAATTATGAAAGCACAAATAAAAGAAATACAAAGAGAAGAAGAAGCAAATAGATATAGCTACAATACAGCATATCACACAAGAAGGATTGCAGATACCCTGGAGGAGATCTTGCGGCTGGTGAAGGAAGACCAGGAGAGATCAAGAAAATATATGGAGGACCGGAAGGATGACTAAGTCCAACCGAGCAGGATCTGAAAGTGTACAGATCCTGCTGCACCATTGGCGCTGGCTAAGGGATCAAGGCCCAAGCTACAAGCATCAAGCAGCAAGCGCCAAGCGCCAAGCGGCAAGCTTGACAAGAAAGAATTATAATGTTATTAAATCCTATAAATTAAAGGAGAAGAAAGTATGAATACAAAAGAAGCATGGCAGCTGGTAGGCGGCCTAAGTAAACCGTCTAAGATGCCGGGCTGGTCAATTGGTATACCCGCGAAGGAATGCAAGACTGGCAGCAAGCTGGTGAATGTTAAGGGCTCAGTCTGTGAGGGCTGTTATGCTCTCAAAGGTTGTTATGTTTTTAAAGTTGTACAAGCAGCTCAGTATAAGAGACTCGAAGCCATCAAGGACCCGAACTGGGTCACAGCTATGGCAACACTTATTAATTCTAAAAAGCCAGATGTATTTAGATGGCATGACTCAGGAGATGTGCAGGACGTGCAGCACCTGGAGAAGATATTCGAAGTCTGTAGATTAACACCGGGCAAGCGTCACTGGATGCCAACCCGTGAAGCATGGATCAAGGACCATATGGAGGCAGCGCCAGCGAACTTAGTTGTGCGGTTCTCTTCACCGATGGTAGATCAGGGACCAGTTAAGAGCTGGGCCAATACGTCGACAGTCTCGACTAAGAGTCGAAGCTGTCCAGCCCCTGACAATAACAACGAGTGCGGCAGCTGTCGAGCTTGTTGGGACCCGCTTGTTAAAAACATAGAATATGGTAAACACTAAAATGTTTGAATTTAAACATCCAAAATATTATACAGAATTACGCAAGCGTAATAAATCGGATCAGGCCATTAGCTTAAAAGCTCACGACGGTGAGTGCGAGCGTGCGCCGGATCCGGGCCCATCTACCAGCCTTGGTTGTCGGGGTGGGCCTAAAGCAACAAGCAGCAAGCTCCAAGCACCAAGCGTCAAGCTTTCGAACCAACCTGATCAAGCATCAAGCGACAAGCGTCAAGCCCTTCGCTGCAAGCGTCAAGCTTAAACCCGCAAGCGTCAAGCTCCAAGATTCGTGAACCACGGAAAAGTTTCACGGTACCTGGACCAAGGGCCTCTGCTATGATAAATGTATTGTTTGGATGCTTCACATGGAAGGCTATTTGGTGTGGTGAGAACCTTATTTTATTCCCCTTACAGACCTTTAATTCTACAGTGAAAAAGTGGCCAGAACTATTATAGCCCAATAGATCGGGAGTACCAAGTAAGCTATTATTTTCAAGTCTATTCCACGATATTTCAGGTATAAATTTTTTAACTTTTGCATATAATTTTTGTTCTGGTTTCAAGGGAAGTTAGTAGTCCCGTTGAAGCTTTTCAGGTAAGATAAGACTCGATGGTTTCTCGGTTTTCATAACCAATCTGTGTGCACTATGACCTGGCTGACCAATAATAGGAGTAGCATTTTCATGTACTTCCATTCTTCGAATAGCATGTAGTTTTCCATTTATCTCTACATAGATTACGGCGTTCTTTACTGCGTCGCTACCTTTCGTAAAGTTGCTTAGATACAACTGCAAGTCTTGTACTCTCATGAATTTTTTCTTAACTTGATAGATAAATCCTCTATCACTTTTTTATAACCTTGCAAGAGGTTTTTGTTCTTTTCATTTTCAGATGCAATTTTCTTTAATTCAAAAATTTCTTGTCTTTGTGTTTCAACTAAAGTCTTATAACCTTCTATAGTATCGTGTAATTCATCTGAACTTCTATGCACTTTCATAGTTGACAATATAGGATAGTTCCCTTAAAAAGTCAATATGGGTGTTCCAAAAAGATTAACAGAAATGCAACAACGATTTGCTGAGTACTTAGTATTTGGTGGACCAGATGGACCAATGACTAAACGTGAAGCTGCTATCGCTGCTGGGTACAGTAAAGACAGAGCAATGAGAGAAGGATCAGAACTTACAAATCCTAGATACTCTCCATTAGTTGTTAAGTACATTGGTGAACTAAAAGAAGAAAGACTTAGAAAACATGAAGTGACTTATGAAGGTCACATTGCAGAACTTGCAAGACTTAGAGAGGCCGCTTTAAAGAAAGGATCATTCTCTTCAGCAGTGAACGCGGAAGCAAACAGAGGAAAAGCAGCAGGATTATACATAGATAGGAAGATAATAAAAACAGGAAAGCTAGAGGACCTATCAGAACAAGAGCTAGAAGCAAAAATGAAACAGATAATAGACGACTACGGACAGTTAATAAATGTGACTCCATCTATATCTTCTGAATCTTCTTCACCCAATGACGAGGAATCATCGTTCGATCCCCAAAAGTAATTCCATCTTCATCTTTATCGTAAGACGCAAATAATTTTATAGATTTATCATCTTTAGAATACAACCAACCTTCATTAACAGGTGTTGCTAATTTCATTTTGTTAAACTCTTTCTCGGTAGCCCAGCCAGAGTCACTGACGCAATCAATCCACTCCACTCTAACTTTAGAAAAAGGTATATCGGCGGACTTATCAGTTAACGATACTTTTCTTCTTTTTCTAGGCATGTACCTCTTTTATACCTGTCGACACTATAAGACAAATTTTTTTTATCACTGCGCTTTTTTTAAAAAAAGTAAAAAAAGTGTCGACAAGGGGTGA
>VTLG01004649.1_pt1 | contig 16202 bp, 21 predicted proteins | sample 4694571 | NCBI WGS metagenome assembly VTLG01 (sample SAMN12604809, study PRJNA352737) | marine metagenome | biome: ENVO:00000447; feature: ENVO:00000209|ENVO:00000569|ENVO:01000036; material: ENVO:00002151; isolation source: viral sequences binned using virsorter ...
TTTAGTAACACATCCACATTACTCATCCGTGCTCTCCATCTTGGTTAACGATTCTCGTAATTTCATTAGCTGATACTCTTGCTCTAGGGTTTGCTTTTGGGTCTGAATCAAAAATGTCGACAACGTGACATCCATTTCGATGCGCTGCTGCTCGCCATGTTCATGGTGTCTTTGTATCGAATCAGAAAAGGCTTGGTGTTTTTCGTTGGTTTGCTGAAGGCCTTCTGAAAGCATATCCAGACGTTGATTCAAGTGATGATTGGTCTCACTCAGCCTCCAATTTTCATGGCTTTGTTCAACCACCTCCTTTTGGGTCTCAATGAGCCCGACGGTCAACTGAGCAAGCAAGGTGTCCATGTCATCAAGCTTGGCTTCATAGTTAAACTGCCACGTCTCTGGGGTCACCGTGATTTGGGTGATGGCCTGAGCGCCAGAGAACTTCAATAAGAAATTTCGGGTTAAGTTGTTGCCTTCTTCACTGGTGCGTTCGTTGCTCTTGCGCTTAGATTGCACCACCATGTGATTGGCCGACACCAATACGCCTTCTTCGCTCACTAGGCCTAGCCAGTTAAATTCAAAGTTGCCCACTGTGTTGTCTAAAATCAGCGAATACACCACCTCATTTTGATTTACGCAGGCACTGCGCGTCGGCGCGCTTCGATAGACAATCTGTCGACTTGACGGCAGAGATTGGTCGCGTTGTGGTGGTATCTTCGGGTCGAGATTAGGCACATGGGCCAAGACAAACTCGCGGATCACCAAAGGTTGTTGTGCTTGTTGTTTTTGAGCAATCAACTGCTCGCCCGCTAGGGTAATGACGGCCATAACTTATCCTATTGATGCACAGTACGTTTCATGGGTATGACTGAACTCAGTGACGCTGATGTGAGGATGAGCGCTGGTCGTCACATCAAAACTGTATCGACGGCAGGTTCTGCCATACTGACGAACCAAGGCGTCCATCAAACCCGGTACTTCATTTAAGTCGCGGTCTCGCACTTTCACACTCACCACATCCCATGGGTAATAGCTCAGCAGCTCATCGATTTCGATATGGGGGTAACCCAGCTGCTCAAACATGGCTTCCCAACCCACTTCTGAGCCGCTCCCGATAGCAAACGCGTACGCAAATTTCACTCGAATGCGGTAGATACGCTCGGGCTCTTGGGGCAAGCGCTTGATGTCGCGCTGCCACGCCATCAAGTCAACAAACTCAATCGGGGCGACCATCGGATCTAACTGTTTAAGCGGCCACTCTAAGACGTCTTGAACTCGCGCCCAGTAACCCAACAATGTTTGCCCCAACGCAAACATGGCCCCCTTGCCCATCCAATGCTTGAGCGTGAAATTAGGCTGCTTCAATGGTGATCTCCAAATGCCCAAGCCTTGGCACTTCCATGCCATTGGACAGGTCCGCATTATCAAACTCAATCGACGCCAACACTGGAAACTCACCGTGCAATTCTTGCGCTAACTTCGAAAAACTAAAGCGCGAGGAAGGCTTGGTTTTGGTCGCCTGATAATCAGTGTTTTGCCTAAAGGCCGAGCCAATAAACAGCGCCATGTTCGCTTTTAGTTGCACGCTTTCTTCATCGGATAACAGACGCGCCACCCAGACTCGACACGTCACCGTTATGCTATTACCAGGCATGGCGTACACCTTAAGATCATCGCCATGGCCATGATTGCCTTCTTGGTTGATGTGCATGTTTAAATCCGCCAGCATTTGCGGCGATGGCTCACCCGAGTCGAACAGAATATAAGCGTTGGCCGAGCCAGGCCCTCGCGGCGCGTTGTGCTCGAAGTAAATGTTTTCGCTGTTGATGCCGGCGCGCAGCATCAGCAATGAGCGATACGCCGCATCGATGTGCCATTTCGCAACGCTACTGAATTGATTGCGGATACGTACTCGTAACTGGTCGTCACTCTCTTCATCCGCGCCCGCTTCAATCAACCAACCAGCAGAGTTCACCACACGGCTAATACCTGGAACCGCCGACGTTAAGACGTGGAAGTAGCCTTCGCCTAAGTTAAAGGCGGCGCCTTGGTGTTCGGCCTCAACTCTGCCAATGATTGAAGCTGCGTTTTCCGGTAATGTCGTGTCCTGGCTGAGTATCACTCGATAAACCGCGCCGTTAATCGAGTCGGTTTGTATCACCGTGCCCTTGGGCACTACTATCGCTGGCCCTTGCTGCGCGGCTCGGTGAATCACGACCTGCCCAACGGCTTTGGTGGCAGGTTTGCGCTTCACGTTGAACTGCCACGCCCACAGGTCGAGCCATTTGTCTTTGGCTGTGGCCACGAACATATTAGGCAACACGTACCCCACCAAAAAGCGGTTCACCAACCACACAGTCGGCCCAATCACCATGGTTTCAATCAAGCGCCAAAATGGCGAATATTGAGAGTCGTTAGCAATGGTGCTGCCTTGCTTCGCCGCTTCTTCTTTTAGCGTTGCTTTCCACTCTGACGCCTCAAGCGGTAACCCCGCTTTTTTGGCCAGCTCAGCAAAGTTGGGTTTTGGAATATCAGTCAATCTGCACCTCTGTTGTTACGCTGCCAAATTGCATCGTCTCTGCAAAAATATACAGTTGCCCATCGCTCACCTCTTCAATGCGCACCGTCCCAGGCACCAAACGAACGTCCTCTTCCACTAACAGCTCTAGCTGCGTGCGCGCGTCGGCTTTTTTTGCGGGGCTGCGCTCAGCAATCAAGTGGATGGCTACGTTACTTTCAATGATCGCGTGTTTGATATCTTGAGCGATGACCGCTCGGTCTTGAATTAATACAGGATTGCGACCTGCATCCAGCACCACATCACCGTTTTCAATGAGAACGTCTTGATATACGTAGTCCTTCATTAGCCAGCTGCCATCTCTAATTCACTCGCCATGTCTTGTGGACTGCTCATGTAAGTGGGGTAAATCGCCACACCGCCATAATTAGTCGAACTCGTTTGATAGTTGGCAATGCTCTTGGCTGCGCCCCCTGGCTGGACCTGAGCTTGAGGTGTCGCGCGCGCAACGGATTTTGACTTCACAGGCGCGCTATCGTCCTCATCACCAAAACTAGGTAACCAATCAACCAGCTCTTTTAGGCTCTCCCAAATACCCGCTAACTTTTCGTTGAACCAACTAAAGACGCTGCCAAAGATATTGCGCATCGCGTCGGCCATCTGACCTATGAAGGCAAAGCCACTGGTATCGATAAAGCCACTCATCACCCACTGCCACCCAGCCGATAGGAATTGAAACATCGTTTGAAATGGTAGGGCCACAAGCTCTAATGCCTCTAGGATCACGCTAACCCACCCTACCTCTGCCATCTCTGCCTTGAGTGCCTGCCAGCCATACAGTAGGCTCTCAAATCCGCCCTTCACCCACGACACCATTTGCCCAATAAAGGCAAAACCGCTGGTATCGGTAAAGCCACTCATAACCCATTGCCAACCTGCCGATAAGAAGTTGAATAGAGTCTTAAATGGCAATATCACCAGCTCTACCGCACTAGAAATTGCGGTAAACCACCGTGTATCAGCCATTTCCGCTGTAAACACGCGCCAACCCAATACTAGGCTCTCAAACCCGCCTCTCAACCACGACACCATTTGTCCAATGAAGGCAAAGCCACTGGTATCACTAAAGCCGCTCATTACCCATTGCCAACTAGCGGCAATGGCCTTAAACACAAAGGTAAACCCATTCATGAGCAAACCTATCGAGCCAATAACACCCGCAATCACCCAGCCCACGCCTGTTGCCACGACGCCGACCACATCCAACACACCAGATAACACCGACCCAATAGCTGAAAAGCCGACTTTCACGGTTTCCCATAACACCTGAAAACCGCGAAGTAGAACGTCGCCCAGCATCTTGCCCAGCCCCATCACGATATTGAGCAAAGGCTTGAACGCATCAAACAACGTTGATACCGCCTGCATGGCCGCATCAGCGGTATACTCAATAGCCTGAAACACCGCGTTATCACCCAAGGAGGCTTTCAGATCATCCCAGTAATAAATCAGAGCACCCACTGCGGTTACCGCAGCAATCACCGCGCCCACGATCAAGATAATAGGATTGGCGGCAATGGCGATGTTCGCGGCGAGCATCGCAGCACGAAAAGCGCCTAACCCTTGAGTGAGCAAGGCGTTAACACCGGCGAACACCTTCATAGTGAGCATGTAAGTTGCCATTGCTTGTTTACCCAAACCCATCATCAAGGTAAATGCACCGCCTGCTGCCGCCGCACCTAAGATCGCCATAGCAGCAAAGCCAATGTATTTGGTCAGGTTCGGGAACATCTCTGTCCACTCGATGATTTCCATCGCGCCATCGGCCAAGCTCGACACCACAGGCAAGAGAGAAGGCAACAACGCCGCACCAAAGGCGGTTCGAACGGCAAACACGCCTTGTTCGAGTCGCTCCCATTGGTCGGTCATACTGTGGGCCATCTTAATGGCTGTGTTTAGGTTACTCGCATCATTTAGCTCTTTGACGCTCGATTGAAGATCACCCGTTTTTCCGATCAAGTCGGTGATAAGCAGAACGGCTTCATCAGAGCCGAAAGCTTGTTTTATCTGGTCGATTTCGAGTGAATCTAAATCACCAAACTGGCTCTGCAATTTCGACATGATGTCGAACATTGGCAGCATCTTTCCGTTGCTGTCGGTAAACGCCATGCCTAGCTTGTCTTGCGCTTTCACCACGCCGTTCATAAAGGCTTTATAACGAGTCCCCGCTTCACTGCCAGACATAGAGCCTTGCAACAGACCAAGAACGGCCATTTGTTCTTGAATGGCTACGCCATGAGTTTTACCCAATGCACCGACACCCTTGAACGCATCCGACATGCCTTGACCTGTCGTTTTGAACATCTCAACAGATTTGGCGGTCATGCCGGCGACTTGCTCAGCCCAGTTATCTTTACCTATCCGCTCCGCTTGGTCTTTAAACACCGAGTACATGGTGCCCATGTAGTTGGTAATGGTGGCGGTATCCGCTTTAGTCGCAGCGGCTAAAATAGCCGAGCTTCTAGTGACACCCGCCAGTTCATCACCTGTCATGCTACCCATAGCAGATTTAATGTCGTAAGACGCCGCCACGAATTCAGTGGCCGACTTACCGTATTCAACCGAGAACTTCATCGCGGTTTGAGCAAGAGTTTTTAGTTGATCATCGGCAACGCCTAGTGATTTCACCTCACCTAGCGCCCTGTCCATTTCAATCGCTGGCATTAAGGCTTGTTGCAGAGCAAAACCCGCACCAACCATGCCAGCGGCGCCCGATACCATAGTCTGAGTACCTTGTTTGTAGGTATTCGTGACGTCGGTGAGTTGACGCTGAATGTGACCTAGAGGTTTAGATATCTGGTCAATCAATCCAACTTGAAATCTGAGGGCTTCTGGTAACATTCACTTCTCTCTACTAACCTGGTTGGTTAACCGCTAAAGGCCTTGGCCACACCGCTAGCGGTGACGGCTTGCATGTTTTCCCAATGGTTCTTCTCTAGCCAAATCGCATAAGCCAGGTTCTGGTCAGTATCTGGCTCATTGGGTAGCCACTTTCGCCGCCACGCGTACATTTTTTGCCTGTCGCTGCTCTCAATGGCAGCGACAAGCCCATCTATTTTTTTACCGAGATGGAGAGTTTGGGTGCGTACTCTTTAAGAACCGCGCCATAGATCTGCGTTGCTGCACCTGGGTTCTGCTGAGTCAGTTCACGCAGCGCATCTTTTGAATCAGCGCTAACACAGCTCATCAAGAAATTATGGGCCGCGCTACTCGCATCACCTTGCAAGATGGTGTTTTGCGCCTCGTCGTACTCGACTGGCGTTGGGTTGAACTCTAGGTCTGTTGACCCAACGGTTAAAACAATGGGTTTTGTCATGCTGCTTCTCGCTTTAACGTTTCGTAAATTCGGGTGAGTCCGGTTTCCAATTGACGCTCTAACCGTTCAAAACCGTCCTTCACTTCTTCTTTGGTGGCGTAACTCTCCGCCACATGAGTTTTATAGTCGGCAAGCTCTTTTGAGAGAGAGAACAGCTTGCCAATCAATGCTCCGGTTAACATCACCAACAAGGTAGCCAAGGCAACCAGAGCCGATAGCCAAGTTGGGTCCATCGCTACTCCTTTTGTGGGATTTCCTTCAAACGTTTACCCTGAAGAGAGGCAATTACATCGTCCACGGTCTCTTGGATCACGTCGTTGGTACTCAAGTCACGAAGCGCTTTAAGTCCCCAAATAATGGTGCGAGATGCGAATCGCTCAAGCACCACTTCCCAAGTGATTTGGAGAAACAGCCCTTTCAAGATTTCGAATAACGTCTTGCCGATGATCCCCGTTAAAAAGCTCATGATTGTTCTCCCATCATGGATAAATAAGCGTTGAGGTAATCCGCTTCTGTGGCTTTACCTGCGGACGTGTTCCAGTACTGTTTGGCGTAACGCGCTAAGCCCTTGAGATCATCCGCCTCTGGCAAGGCTTCTGGGAATCGGATCAGGTTCAAGCGTGCCGTGGCCACCGCGAATTGAGGGGAAATCACCATATAGTCCGCATCCTGTTTTTCGACGGGATCAGCGGTGAGCGGCGCAAACATCGAGAGCGCGTCCAACAAGTGAGGCCGTGTTTTTCCTAGCCATTCAATCAACCAAGCAAAGGTGGCGGGCTCCATTTGAGTGAACCCAAGCGCAGGACCTCGCACCTGCTTGGCGTACGTCAAGGCACCGGATTCATGGGCGACAATCATCACTATCAGGTTGATGGCGGCTTGGGTATTCAGCTTGCCATGCCCGCCTGTGACCATGTCTAATTGGTCGAGTACCGGCTTAATCACATGCTCGATAAAGAGCGTTCCTAATTTCATCGTTTCATCTTCTCCAAATCGCTTTGACAGTGAGTGCAGTACTGACACCCGGTCATGTGTTGGCGGCGAGCTTCGGGGATGGGGTCGCCGCACTCACCACATTCCTGCGCACTCTCTCGTGAGGCTTTTGGCTTAGCCCTTGCCAATTGGTTGGCCAATGCCACTTCTGTGAGTTGGGCTTCAATATCACAAGCATGGTCGATAACATCTGGCATCCTGCCTCCTAATTACTGGATCAGATCTTCGGTTTCATCGGGGCGTAGATATGGCACGCCGTTGATTTTCACAAAGTCTGGGCTGGTCACTTCGAACGGCAGCTTATGCACAAGCGCACTGCCCCCGCTGGTGTCGGCGTCGAGTAAATCCGAGATCTTGATACGACAACCAAAGGCTTCGATTTTCAGTTCGTCTTTATCAATCTTGCCGTAGAACAGCGCATCAAAATCCGGCATACCACGCCAAGAGCCAGCGCCTCTCGCGGCCTTGCTCAACTGATTAAATTGCTGCGTGGTTAGCTCCATCTCGCCACTGGCTTCAACATCGCCGTCGACATAACCATCCGGCACGCCCGAGGTTTTATTGACGGCGGAATTGTCCGTAATAGAAAGGCTGACTTTTTGCGCTTTGAGTTTGTAGTCGCCCATTGAAAAATGCATGTTCTTACCAGAAATACGCATGCTCATGGATTAAGCCTCCGTGTCGGCTGGGTTAGAGAGATCGAGACCAATATTGACCACGATGTATTTTGGGCAATTGTGTGGGCGCACCATCAAACCAATGTTGACTTTGGTTTTTGTCATCCACTGAATCGACACGTCTTCTTCGCGCGGTGCCATAATTTCCCCAGGGAACGGGATCCCCCCAATCTCGGTGGTCTTCGACATGTCACGCATGTCTTTGCTGAAGTAAGTTCGATTAAGCTCGATACTCGGTGGCGTCGAATTAAGGATGCGATCGGCAATGCGGCGAATCGCTTTAATACGTACTCGGCGGTTCAACTTTTGAACGGGGCGAACGTATTCTAAGAATTGATAGTCTCCGCCTTTGGTTTCCAGTGTGGTGGCGTCGGTCCAGTACACCCCTTCCATATCGGCGTACCATTGCGGCAAGGAATAACGTGCATTGGCCAGCGCTGAAATGGTGCTCATTTCCAGTGGTTTTCCGGCGCTGTCGATAGGCATCTCGCCCAGGCCTAAAACGCTGCCCGTGGCCACTCGCATTGGGCTATCGGCGACGGTGACCGCGCGGTCACATAAGCGTCCTCCCAATACGCCGATGTTATTGCCATTGAGCATAGGTACCGGTGTCACGAGGTTGGCAGATACACCATTGATTAATGCTAATAGGCTAGTTTCGTATTTGGCCCAAGTTTGCTTGCTCTTATCGATGCCAGGACACGCCGCTAAAAAGAACACCCAACGGCCCAGCTTGGCGGTCAGTTCGGAGGCTTTGCTTTGCATCGCTTGGAAGTCCGCTTTGCTGCTTACCACATCGACAATGCACACGCCTTCGAACGAGTCGGTACGATTGGCAATATCGACGGCTTCCTGCCACGTTTTACCTTCAGCGAGACCAAACACGGCGCCTGTCCAGTTCTGTTTTCCATTAAGCTGAGCGGCTTTCAAGTTAGCGCCCAGCACGTCATCCGCGACGACATCATCAAGGTTAGTCATGTTGTTGACGCGTGTGACTTTGCCTTGCAGCTCTGCTTTATCGGTGCGCCCGATATACAGCAGGTGGCGTTCAATCTCTGGGATCCCACCTTGCCCTAAATTGAGGTTGTTGACCTCGACCTTTCCGGTTGCCATTAGTTATGTCCTCGCTTATTTTTGCTTTCTGGCTTGCTCAAAAATGGTGATGAGTTGGCGGGTGACGTCACGCTCTTTACTGCCTAATATCTGACGTTCTGCCAATGGAATATCCCAAGCGGTGACACTCGGCTGATTGCTCAGCTCTCGGATAATTTGCCCAGCTTGGCCATGGCTAACGGTGGCCATCAATAACTTGAGTGAGGGTTTCTTCCTTCCCTTGCCACTCTTTCTTGCGACCGTGTAGCCCAGTTCCCTCATTTTTCGCGCTTGCCCTTTGGTGCAAGGCGCGGAGTAGTCGGGTGTTCCCCAACGCTTTTGCATTTGGCGCTTGGTCATCTTTTGCTTTTGACCAAGATGATGCCGAGCTGCAATTTTTGCGGTGAGCTTGTTGCTCCAAGTCAGGTCGAGCATGTTGGCGTTTCGTACATAAGGGGTTAACCCTTTCGCCATGCGCCGCATAACTTTGCCGCGCTTCTTCCCTTTTTTGGGTTCTAATGCTTGCCCGTGAATATCTTTTTGTTGCTGAATGCGTTTGCGTGTATTGGCTTTTTCCCAACGGCCAAGGGTTTTCAGTATCCAAACTCGCTTCTTTGGTGGCAGTGCTAACATTGCAAGCTTTTCTTGCATGTTGAGCACATCCCTTTGATTCGCATTAATTGTTGGTTTCATTCACCAACTCCGCTTCTTCTGCGGTGTAAATCTCCACGGCTTGAACTCGATATCTCATGCCACGCCAAGTGATCATGCCGGCTTCATCTGGGACCAACTCAATGGGCTCCATCAACTCAAGTTCAATACTCACATCGGCCGCTTCACTGCTGATCACATCGACCGAAAGCGTGGGGTCTTCGAGCTCTTGCTCGTTGCGCTCTTCTTCATGATCACTGAGCCAACAAGCAATAAGAGCTAGTAAGCAGCGTGGGTCCAGTAATTGGTGAGGAAACTCCTCAACCGAAATCACCGCGTTATATTTCCAGTAACAGGCGATATACCCGCCGTTCCCACGGTCTTCACCGCTTGGCACTATCGAGCCGTTTTCTTGCCAAGCATCCATTTTGTTCTCAAGCACATTGCTATTGAGATGGCTGACGATGTAAGCCGTTAAGTGCTCAAGCTTGGTTTGGTTGTAAATTGCACTACTCATATCACGCCAATCCCATTCGCACTGCGGCCAAGCAGTTGAGAGACATCTTTGTTACTTTGCGCCAGAAAACGTGCCGCCTGTTGCGGTTCATCTAACGCCGCATTGTCCCCTTCTTTGCGCCTATCTTGCGTGGCGAACTCGGGTAACAATTCCGAGTGTGCTCGGCCATACACAGCTCGTTTATACAAGGCGGTTTTGGCGACGCTTAGTGATGGCGGCATTCCCTCGACCAACAGGCTCACTAACTTCTCTTGAATATTGTTGGCCGCTATCGTGATGGCCACAGCTATAGAGTCGTTATCAAACGTATGCGGAATGCGGCGCAGTTGACGAAACTCATCGTTCGTTAAATCGGGCCAGCCTTCACCGGGTATCGTGGTGTTTGCTGCACTGTTTACTTTCCCGCCAAAACTCATCACGCCCCCTCGTTTTTCAACGTAAATAATTAGGTGCGCCTCTGGCCACTGAGTCGACGAAATAAGCCAGGTGATGAATCACTTGCTCTTCCTCGTCAGTCGAGGCGCGGTGGCATAGGAGCCTATTTAGTTAGAGGTTGTCGCCAGTCTCTAACGCTCGGATACGTTGGTCGATGTTATCGATCATGGTGCTTACCCCAATCGCGCTGTATTGCTCATGCGCATTTTGAAGATGGCTTCGCGCTGTCTGTAGCGTGTCTATATCCCCCACCGAAGCGGCGTGGGGTTTACCTTGCTCATTTCGAAGCAAGTGTAAGCCGGCGAACTTCAACCATTTCGCTGTCGGCTTCTCATTGATACGCCACACTTGAGTGACCTTCTCGAAGACGAGGGAGAAATAAGGTTCAATGGACTGACCTTTGTCTGCCATTCGCTCAGACCAGGCCAATACTTCATCGGCGCAGAAGGTCGCAAAATCACGCTTGAATCGCTCGGGCGTATCGAGCCCGCGTTCAATGGCGATGTCACACCACTTGATGGCAGTATCGAGATCTTCGATATCAAAGAGCCAAATCACCATTTGCGTAAACAGCGGGTTATCGAACTGCTCATCACCGGCGAGGTAAGCTTCAATCGCGTCGCGATATTTAGGGACCAACACTTCGCGTTTGTGGTTCACCTTTTCATCTTTACGATTGAAGGTTTTGAGTACCTTCAAATCGCTGTCGAGTTCGGCGAGCAATAGATGCAAACTGTTTGGGTTAGCAACACACTGTATTTCAGCTGTCGATTGCTTTTGTTGTTTTGCCAAGGCTTCCTGGCGCAACTTTGCTAATGGGCTGGCCATACATTACCCCTTCGCAGATTCAACAACAGTTACGTCTTCAATCGCGGCAAACTTGTGGTAGTTACCGACGGCATACCCTTCCATACGCAGGTATGACGTTTCAAAGCGTTTACGGTCTTCTTCATTGCGAGACTTACGCCACTGCGTCCCTTTTTGAGTCAGGATTTGCAGGTTGGATAAATTCGTTACCCAAATCATATTGGGCGGGAAAAATGGTGGGGTGTAGACGGTTTTGCCTGCCACTGTCTTCGCCAAACTTTGCGCGGCTTTATGCTCAGTCGGTACTTCCGCCGATTCCAACAAGCGATGCTGCTCTGCAGCGACTAAGTTGCGACCAATCAGCACAACCAAATCCGGATCGTCTTGATGCACTTCGTGAATCGTGGTGTTAATTAAATCGTTCACGAGCGAGTCGAGGTTTTTATACGCGCCGTCTGTGTTGCCCGTAGAATCAAGCTTCGCATCAGGCAGGACTTGTGCCGGCGCCTTTTCTTTTGCAAGCTGCAGCCAACCTTTATTAACGTCTTCACCCATTGGGTTCGCTTTCGGGTCGGTGTTTTCACCCGCAATCGTGGTTCCGTGGAAACCAATACGCAGCTTATCTAGCGCAAAATTACGTGTGATGGCGTTATTCATCAGCTTCATCCACTGACCTTTACCACCTGAATTCGCCCAGATGGTCATGGTGATCCAATTAATGTGAGCGCCTGAGTCGGTCTCGGTTAACTCATAGGTGTTACCACTTTGGTCAAGAGCGCCCATGAAACGACCGTCTTTGACACGCCCTGTCAGTAGACCCGCGTCACCCACATCAATCACTTGACCTTTAATCTGGTCAACCGAGATATTGGAGATACGATTTAAAAACGCGTCCGATTCGACAATCGCTTGGCGAAGCTTGGTTTCCATCACTGGGGTAATGTTGAACTGCTTTGAGGCATCCGCTACACCGCCGGCTTTAGCCACGGCTTGACAATATTCATCTAAAAATTGAGTCGATACGGCATTAAGCATTTACACCACCTCCACAATTGATTCGCCGCCATTACCTTCTTCACCAGGCTTTTGCCCTGGGACTTCTTGCTTAAGCTCGGCGAACTGGGTTTCTAGGCTCTTTACTTGCTCGGTGACGGGCGCGAGCTGCTTCTCCAATTCACTGGAAAACTGCTCTAAAGAGAACGTTTGAATTTCGCCTTCAGGGACGGCTTCGGGTTCATTAGGCGTTTGCGTTTGCAGGTTAAACTCTTGCTTGAGTTCTTCCTTTAGCTCACCTTTCATGATGCCGAACTGCTCTTTCAGGGCAGCTTTGAGTTGTTCTTCGGTCACTTCTTCTTCCTCTGGTTCAGGATCCGGTTGTGGCTCTGGCTGTTCGTCACCAGAATTGAAAAAGGCATTACACAGAGCAAAAAAGCGATCGGTTCTGGAATAGCACTCATCCAAGTTGATGGCTTCCAGTTGGCTACAACTGAGCTCTGTGGTGTGGCCTTCTTGTCGTGAAAACTGAAGTAATGACACACCAGACGATGCTGGGGAATCGGTCACGGCTAACCCCATTAGGTAGCACTTTCCTTGCCCTTTATAATCTGGATTGGGTTCAATGGAGGTAAACAGCTTCTGCCCAAACTTATTGGCTTCAAGTAAGTATTGATTAGGTTCAAGCTTGGCAAACAAGCGCATTTTGCCGTCCACTTCTTCGGCTTTGACTTCAAGCACTTTGCCCCAGTTACTGCCGTAACCAGCAAAGCGTTTATGCTCTGGCCAAATCAACGCGGTGTATTCACTCAGGGCATAATTCTCGGCAATCTGCGTGAGCCATTCGCGGGTGATCTTCCGACCATCAACCGTTGGCCCTTCGGTTGCTACAATTTTCCAATCGCTGATTTTTGCCATTTGAGTGTGTACCTATTGTTCATTGGTCAGTTCGTGTTTTGAGTTTTCACAATACGCCTTTGAATCGGCCGTTTCAGCCACTTCAATTCCGACCAATTCGGATATGAGCACTATCCGAAATTATCCGAACTTTGCTATGCAATTTAAGGAGTTAACTGGGCTTATTATTGGCTCATGGCATATACTCCTGAAACACGACATGCAGCCAGAGCCCTGTATTTAAAGGCTTGGACACCCAAAGAAATCGCTTCCGAGTTAGGTTTGAACAGCACACGAATTATTTATCACTGGGCTGACAAACACGGATGGCGTGACATGCTGCGCGAACAAACGATTGATGAGTCGATCGCGCGCAGAATTGAAACCCTGCTTGAGTTGGAAAATCCCACCAAAGGCCAACTCGACATGCTTGATAGACTCATCAAGCACCATGTACAGCTAAAAAAATTCCACGCTCAAGCCCAATCTACCCAAGAGAAAAAAGCTCAAACAGAAAAGGAAGCAGCGACTAACACTCATCGAAATAACTCGCGTTCCAAAAAGTCTGACGACAAGTCAAACAAGAAAAAAAGTAAAAAGAAGAACCACATTGATGAGCTGACCAAAGAAAACTTTGCAACCTGGCATGAATCACTCTTTGAATATCAGCACACGATGCGTAACAACCTGCATCAGCGTACACGTAACATTCTGAAATCACGTCAGATTGGCGCGACCTACTATTTCAGTGGTGAGGCGCTAGAGGACGCGATTTTGACGGGTGACAACCAGATATTTTTGTCAGCGTCTCGCGCCCAGGCAGAAGTATTTAGAAGTTACATCATTGCGATTGCTCAAGCGTTCTTAGGCATCGAATTGACCGGCAACCCGATCATTCTCTCTAATGGCGCAGAGCTGCGCTTTCTTTCGACCAACTCTAAAACCGCGCAAAGTTATCATGGCCACGTTTATGTGGATGAGTACTTTTGGATCCCTAAATTCGATGAGCTCAACAAACTCGCGTCCGCCATGGCGACCCACAAGAACTGGCGCAAAACCTACTTCTCCACCCCCTCGGCTAAAACGCACCAGGCTTATACCTTTTGGACAGGTGACCAATGGCGCCAAGGTCGAGATACCCGCGCCAATATTGAATTTCCGACTTTTGACGACTATCGAGACGGTGGACGCCTCTGCCCTGACAAGCAGTGGCGTTACGTAGTTACAATTGAGGATGCCGCAGCAGGAGGCTGTGAGCTTTTTGATATTGATGAGCTGCGCGACGAATACAGCAAAGACGATTTCGATAATCTGTTTATGTGTATCTTCGTCGATGGCGCCAGCTCCGTCTTCAAGTTCTCAGCGCTTGAAAAAGCCATGGTGGATATTAGCCGGTGGCAAGACTTCAAGCCCAATGACAACGATCCCTTCGACCGGCGTGAAGTTTGGTTAGGTTACGACCCAAGCCGAACCCGAGACAACGCCTGTTTAGTTGTAGTGGCCCCGCCTATTGTCGCCATTGAAAAGTTCCGAGTCCTGGAAAAGCACTATTGGCGCGGGTTGAACTTTCAGTACCAGGCTCAGCAAGTCTCAAAAGTGTTTGAGCGTTACAACGTGAGCTATTTGGGCATCGATACCACAGGTATTGGCGCGGGTGTGTATGACTTACTCAGCAAAAAGCACCCGCGAGAAACCGTGGCCATTCAATACAGCAACGAGAGTAAAAACCGATTGGTGATGAAGATGATTGATGTAGTCGAAGCCAATCGCATTCAATTTGATGCTGAACACAAAGACATTGCCATGGCCTTCATGGCCATTAAGCGGGCGACCACCAACAGCGGTAACAGCATGACCTTCAAAGCTGAGCGCAGCGAGTTAACCGGACACGCCGACGCATTCTGGGCGATTTCTCATGCCTGCATTAACGAGCCGCTCGATCACTCAGAAAAACGCAAATCAACTTGGCAGATGTAACTCTATGACTGAACAGAAAACAGAAACAATCACAAATGACGAAAGCTTAATGTTTAGCTTTGGTGAGCCTGAGATCATGAATCGTGATTTTACCAACTACGATTACAGCGAGCTCTTTTACAACGACGATGGCGACTATTGGGAGCCACCGCTTGATAGAGCGGGCTTAAACAAACTCACGCGAGCCAACGCCTATCATGGCTCTATCTTAATGGCTCGACGTAATATGATCGCTGGCCGTTACATTCAAGGCGGTATGCAGAAACAACAAATGCAGTCAGCTGTGCATGACTTCTTGGAGTTCGGTGATACTGCCCTGCTTAAACTGCGTAACTATTTGGGCAAAGTCGTAGGCCTTTGGCCAATCCCCACCATGTATTTGCGAAAACGTAAGAACGGTGACTTCGCTTTTCTAGAGCGAGACAACAAACAAAAACGCTACAAGAAAGAGGACATCATTTTCATCAAGCAATATGACCCTGTTCAGCAGGTTTATGGGGGGCCCGATTACTTAGGGTGTGTTCAATCTGCACTCCTAAGCCAGGACTCGACCACCTTTCGCCGCCGGTACTATAAGAACGGTTTGCACATGGGCTTTATCTTCTACGCCACCGACCCAAACCTAAGTAAAGAAGATGAAGATGACCTGAAAGAAAAGATGGCTTCGAGCCGCGGCGTAGGTAACTTTCGTTCGATGTTTATCAATATTCCGAACGGCAATGAGAGAGGTATACAGCTCATACCCGTTGGCGATATTGCCACAAAAGATGAATATGAAAAGATTAAGAACGTGACTGCGCAAGAGGTGATCACTGGCCACCGCTTCCCCGTTGAGCTCGCTGCCATTATTCCTAATGGTGGGACTCGTGGTGACCCTATTAAATTCGATTACGTCTACTGCAAAAATGAAGTCATTCCAGCTTGCGAGATGTTCATGGATGCCGTTAACGGTGATCCGGAAGTGCCGGAAAGTCTGCATTTAACCTTTAACCTGGACAACGTTGCCACGTAAACACAGTGACATTTTTTGCAATTTTGTTTTTCTCTCCGATTCACGCTCAGCCCTTACCCAGTAAGGGCTGAAGCGATACGAAACTGATCATCAAAAAACACAAATGATCATTTAAAAACTGACCTAAAATACAGAAATCCAGATATTTCAGACACTTAAAAAGCCACAACAGATCATCGCAGATCGTCATAATTTCAATTTATTGCAACTTTTTGCACTCTTCGCAATTTCATTAGACGCAATATAAGCCATTCTGAGCA
>VTLG01006371.1_pt1 | contig 16201 bp, 32 predicted proteins | sample 4694571 | NCBI WGS metagenome assembly VTLG01 (sample SAMN12604809, study PRJNA352737) | marine metagenome | biome: ENVO:00000447; feature: ENVO:00000209|ENVO:00000569|ENVO:01000036; material: ENVO:00002151; isolation source: viral sequences binned using virsorter ...
ATACCAAACAAGAAGTTGAACAATTTTTACAGGATTTGTATGATGCAAAGGAAAACAACCCAAACGCTTACTTGCCTAGTGTCTGGGTTGATGTAGAAAAACAAATAAAGGCAAAAATTAATTCTTATTAGGAGTAAGATATGGCAATAAGTAATACAACAACAGTACAACGTATTGAAGTTTATCCATTAGCAGATAGCTCTGCCGATGCAACAGCAAATGCAAAACACCCAACATTGATGGTTGTTCTAAATAACACATTAACTGGAACAGGTGCAGATGCAGGTTTAGATGGTTCTGTAAGCACACAGGTTAAGAACTTTACAAAGTTTGTTTCCGATGGTGGTTCTGCTACAGATATGAGTGGAGAAGATGCTTTAGTGCAAACTGTGGCAACAGCTATCTGGTCATAATCAATGGAATCAGCAGTTGCTCTTATAACCGAGTTAGGTTTTCCAATAGCTGCAGCACTTGGTCTTGGACTATTTGTGTGGAAGCTTATAAACAGAATTATTGATGGTATGGAAACAAAACTTGATACTGTTGATGATAAAGTCAATACATCTTTAACAGCTATGGAAGAAAGGTTAGGCACAAAACTTGATTCACAGCATGGTATTTTAGTAGCATTGATAGATAGGGTGCGTAGCTTAGACAATGAAATCATTAGACAAGATACGTTAATTAAAACTATTTTAGGAGTGCCACAGCTTATTGATAGCAACAAGATAGCGAAGGCAGATAGAGATGACCAAAGAAAAGACTAAGAAAAAAAGAGGAAGACCAAGCAAAAAAGAATTGAAGATTGCTCAAGAAAATATTGAAAAAAGAGGTATAGCAATAGCCATGTTTATTATTGGTATATTTCTTATTATTGGTGTTGTTACGCAAAGTCTTCGTGCAGATCAAATAACCTTTAAGTTTAAGTCACCATCATTTAATGGTTCTTTAAATACTTCATCGCATTATCTCACCATTGAGAACCAAGAGCATTTAAGGAAATTGACTATTAAGGAAGAACTGAAATTATTACAAGATGAACTTGAAAGAGATGCTGAAAATACGACTTTAGCAAGGTTCATTAGAAACCTAGAGAGTCGTATTTATGCACAGATATCAAGACAGATTGTTGAAAACATGTTTGGGGAGACACAGTCAACAGAAGGCTCATTTGAACTAGAAGGCAATATTATTTCTTATGAGATTGTAGATGGTATGATAATTCTTACAATTTTTAACTCTAATGATGGAACTACGACTGTTATTGAATTGCCTCTTGGTGATTTCTCTTTCTAGTTGTGCAGTCTTTGATGTTGTCAAAGATACACGACCTGAAAGGTTTGAAAGCAAAGGACTTAATAAATACTCAATATTTGATTTACAATCAAAAGAGCTTTTTTATACACAAGCACCTCTTATCAAACCAGTTGTAGCAGTTTATCCAACAGCTTTTACAGACCAAACAGGACAAAGAAAGAGTAATAGTGAGTTTGCTCTTTTTTCTTCTGCTATCACCCAAGCACCTTACACGATTCTTATACGTTCTTTAAAACATGCATCAAATGGTAATTTTTTTCGTGTAGTTGAAAGAATAGGACTTGATAACCTTACAAAAGAAAGGCAACTAATAAGATCAACAAGAGAACAATTAGATGATGAAAATGTGCTTTCACCTTTGCTCTTTGCAGGTGTCTTGCTTGAAGGTGCAGTTGTAAGCTATGATAGTAACTTGCAAACTGGAGGACTTGGAGCAAGATGGCTTGGTTTGGGTTCAAGTATGCAGTATAGACAAGATTCCGTAACTGTAAGTCTACGCATGGTATCAGTTGCAACAGGTGAGATACTGATGGAAGTTATGTCTCAAAAAACAATATACAGTTATGGACAGTCAACAGACGTTTTTAAATTCATAGAAATGGGTACTGAACTTGTAGAAGTAGAGATTGGTTCTGCTTCTAATGAAAGCACTACAATTGCATTAATGAAAGCGATTGAAGGTGCAGTATTAGAACTTATTAATATAGGTTATGAAAGAGGGTACTGGAAATATGAATAAATTATTAAACTTAGTATTGTTTTTATCGTTGTCAGTTTTTGCAGACAATGAGATTTACGTTGACCAATCTGGAAATTCAGCAAGTATTGATCTTGAGCAGTTAGGTTCATCAAATCTAATTACTGGGACTTCTGGTGTTTCTGGAACTTTAACAGCTTTAGATTTGGATGGAGTGTCAATGACACTTGACATAAATCAGATTGGAAGTTCAAACATCTTTAGATCAGATGCTATTGATGGTGATAACTTTACTGGATATTTTGAATGGAATGGTGATTCTAATGTAATGGATATACTTATGAATAGCACAGGTCTTATAAGTGCTGATTATGTAAATCTAAATATTGATGTTACAGGTTCAAGTAATGAATTTGATATCGCAATAGCTGAAAATGCTGATTCTTCTTATCTTGATTTAGACTGGGTTATCTTAGGTGACAGCAATATTCTTGATTTTGATATTGATTATGAAAATGCCATAAATTATCTTGATATCAATGGAAGCTCCAACGCAATAGATTTTATAGCTAGTGGATACTCAGGAACAACATCTGCTGATTCTGGATATTTTTACTTAGACTTAGACGGAAGCTCAAATGATATTGATATTACGCAATCATCTACACTGGCAAGAGATTATCTCAAACTTATTACTAACACTTCTAATAGTAGCATCTGTATCGTTCAAGACGATTCAGGCACAGCAACAAGTTGCTAATATAGGTGATATCTCTGAGCTAAGAGGTAATGCACAAATAGTAAGGGATAAACCCTTAGATGCTGTTGTAGATTTTGATATTCAAAGCAATGATGAAGCCATAACATCAAATGGGCGTATGGCTATTACGTTCCTTGATGATTCTATTGTAAAACTTACAGAACATAGTCAATTATTAATAAATGAATATATTTATAACCCAAATCCTGCAAAGTCTAAAATGGCTCTTACCTTTGCTCTTGGCACAACCAGATTTATTTCTGGGAATGTAAATAAACTTAATAAACAAAATATATCTCTTAAAACACCCACAGCAAATATAGCTATTCGTGGTACAGATTTTACAGCTACAGTAAATGAACTTGGTGAAAGTTTAATTATTCTTTTGCCAGATCAATATGGTTTATCTAGTGGAGAAATTGAAGTCATAACTGCAACAGGAAGTGTCATACTTAACAAACCCTTTGAAGCAACCACAGTTTCTGTGTTTGAGAATGCACCTAGTAAACCAGTAGTTTTAGATTTATCTTTAGACTTGATAGACAATATTTTGATTGTTACACCACCAGAGGAAAAAGTCTTAGAACAAGAAGAAGTAATTACCCAATCTAAAAGTATTCTTGATTTTAATGATCTTGATATAGATTATTTAGAGGAAGACCTATTAGATAATGAGAGTGAGCTAGATTTTGAATTTTTAGATATAAATTACTTAGACGTAAACTTTTTGGAAGACCTATTAGATATCTTAGATGAATTAGAAATACAAGAAGAACAAGACCAACTACAAGCAGATGTCGGTTCAGTTCAATTATCTGGAACTCAATTTGGTCAAGACTTAGATACGCAAATCACAACTTTTATAACAGGAGAAAAACTTACTATTTTAAGAAGTGTAAACAATACAGCAAGAATAGATATAGATTCTGATGATAGTTATACAGTTATTATTATCCAAGATGGAGTTTCAAGAACTATCAAAATTAATGGTGGCGATAGTAGTGTAATTAGAATAAGACAAGAAAATTGATGGAGGTGGGTGGTGCTAAACTACTATTTTTGAGGTTTTTGAACTTTGACACCACCCAAAATAAATGAAAAAATCTTTAACAAAGATCAATACAAATTATACATGAAAAAATTAATATTCATAATTCTTCCAATATTAATTACACCTCTTTTATTACAAATAACATTCACCGAAGTTATAAAGCTTAGAACTTTTGATGCTTTTGTAAAACAGTATGACGAGTCAGGTTTTTTCACAATCCTAAATATTACAGAGGAAGATGTTGCTAGAGAAGGTGGCTATCCTTTACCAAGACAAAGACTAGCTGAGATACATATAGAACTTTTGCAAAGAGGTGCATTGGGTGTTGGTTGGGTGTTAGCTTTTCCTCAACCAGATAGATTAGGTGGTGATGAAGTGTTTGCAGAAGCTCTTTGTTATGGTGGCTCTGTAATCGGTATGTTTGAAGATGGCAGTGGTAATTATCCTGCAACTTCTGGCACAGTTATTTTAGGAGATAATAAAACTGCAGGAATACCATCAACAGGTGTTGTTCAAAATATAGACATCTTAAAAAGTTGCTCAAATCAAGGAATAGCTATTGCACCAACAGAGGTTGATAATTTAGTAAGAAGAATACCTTTACTGATGCAAACACCAGATGGGTTTGTTTCTGCCTACGGAACTGAGGTGATGAAGGTTCTTGCAGGAAATAGCACTTATATTATAAAGACCAGTGATATTGGTATTGAAGAAATCACTGTGCAAGGATTAGCTCCTGTAAAAACAGATAGTCTTGGGCGTAAGTGGATATCTTGGGTTGATACCAAACAAACAACTTTGCAAGAAATGGATGTTGAGGGCAGATATGTTTTTGTCGGTTTTACTGCAAGTGGCATCATGCCACAAATCGCAACACCAGTTGGATTATTAGAACCTCATAAGATACAAACTGCTCTTGCCGAATCAATTTTAATACCAGACTCTCCAAGTATCCCAGACTGGAGTTTTGGCTTAGAAATAGCCATATTTATGTGCTTTGTGGCTCTCTCTTGGCTTGTATTGACTTCTTTTGGGGTTACTTGGGGATTAGGTATAGGTGTTTTTTTAATGCTTTCTGTGGCTTCTGGTGGATATGCCATGATTCAAAAAGGTCTTTTAGTTGATGTCTCTTGGACTTTGATCTCTCAATTTATAACCAGTGCGATAGCTTTCTATTTACGCTTTAGAGAACAATACAAATTAAGACAACAAATTAAGAAACAATTTGAACATTATCTAGACCCAAGACAAGTAAAACAACTGCAAAACAATCCTGACTTATTGAAACTAGGTGGTGAGAGAAAATATTGCACAATGCTTTTTACAGATGTGAGGAAATTCACTTCTTTATCAGAAACCTTAGAACCAGAACAAGTAACATACATTATGAACAAAGCACTTACTGCACAACAAAAAGCAGTTCAAAAAAATGGTGGTATGGTGGATAAATATATTGGTGATGCAATGATGGCTATATTTAATGCACCTCTTGATTTAGAACATCACGAAACCAAAGCACTTGCTTGTGCTATTGATATACAAAACAACATGAAAGAACTTAATATAGAACTAGAAGAAAAAGGTCTTGCTCCTGTGCAAATAGGTATAGGCATAAACAGTGGAGATGTTTTGCTAGGAAACTGTGGGAGTGAAAATAGGTTTGATTACACAGCAATTGGTGATGCAGTTAATGTTGCAGCAAGACTTGAAAGTGGAACAAAAGATGCAGGAGTGGACTTGCTAATTGGTGAAACTACTGAAAATGCTATAGAATTTGATTTAATACCTTTAAAACCGATAAAGGCAAAAGGTAAAAAAGAAAAATTACAGGTGTATACATGGGACTCAAGCTCAATCTAATTTTAGGTGGATTACTGCTATCAAGCATTGCAGGTTCAGCTTGGTACATAGACAGACTTCAAGACAACATATCCACACTGAAAGCTAATGCTCAAATATTAGAAACACAAATAGCAGAACAAAACGCAAGAATTAAACAACATTTAGAGAAGCAACAAAAGACCCAAGAACAAATCAATACACTCACAGCAAAAAATCAAGAAGCACAAAGAGAGGTCAATAAACTTAGAAACACTTTTGCAAAACATGATCTTGATAATCTTGCACTTGCCAAACCCAAACTTATAGAAAATATAGTCAACAAAGGCACTAAGAAAGTCAAAGACGAACTTATTGCACTTACAAACCCCAATCAATTTGATGAAACAGATGAAGACAATAATTCATAGTTTTTTTGTTATAGCTCTTACAAGTTGTTCTGCCCTCCCCCTTATGCAGAGTAAACCTGTTGAAGTTGTAACAATCGCAGAGCCGATGCCAATGTATCATCCTCCACTTCCGATGGAAGTTCAATTAGTGGATATTGATTGGGAGATATTAACTCCAGAACTAATGCAAGAATATCTCAATCAGATTGACAATGGCTCTGCACCTGAGACTGCATACTATTCTTTGACCTCTAAAGACTATGAAAATCTTTCTATGAATATGGCAGAGGTAAAAAGATATATAAGAGATACACTTTCAATCATAGAGTTCTATAGAGAATATGATGATGAAAAAAATTCTGAAGACGAAGAATAATATGCTAGACTTTAGACTTTCAATATAGAGGAGGACGATATGTTGGGAATGATAGGAGAATGGTTAGGAATAATCACAGGGGTTGTATGTGGAGCATCAATTATCTGTGCATTAACACCCACACCCAAAGATGATCAAATGATCGCAAAACTATATAAATTAATTGAGCTACTTGCTCTAAATATTGGCAAAGCAAAACAATAAATTTATATGTCAGCATCAGTTGAGCCATTCGTTTATAACGCAATCTTAGAACGTGTTATTGATGGTGATACCATTGATGTAACTCTGGATTTGGGATTCAATGTATTTCTGAAAAAACAACGCTGCAGGTTGGCAGGGATAGACACTCCTGAATCCAGAACTAGAGACTTGGCAGAAAAGAAACTAGGTCTTGAAGCAAAAGCAAGACTCACCGAACTCTGTGGTGAGAGATTAAAAATAAAATCATTAGGTCGTGGAAAGTTTGGAAGAATCCTTGCAATCCCTTACACTAACGACAATGAAGATATTTGCCAAATACTTATCCAAGAAGGTCATGCAGTTGAATACTGGGGTGGCAAGAAAACAAGAGTCTGGGGAGATTACTAATATGGAAACATCACAAGAAGGCATAGCATTAATCAAAAAGTTTGAAGGATGTCCGACAGAAGATGATATGGCAGTTAGCTATCAATGTGCTGCAAAAAAATGGACTATTGGTTATGGCAGTCTAAAACTTAAGAATGGAACTCCTGTAAAAGAAGGTATGAAAATAACCTTACAAGAAGCAGAGGATTTGTTAGCTCACGAACTTAAGACTTACGAAAAATATGTTAATACTTATGTTGATGTTCCATTACAACAACATCAAATGGACAGTTTAGTATCTTGGACTTTTAATTTAGGTGGCAATGCATTGGCTAGTTCAACACTGCTTAAAGTATTAAATAATGGAGTCTACGAAGAAGTCCCACACCAAATGAAGAGATGGAATAAAGTATCTGGAAAAGTCTCTGATGGCTTAATAAGAAGAAGGGAAGCAGAAGCATTATTATTTGAGGGGAAGGAGTGGCATGAAGTTTAATGGCACTCAGTAAAACACAAACACGCAAATTAGGAATATTACTAGGTATTATGTTTGGTGAAGAACTGGATGATATCTATATTCAAGAAATGATTGAAGGTGGTTATGTCAAACTTGAAGGGAGGGAATACAAACTTACCGAAGCAGGTCTATCAGAAAAAAACAGACTTACAACATTATGTGGTCTAAATATAAAGTATTCATCTGAGAGAAAGAAAGAAAAATCTTTAGATGCTGAGATTAAAAAAAGTCTCTAAATATCAGATAGAACATACTGCCAAAAATACTCATACCTAAAACTGAAAGATAGAATAATAATAAATCAATTATGATTTGCATACATGTCTTGCTATATCTTTAAATGAGACATCCTCTCCACATTTAGCACAATACACTCTGATAGATTTTCTTTTATCCGTATACTCTGTTTTAACAATACCACCCTTAAAAGCAGTCTTGATATATTCATTCCTTGCTTCATACCAAGCAATCTTTTTGTTTTCTTCTTCTTGCTCTAGTTTAATTCTTTGAGCAATAACTTTTTCGGTAAACTCTGTCAATGTAACTCTCCTCTTTTATCTCCATACAAAGCTAAGAAAAGTTTTTCTAAATCTTGTATGGATATGTTTGCTCCATGTTCATCATAATATAATTTGTACAACTCTCTATACTGCAAAGCAAATTTTATGAATGCAGTCATATTATCATCAAAGGATATGTCATCATTATATTCAAATCTTTCTTGGTAAATCATTTCTTACTTTGTAAAAATTCTTCAAGTTCTTGTCTAATATCTTCCCAGTCTAAAAAAATATCAAAATTCTTAGCTAAATCTAAACACGCTATCATTCTTTTAACAGAAGTCTTAGACCATTTCTTTTTTATATCTGTTTCTATGGTAAAACAAATACCTGTTTCTACAATTTCTCTTTGTGTTTTATTAAGCATTATAAACAGTCTCCTCAAGTATCTTATAACCATACATTTTTTTAAATTGGTTCTGAGCTTCCTCTAGTTCTAAAGATTGCTGTTGCATTAACTCTTTAGAAATAGTATCTGCCATATACCACCTATCAAAGTTATTTAAATAACTTATATTATCATCGTAAATAAAATCGTTCATTCTTCCTCCTGTAAAATATCTCCTCTTGTAATTTTAGGGTCATATATGTCGCCAGTATATTGACCAGACACTCCTGTTATTGCAATGCATATTTGGTGCAGATTATTTACTTCATAAGGTCGTAAATCTAATGGACTTAACCAATCATAAGTCTTTAAAAATGCCTTACGATGCTTAGATTTAATAACCCAAGTTATCTCTGCATAATCATCATCACAAATATATATTTTCATTTTTACCTCTCTACAACTTGTGTTACAAATTCAACTTTATTGAACTCAGTTTGTGGAATATTATTAGTATCAAGCCACTCACCGATTTCTTTATTGATGTTTAATCTATCAACAAAAAAGATATTATCTTTATATTTATATTTTAAAAAAGTTTTCATTTCTTCTCCCTTAATATTAAAATTAATTTTTCATGTAAATCATCAATCTCTCTAAGACTGAGTTTCTCTTCCAAATATTCTTCTAAGCCAAAACTTTTTGTGAATGGAATATGTGTTGATGCTAATGTATTAACTGAATTAAGAATACCATTCAACACAGTTAGTTCTTTTTTTGTAAAAGTATTAATCATTTCTCCTCCTGTGAACTTTGTTTCTGTCCACTCTTAACATTATCTAATGCACAATCCAATATGAACTCATCCAACTCTTTAAGTTCTTCTGGTGTAAGTTCATCTGGGTCGTTCATATAGTCCTCAAATTTGTTTCTAAATAATCTACTCATTTTCACCTCTCTGTGTTGCAGTTTTTGTATAGTCAACAATTCTGTTTGTCCATCCTATAGGTATTGATACACCCTCTGGAAAGACCCAAAGGTGGAAAACATTATCAGTATCGTGAAGGAACTCTTCAGGTGGATAAATCTCAATGGCACAATAATTGACACCAACGAGATCGTTTTTAATATTTTGGAAATCTCTCCAATCACATAGATGGTCAAAACCATTGTTCATTCTAATAGATAGGTGAATCACTCCATCAAACATTTTGTCATGCACCATATTATTTAAACTGTCTTCAATATAGTTGCAAGTAGACTTTACTACTTTAAACTTTCCACACTGACTGTCCCAGACTTCATCTTGCATAAGTCTGTTCATATTTTCTTTCGCACTTTCACGACTGCAACCAGTGAGTTCCACGTTCCATTTAATAAACTCTTTTACTGATTTGTTGTGCTGTTGGAAGCCATTGCATCGGTAAATCCATTTACCAAACCTTGAGCTATTTATGTCTTTCATATACTTCTCCTAGATAGTCTGCCAAGTGTTAAAGTATAGATATGTTTGTCAGTTGTGAGACTAAAGCCATCAAAATCCTTTACAGACTCTTCTTGTGTCTTTTCAAAGTAACTCTTTAGACTGGTTAGGCTTGACCAATCTTTTGACATAAAGCCATCTTGAGTCTTTTCTAAAATCTGTATGTATGTTTGTTTAAGTATATTGTCAACATAATCTTTTACAATTACGTTAAGATCGGCTCTTGTGATTTTCTTTTTGCCTTTGGTTTTGTAGAACCTTTGACCAATAATAATTCTTTCTTCATCAGTCAAATTTATAGATATATTAGTTTTCAATTTATTCTCCTTTTCAATTAAATATAATTACATTATTACTTATCTAAAAATAAAAGTCAACCCTTTTTGGGTGTTTATTTTAATTTATTCAGAAAGGCAAATCGTCATCCATGTCCCACATTGCTGACTTTTGTTCATAAAGTTGCTTTGCATATTTTTGTGCAGAATCTTTTTTAAATCCATAATGTTTTAAAAATTTATATTCATCACCGAACTTAGTGTGAAGTTGTGAATGATGAAACTGACATAAGGGAATGACATCTGAATCGTTACTTTTTACACCAAATCTTGATGATGTTCCTTTGAAACCATCATTAGGTTTTAAAAGATGATGAACTTGGATAGCTCCTTTACAACTTAAAAAGCCAGATTTTGAAATGAAGCATGGTAATTTTGATACAAATTTAAGATGATCTTTGTCAACAATTCTTTTTGCCATTTAAAACATTCCGTATTTTCTTTTTATAAAATATCCCATAAAATTGTAAGATTGCCAAACTTTTGTGCTATCACCAAAAAATTCTATTTCTTTTTCTAATTCTTTTTGGGTCTTGCAAAACATAGAAACAGATAATTGATTGTCTTTATCTAAAATTTCTTTGTCTGTGAAATTTTTACGTTTTTCTTGAATATGTAGTCTATGCAATAAAGTTTGTATTTTTGTATCTTCCAAATAAACTTTTTCTGAAAGTAAAACGACAGTACCTTTTTTTAAAAATTCATTGATCAACGATAAGACTCTTTTTCTCTTTGTGTTTCCTAAAAACTGCAACATGAACATACAAATCAAAATAGAAACATTTTCATCTAAATATTTTTGGAGTGCATTTTCTATGTCAAGTTGTTCATATTTGAAACCATCTCTTCTGTTTTTGAAATCAACGACATCAAATCCTATATATTCAGCATCTTCAATTTTATCTAAATTATGTAAGAATCTTCCAGTTGAGCATCCTAAATCTAAAACGTAACTTTCTGGTTGTGCATATTCTTTTGTTATAGCACTAAATATGTTATCAAGAGTTTCAAAATTCGGAATTGAAAGTTTTATATGATTATCAAAATCATCTACATTACTGAAATCAAATTTCTTCATATTTTTTATGTACCTTTTCAATCCTTGTTCCTAACCATTCCATGACATTTATTGACATTGATCTTCCTACAGCTTCATATCTTCTTGAGCTTGGACATTCCTCTTTTGGTCTTCCTCTGTAAGGTATCTGAGTATAGTTATCAGGAAACCCTTGAAGTCTTTCTGCTTCAATATTTGTAATTGCTCTCAATTCTGTTTTGACATTTTTATGAATTACTTTTGGCATTAGATTAGAGGCTGTTATTGTAGGATATGATGCTTTACTATCATATATTCTTTTAGCACTTTCAAATACACCCTCTTTTGTTTCAAACTCCATAATACTGTCATCAAATTGATTTGTTTCAATTTCTAACAATTCTTTAAGTTCTAGCCAAATTTCAGAAGATGGAATCGCAAATGATTTATCAGTTCTAAACCAATGTTCTACTTTTGTTTTTGGTGTATCAAGTGCATCAGAAATATCTTTGTTAGTTAGTAACAATTTTTCTTTTTGATTACGCAAAAGATTTTGAAGATTGATAATATCTACATCGTATTTACGCACAGTAACTTCTTTAATTTCGTCTGCAACATGGATAAGACCCTCCTTACTCTCTTTATCTACACCTTTGTATTCTACAAGAACACATGGTTGTCTATTCCCACCTGTCATAGCTGTAAGAGTCGGACTTATTTCTTCTTTTTGCAATCTTGCTGTTTTATCTGGTGTATTAGTTTCAAAAATAGTTACAGCATATTTATCAGAAGCAGTCAAAGTAAAACTTGAGCCATCATTCTTATATGGTTTACCATTACTTTTAGTATGACTTTGACGAATTATATATGGTTCTATAGATTCTTTTTTAGTGCTTTTTCCAAGTTCTTTGGAAGTGGTTTTTTTCTTTGCTCTGCTTGGTCTAAAATCTTTTGACATCTCTTCTCCGTCAAATAATACTTGGGCAGGATATCGCCAGTCTCTAATATGTCCGATAACGAACAAACGCCTTCGTCTTTGTGGGATTGCTCTTGGAAAGCGTTGTGTTCTGACATATTGAGTGTCCAAAACCCTGTAGGCGAACCCATACCCGAGTTCTGCCAATGCTCCGAGGAAGGTCGCAAAGTCTTCTCCTTTGTTAGATGACAAGACTCCAAAGACATTTTCCCAAATAACCCATGTGGGATTAATTCTTTCAACAAGCTTAATAAATTCAAGTGCGAGGTTTCCTCTGTCTTCATCAAGACCTTTCCTAAGTCCTGCAATTGAGAATGTGGCACATGGTGTTCCTCCAACAAGGACATCTGTATGCTCTCCGATATCTTCTTTTTTGATTTTTGTGAAGTCGCCATAATTTTTTACCTCTGGATAATGATACTTTAACACCTCAGAACGAAATGGTTCAATTTCTGCAAAACCTTGTGCCTTCCATCCTAAAGGATGCCAAGCGACAGTACATGCTTCAATACCACTACAAATAGAAAGATATTTCATTATTTAAAAAGGAATGTTCTCTCTATCTTGTTCAAATTCTTCTTCTTCTTTTTCATCTTCTTTTGGTTGTAATTGAACACCAGTATACTTTTTACCATACTTAGTCTCATTCGCCCAACCACCAAACTTGTAAGGATTATTGTTAAAGGTGATAGAACCATAAATATCAGGACTGTTTTCCTTCCTTTTATCCTCTGGCTTGTTATGACGTAAAAGACCTGCACTCACCACAAGCTCATATTTTTTAGTGCCTTGTCGTTTGTCATAATATTCTAAGATTGCAGAATATCTGTCCTCACCTTCAATTTTAATTTTACCTTTTCGGACAACTTTGCAGTTCTCACTTACCAAATCACCATTTGGCTCACTTTCCCAAAGACTGCCTTGCCCTTCTTTCATTTCATATTTGTAATTCATATTTACTTTTCTCCTGTAAAATATTTTTCTGGTTCATATTCTTCAACTTCCCTTACCCATTTTTTAATTTTTAGAACTTCTCTAAATACATGATGGAAGCTCTTATCTTGCATTTTTACATCTAAGTCTAGCCAATCTCTTATTTGCTTTTCATTAACTCCTAATGCTTCTGCCAAACCTACATTTGTTCTAAATATGTTGTCTCTTAGAAAGATTAAATCTTTTTTGAGTCTCATTTCTAAAATAGCTTTTGGAAATATCTTAGTTGCAAGAGTATGTCGTTGTTCTGCATACTTACTCATTAAAAACTCCAATCATATTTATGATGTGGAAGATCACGAAGGTCAAGAGAATACTCATATCCTTTACTGCCACTCCTTCTTCTTTTTTTGATTACTTCTATTTCTAAATCTAAAGGCAATTCATAAGCTTCACGCATATCTATATGTCTTATTCTTCTAATAGATGCACTTATTGTTGGACTTCCATAAAATCTTTTTTGGCTCACATATAAATCAGAAAAACCAGACTGTTTAAATCCTTTCTGAATAGCAGTCTGTATTTCTTGGAATGTAAGCCATCTTTGTTTTACAAAAGCATTTTGAAGTGTCAGAAAGACACAATCTGTACAAGTGTAATCTTTCATGCTTTTCTTTTTAATACTATCTGGAACTTTCATTAGAAACTCTCATAAGCATCAACTAGCTTGGTAAATGACTCTTTTGTTTCATCATCGGAGTCTGTTAAAGCTCTTTTTATATCATCCACATTCACTTTATAGAGTGCTTGGTGTGATACATCATCTGGCTTGTTTATCTTTCCTCTGAGAAGCTCTAAGTAAGCCACAGGGGTATCAGCAGTATCAACTGTAGAACCTTGTAAGTTCTTATAGCTGTAATGATTGTCTTCTATCTTGGGTGCTGTAGCTTTGTTCTTAGTTGCATTTTCAACCTCAAAACTTGATGCGTATTCACCACCATGTAGACCAAGATTTGCTAATGCACGTCCTATAGCTGACGTTTCACAGTTTTCCAGAGCAGAGGTCTTATTTATCATGCCCTCACCTCTAAACTCTTCTGCATGTCCGTCTGCCACCTTCTCCCATCTACCATTTTGATAGATAGATATTTCGGCTCTCATACAGACCATTTTAAGATCAGCACTCACGATGTTGGTGTCAATCCTAGCATCAGTGCCAAACACATCTCTAAATATCTCAAGTCGTGTTGCAACTTGTGAATATAATTTTTTGTGTATTCGCACCTTATCTTCTTCTGGAAGATTGTTTATTTTTTGTATCGCTTCATTTAATAAGTTTTTCATTTTTATATTTCCCATATTGATTTAGCAAACTCTATATCTTCTTCACTTGACCACATCCAAGAGTCAAAGTTTGGAACAAATAATCTTGCTATCTCATATTTATCATTTGAATAAGAAAGTAAATTCATCACAGCTAAAGCAGTTTTCTCAACCACCTTTATATGCTGTTCAACATCCTTTACTTCCACCACTTTCACTTCTGCCTTAGACGAAGAAGCATATACATAATCAACCACAACATCACATTGTTTTGCTGTGGCATATACACTCATTTGTCGTTTGACAGAATCAGGAACTTCAGAAGGCATACGACCAACAGTCTTTATGTCCCTCACCAATCCCTTATATTCCAAATCAATGTAGCCGATGATGTCAATTGGCACAGAGTCCAACTGCAATCTAACTTCTTCTTGATAGGAAACTGGTTCGCCTAGCTGTTTATAAAACGGAATAGCTACGCTTAAATATTTTTCTATTGCTAATCTTTCTTTACTATATTTCTTTTCATCAATAGTCATTTCATCTTTGTAATGTTCATACAATCCATCAAATCTAGCGATGGCTTGTTTGATTAGGTCTTCCATATAATCTTGATCTATTACTTTCTGGCTCATAAGCATCATACCGATAATCTGGTCAACAACTGTTCCTCTCCACATGGCAGGATTTCCTTTGCCTTTGAAACCAAAGAGATAACGAATAATAAACATACAGGGGTCATTGATGTATGTATTGAGTGATGATGCTGACAGGTGTTCTATGTCAAAGTTTGCAAATGGATTATTACTGTTCATTTTACTCTATCAATATATTGTTCTAACCATTTCTTAGCTTCTTTGAAGGTCATACATAGTCTGTAATCGGATATTTTATTTCTAATACCACCTCTTATCTCTTCTACATACCAACCACCATAATAATCATCTGTCCTAATCCTAAAATTTTTGTATCCATATAATGATTTTGATGAATCATGTTTATAGTTGTTATAGCACCTACCTACATGAACATTTCTGTTATGAAGTCTTTTGAGTTTTATTTTCATTTTATTGTCCTTTTCAAATTTATTTGTTGTTAACTATACTCTCATAAAAAAAATAATCAACCCTTTTTAGGTTTATTTATTATTGTTCTATGTGGAACAAAAAAACCTTTTAAGGGTTTTATTCATCTTGATAATTTTATATAATCCTTGTTTGGAGAATATTTATGAAACTCAAAGAATATCTTAAAGAAAATAAATTCACACAACAGTCATTTCTTGATCATGTAGAAATGGCTAAAGGTGTAAAGATACCTCCATCAACTTTTGCTAAGTGGGTAAGAAGAATAAGAATACCAAGAAAGCAAGAAGCAGAAATCATTTATGATGTAACTTTAGGTGAAGTGCAACCGAATGATTTCTATGATCTTAAATCTTAAACTCTTTCGCCCAGTCTGAAGACCTATCTAAATTCTTAAAATCTTTTTTGGTTTCTGGGATATGTTGTATTTCATCATTCCATCTTTCGTGATGAATCCATTTTCTTGGATGTGGAATAAATTGTATTTCAGTATGCTTTGCAAGTTTAGAATATTCAGCAACTTGTTCTAAGACTTTACCCATATCTTTTTTGTTGATTTTACAGAAAGCAGTAAAGGCATCTTTCTTCGCAACCTTTCTGGGATAAAGTTTCCAGAAGTCATCAAA
>VTLG01009904.1_pt1 | contig 16199 bp, 25 predicted proteins | sample 4694571 | NCBI WGS metagenome assembly VTLG01 (sample SAMN12604809, study PRJNA352737) | marine metagenome | biome: ENVO:00000447; feature: ENVO:00000209|ENVO:00000569|ENVO:01000036; material: ENVO:00002151; isolation source: viral sequences binned using virsorter ...
ATATCCCTAATAATTTACGTTGACGATTAAAATAATTATGTAGTATCCAAGAACTACTATTTAACTTATCAGTTCCACCTACACCATACTCAAATTTTACTCTATGGTTTTCTCCATAACCCATAACCTCTGGAGTATTTTCCTTACCACGATCTCCACCATTACAAAAAATAACCTCATCAGCAATCTCTAAGCACTTTGCAATAGCACCTTTAGCAGATTCATCACTATCATCCCAAGAAATAACAGCATCTACCATATCTAAATGACGAAGAATGTCTGCTCTTTCAGTCCAAGGAAGAAAGAATTGTCCTTTCTTTCTTGTTAACCAAGGATCACCATTTAATCCAACTACAAGATAATCTGAATAATCTTTAGCACGTTCAAAATAACGAAGATGTCCTGAATGAATAGGATCAAACCCACCAGTGACAAGACTCACTTTTTGAAAAATCATTTCTTTTTAAGACGAGGTACTTGAATTGTCCATGAAGGTGATACTAAATCAACCATTTCAAACTGTTTCTTATTCTTTTCAATCTCATTCAGCATTGCCTCACGGCCAGGTTCAGGTGATATCTCACCATAATGATTCTCTGCTTTATCAAGATACTCAAGAATTGCTTGATCTACCATACCATATAAAGTATCAAACGTAAGACTATATTTAAGTTCATTACCAAGACTCTCTACATCATCTTCTGATATTTTCTCACCAAGAAATGATGATCTAATAGATATCAATTCATTAAGATCAATTCGAATCTCATTTGTTCTGTAAATTGCCATCAAATTACCATCCCATGTTCTTCTCTAAGAATTTTTTTATAAGGTCCGCCAGGATTAGCATCTCTGACTTCCTTAACCAATTTTATCTTTTCATATAAAGGATCAACCAATGGTTCACCTCCATTCTTACGTGACTTCCATAGTTGTCTTACAATAACTTCTAATTCTTTATCGTCAATAGGTAGATCCATTATACAAAAAATGATTCAAGGTTTGTAGTTCTTTCAGCACTCCATCCAACAGATTGGAGAATAATCTTAAGAGGTTCAAGGAATGACTTCTCGAATTGTAGATCATAATCTACATATTTGTCAAGTCCCAATTCTTTTGGAAAGTCCTGAATGAACGAAATAACATTCTCCTGTAATGTATTTGGTTTTTTCAAGTAACAGAACTTTATCTTCTCACCATTATTAATATAAGAGTATTTCTGGTCCAGTTTATTCTTCTTTATATAATGATTAAAGAGAAGAGCTCCTCTTGCATGAATAGGAGTTCCTTTTGCATATATTGTAGATGTAGCTTTATACTTATCTACATTGGTACATGTCCTTGGAAAAGAAATTTCCTCTGGAGGAAGAGACTTAAACTTCTTACGACAGTCCTCAATAAAATCAATGACCTCATCCTCAGTCTGAGTCATAATAAGCTTAAGAACATCCTTAATCATCTGACGACAAGGTGCAGGTGTTGAAGACTTAACTGCCTCAATACCCATCATCTTTAACTTAGGTTCTTGATAACGAACTCCTTCAGAGTCCCATACATTTAGAATGTATCTTTTCTTTGCAGTCCAAATACCTCTATCAGCAATGTTCTCTCTGGCCATAAACATCTTCTGATCATAAGCATTTACGTACTTGGCCAACGCTTCATAAGAATTCTCAATATATTTTTGGAATTCCATTTCACAGATCTTATCAAGGAACGAAACGATGCTTTCAGTAGTTTTCTCTCGCCCCTCGTATACCTTTTCGACCAGAGGGCCCAAGTTAAGATAGACAGAATCAGTATCCACAGCAATAACATAATCATCATCCGTTTTAAGTATTTTATTTAGATATTCATTCAAGGCATCTTGAATCCAACGAATAGAAACTTGTCCTGATAAAGTAATAGCTTCCGCATTTTCAAGTTTGTAATAACGGAAATACTCATTACCAATAGCACCATAAGCAGAGTTCAATTGAATCTTACGAGCCATCTGAATATTATTAAATGTCGCAATATCCTTTAGAAGTTTTGGATTCTTTGTATCCTCATACTTCTGTTTGGCAGCAAGCATCTTCTTCTTATACACAGTTCTTTCTGTGTATATCTTCTCCATAAGTTCTGGTAAGAACCCACGAACATCTTTTCTAAACTGTGCTCCATTAGGACACACAGCAAACTCACCATCAATAACAGTCTTCTTACTTAAGATCCCCTCAACGCTCGCACTGGGATGTCTAGTCTCCCAGAGGGTCTCTGGACTGATATTATATTGCATAATAAGATGAGGATACAAGCTATTAAGGTCAAAAGAGACAACCCAATCATAGCGTCCTGGCTTCGGTTCTTTGACATAAGCTCCTGCGTACTTTTCGCTTTTAGTAGTTCTTCTTTTAGGAGGAATCACAATATTCCTCTTATTTAAGTAGTTATATATTATAGTATCCCACATCCGAACTTGGAAGTGAATGTCAATAAAGTTAACCTTTGCATCAAACGCCATAGTAATGGCAAGTTCAATAAGTTTTAACTTATCCTCAAAGGCATCTACAAGTTGAACGTCCTTGATATTATATTCTACAAACTTAGTCCACCCATTAGTATAGAAATCCTTAAAGGTATCAAACTCAGAGTGATCTAACTTCTTCTGTCCCAATTCATAGTTAGCAATATAATCCAAACGATATGACTCTTGATTTGTATAAGTAAATCTCTTATATAAGTCAAGGTAATCAAGTTGAGTTACACCACCAATATCATAATTAATATTTCTACGTCCATGAATATAAACTTCCTGTTGACTAACCAATCCCCAAGGAGATAAGTCCTTCATATACTTTTCACCAAGAACTCTATTAATTCTACCAGCAAGATATGGAATATCATACATTTGAGAGTTCCAACCAGTTATAACTTCTGGAAGATTCTCTCTCCAATATGCCAAGAACTCTCTTAAAAGATGTGACTCATCCTTACAAAGAACATACTTAACATCTGGATTTGTATTATTAAATGGTCTTGAACCAAAAGTTATAATCTTCTTAGTTGCATAATCTTGCAATGTAATAAGAAGCATTTCCTCAGCAACATTCTCTACATCAGGGAAACCATTCTCAGATGCCACCTCAATGTCAATCGTTACAAGTTTAATATTCTTTATATCAAATTCTATATGATCGCCAGGATACCTATCAGCAATATACTGATAAACATACCTATCATTACCATATATTTTAAACCCTTCAATATCCTGATACTTCTTATAAAACTCTCTACAATCACGAACAAACCCAGGCTGAATAGGTTCTACATATTCACCCTCTAAAGTTTTATATTTTGACTTCTTTTTTGAAGGCAAAAAAAGAGTGGGTTTCCACTCTTCTCTCCTAGTAATATGTTGTCCATTTTCATATCCACGAACGAGAAACTGATTCCCGATCAATTGAACATTGGTATAAAAATTCACGAAATAAGTTCCGAATACATGTCAAAGAATTTCTCGTTAGGATCAACGAGAGTCACAATTTTATCAGACTGAATCATCAGTTCTGTCTGTCTAGTATAATCACCCATCCACGGTTGTAGTTCATCTCCAACAATTCTGTAAGGTTTTGTAAGCTTACAATTGGGATCTCCAAACTCGGCAGGAACTTCAGATATCTGAGATATCACATAGTCATTATTCTGCAATAACAGAATCTTGATCAACATTGCTGTTTGTTCTTCCATTTACTTTTTCCTGATACAATTTAACAACATGTTCCTGTGGTTCAACAATAGTTACAACCCAATCAGCTGAACAAGGTATTTCTCTTGTTCCAGCTAGAGGAAGCCAAGGATAAAAAGTTACTCCAATCTTAGATGAAAATTCCTTAGTAGTTCCAATCTCAGTAGATGTTCCTTCTTGTTCACTCAATACTACTGGTTTCTTATCAACAGAATAAATTTTAAGAATTAAAGGATTATAAAAATAATAACCAATAACTTCTTCAGCTTTTTCTGAATGGATTTCCTTTACATCTGCGATCAAATCTTCTCCAGATTTCAGGACCACAAGTTTAATAGCCATAACTTCTTCTTACCTTTTTCTATTTTACCAAAAAAGGGTGGTCTTTGTCAACCACCCCTTTACCGTTTGTGAAATGCATTTCTGTAAGAGGGCGGACCCCTTACCCCTTTCATATTTATAAGAAGTCCTTACGAGCGTGATGCTCAGGAACTACTTTTGTAAGTTGAACTGTTAACAGACCATCTTCAAAAACAACTTCTTTCACAACAACATCTTCTGTTATTTCCCATGCTCTTTCAAAAGATCTTTGTGCAAGACCTCTATGTTGATAGTCTACACCAGCTTCTTCATCTTCTTTCTTACCAGTTACAAAGAGTTTTCCATACTCTGTGTAAACATGAACTTCCTTCTTTTTGAATCCTGCTAGAGCAATCTCTAGTCTTGATTCATGATTACTGACGTTTACTAAATTGTAAGGTGGATAATTTGTCGTCTGTTGTAGATTGAAAAAACGATCAAAATAATCGTCGTTCATACCGATACTATTTCTCGTTATCCTGTCAAAAAGATCAGGCAAATCGGCAGTACGATACCTCTGTAAGTTAGCCATAATAGCTCCTCCATTGAGCGAGTTTGTGTTTTGTGAACCCTTTCGGCGTTCATACCTATTTATAACACAAACCACAAAAAAAGGGAATGTGGAATTCCCTACTTTGTTATTCGGTTTCTTCTGCCTTCTTACGTTTTCCTATATTATACTTAGTTTCTAGTTCCCACTCACCTTTCTCCTTATAAGCAAGAACTTTTATTTGGTTTAATGGTGCAATATCTAAAACTTTATCAGTATCTACTACAGTAACCAATCCCCAATCTAGAAGTAATTGAATAATACGATTCCTTCTTTGAACATCATTTACAGTAATGTTTGCTCTCTTACCATCTAAAGCAAATAGTTCCTTAAAGTGAACAATAAAATATCTTCCTTGCTTATGCAAGATGTGGCAAGACTGATAGAGTTTCTTCTCTTTCCTTGACGCAACTCCTATACGAGTAAGCGTCTCACGAACCTTTAAGAAATCATCTGGTTCATTTAATACAATTTCAATCATCTGATCTGGCGACCAATTGATTTCAGGCTCAACAATAGAATTCATTTTTTTCCTCCAATCTCAAGTCGATCTCTAATAAAAGAGAGTTGTTCTTTAGTCAAAATATTTAAAACCTGTTTGGCTTTTTCATTACTATAACCATAGTATTGCTTAATAAGATCAAGATTTTTAATCTGGTCTTTTCGGAGCCAAGGAGAGAATCTCTTCTTTTTCCTAAGACTATTTAGAAAAAAATCATATTGTAACTTCTTTGCAAGATTGGGATGTTTATTTAATTCATTGGCAAACATAATAGAATCTATGTTTCCAGAGAAACATCTATTAATAATATAAGGTGAATATTCCTTCTCTAGATCTGGATCTTCATCAATCAGATTTATCTTGGTATTGTTTATAGAGTTCAACCAATTTTTCAGTTCCATCATATTCCTTTAATATAAGTTTTGCTCCAGGCTTTTTCAACTCTAAAAATGAACTTATTTTAGAATCAACAGGAAGTCTAGTTTCTTTTCTAGTGAGTTGTAATATTGTAGAGGTAAATGAAGAAACAGTCAATACCGTTAATAGGACCAGTTGTACTCTAATAGGTACAGGTGTTCTCATAATAACCTTTATCCACTCTGGTCTTTGTGGTGGTTTCCATCCAAATAATTTCATTTTTATCCTTGCCAAATCATATCAGGCATTGCCTGTGGTTGTTGTCTTCCTATGGTAAACATAAGAATGAAATATCCAAAGAACCATATGAGATTAAAGATCCATGCTTGTCTATAGAGATACTTCCGTATACCCATAGAAATCATTACTCTTCTTACTGCTTCTGGATTATCTTCATTGCCTCTTGCTCTGAAAATTTGTTCTATCACAACTGCAACAAGTGTACCTATCACTAAAGGATAGAATACAAAGTTTGCAAATGACATGATTGCTATTAAAAAAGTCATCTTTGTTTAAGGGGCCAAGTTAAGTGCATTCCACCTACTAATAATAACATAAAAAAAGCTATGTATAGAGTTGTCATGTTTCATACCCCTTTTGTTTTTTCCAATCAGAGTACATACCACCAAATACCATACCTTCATGGGATTTTAATGGAGATCCATCAAGAATTTCTATTTGTCTTTTAGATAATTTATTTCCCATCATCTTTTTATATTGTTCTGGGAAATTTTTAATTTCTTCAATCATCTTTTATTTTAATGATAATACGATTATTTTCATAGTCAGGAATAAAATCAAGTTCTACATCATGTGGCCACATAAGTTCTTCATATAATGCATTAATTCTATGCATATCCTCATAGAGGTCATTAACGTGATCATCCATTAGTCTTCATCCTGTGGTGGGTGGCATAAAATATAAAACCAAACAATACCCATTATCAGAATAGCGAAGGTTCTTATTGAACTTGGTGATGTATCTATAGTTCCCATTAGAGTCTTGGTATATACTTTGATGCTTTCTGAACTTGAGGAAGAAGATCAGACTCCACTTTCTCAATTATATCATCAATTACATTGACATCTAAATCCATAAATGGTGGGATAATACCCAATATCCTAAGAAGACCATCAACAAATAGTGCAAGACATATAAGACCCAGAATCATACTAATAATAGTTGCTTTAAAATTATGCTGACGCATTGACTCTTCATCAATAGCACGAGCTTCATCTAGAGCATTAGCTATTAAAGTATCAACCTGTTCCTTTGTGTAAGTTAATTGAGGGACTATTTGTCGGATTTTTTCTTCAGTCATTACCTTATGATGTCTATGTGCATATCCTTATTCCAAACTTCAAGTTCAGTTCTTAATTTTTTATTAAGATTTAGACTGTCATAACGTTTGGAAGCTTTATTCTTCCACCACTTTATAAGGTTATCTATATAGAATTTGTCATAGTTTTGGGAATTCTTAACTAATGTGTCAGTATCTCCTCTTATTACCTCCCTAGAATTAGAAAATCCATAATCACTAAAGTAAGTTCTTTTCTTTTCAGTAAGGTTCTTAGCATTGACAATCGCATTCTGAAACTCCACCAACTTTTGAGAATTTAAATTCTTTTTGATAATAGATATCATCCGTTGCTGTGTTTTCAACTTACGACTTGATGCATCTTCCTTGACTAACATCTTATTATTATTTCTTCTAATAAACCATTTATTTAAATCCTTAAAAATATTATCATGCAATAAAGGAGTAAAGTCACTTTGAGTTAATCCTTTATATCTCATATAAGGTTTAAGTCCATCATACTGAGATGATGACTTTGAAGAACCATATAAAGAAGTAGTTTCAAATAAACATATATCAGCATCATACTTCTCATTTATCTGTTTCCTTGCTTCATGAGAACAACAAAGAAGAGCAAGAAGTTTTCCACCCAAATAATTAAATCCAAATGGTTGAGTAGGAACAATAATGAATCCCATTATAGAATGTCTATTAAACCTACTAAGTTCGGGCGGTTTACCCAACCATTCATTTCTTGGTTTAGAATTAATGGTGGGAGAACCGAACCGTATAAACCCTACAATCTTTTTAGTATTAGTCTCCATGACTATCCACTTTAAAGACTTGCCAGGAATAGAACTCTCAATGGAATGAGAAGTAGTTACCTGCAATCTTTCATTAAAATATTCATTAGTGAAACTACCATCCTTTCCAGCAGCATAAACTTTAAAGTCCATATCATTTGGATGCATGTCAAACGCAGAAAACATATCCTCCTCAGGCCCACAGCCAGGAAGATATGTTGGCATCTTAGACATTCTGTCTAATTTGACATTACGAAGATATTCATCAATACGTCCCATATTAGAGAAGTAATCAATGAACTTATCCGCAGCATAAGCAGCATCACTCTCAGATAGAATCATCTTATAATCATTGGATCATCATATATTGGATCCATTAGTTTATGTCTCATAGGAGGACCAATATCTAGAATTATAGGAGACTCTAATATCTTATCAAAACTCTCTGACATTCTAGTAAATCCATTACCAACATGCATCTGTCCAGCAAATACAGATAAAGTTGCAGCACCCCAAAATATATAATACCATCTAGATTTTACTTGGGCTCTTAATTTTTCTTTTTTACGATTTGCCATCTTTTAATAAATCCTCCAATGTAAACAAACTGACAAGTTCTAAACCTTCAGCTATAATAGATGCTTCACCACCTTCTTGGCGATTGACAATAGACACTACTCTATTTGTCACATATCCAGCATCACGCAACTTTTCAGCTGCAAATAGAGCAGAACTACCTGTAGTTATAACATCCTCTAAAACAGTCACTACAGACCCTTCTGGAGGTCTTGGGCCCTCTATCCATGCACCAGTACCATGTCCCTTTGGTTCCTTCCTAATTATCAATCCATTCATTTCAGACATCATTGCAACACCACTTACTAATGGATCTGCACCTAAAGTAAGTCCACTTACAGCTTTAGCATTCGTATCAAGATAATCCATGAACAAATAACATGCTAATTTCAAACCATATCCATTTAATGTAACTGGTTTACAATTTATATAATGATGACTCTTCTTACCTGATGATAAAGTAAAATCACCTTTACGATAAGCATCTGTCTTTAATAATTGTAAGAGTCTTTCTTTCATGTGTTTAACACCCAAATGAGTCTAATAACCATACCTACTATTAAAACATAATATGTCCACATTATCCACATTCCAATCTTATTATGACGAGATCCTCTTACATAAGGATGAACAGGGCCTGGAGCACTATCCCATCCATCCTGCATATAATCATCGGGTGTGATTCGTTTCATTTTAAAATTCCCTCAATATTCTCATTGTGTCATGATAGTCTTTAACATGGTATACATGTCCACCTCTTTTCTTTACTGCTTCAGCTAAAGAATAATCATTACCTCCTTCATCTATCTTATCACCAAAAAAATATAATTCATCATCTTCAGAGAAATCTCTTAATATTTGACTCTTATCACTTCCTAATGGACCTATATCCAAACCTGTTTGCCCTCCAGTAGCTATAGAAAGATCAGGAAATTCATTTCTAAGTCTATCTAATATATCTGACCTTTCATTAGTTTCTTTATCCCACTTAACATATACTTCCCTTTCTTCAAAATTTACACCACCACCTCTACCCAGAATACTAAAATTAACATTGCCAGGTCTCTTTTCTATATGCTTTCCAGTACGAATAGGAAATTTACTATAGTCCAATTCATCTCTTAGAAAATTTTCTAATCTCTTTGGAAGCTCCCATGTATCTCTATAAACATTCTTATCTCCTTCATACACATCAGAACCAGAACAATTATATACTCTTATACAAGCATCATATATGCCTGGAGTAACTTGTTCATAAGTCTTTTGTCTATCACTACCTGTAACCAAATAAACTTCATTCTCCCGAATAAAATCATAAAAGAATGGCAAAAAATCGAAAGATATCATCTTCCTTGAAGGAGTTAATGTTCCATCGACATCAAAAATAAATTTTTTCATAATATAAGTTTCTTCTCATTTGGTGTAACTAACTTACTATCACCAAAAAGTTCATTATACTTCTTTGTAACATCTTCACTAACTTCTGCAATATAAACAATATGATTGTGAGATACAGTTATCTCTGGTTTATCTTGATCTATAACAGTTGCCCAAGGAGCAAATCCAACTCCACTCTGAGTAGGAAGAACAACTAGACCATTTTTTACAGTAATGGTGGTATCACTTTCAGAAACTAATTCTGCAATGACTTCTTCACCAGTTACAATACGAAGCAATTTTACATTAATCATTTGAATTCACACTCGCACATTATTTCAGTGAGGGCAGCTAATAGGTTTATTTCTTGATCTGCTACGAAGGCAATTTGATATTGATACTTAGCAATAACAAGCACAGCAGCAGGAATGGTGCTAGGAACCAAGGAATCGTAAAGACTATCGTAAATACGACGCAAAAGTACAGAAGGATCATTGTCCAAGTTATTGACACACCATTTACGTACTTCCGAAAAATTCTTCGCTTTGAGGTTTTTAATGAGATCATTTACTGATATGTCTGAGAACGTGGCTAATATTCCTGTATCTATTTTACCACTAACTGAGTATCTTTGCAACTCATTTAAAACTCTTCTCCAATCTGGGAAGTGTTTATTAATCAACTCTGCTACAACTTTCTTATCATATCCTATTCCTTCTTCTTCCAGAATAGAGTTAATACGTTTGAAAAAGCATGTTGCAACTTCTTGTTTTTCTTTTCCTTTAATTCCAAATTCGACAACAGCACATCTACTGTGGAGGGGTTCAATGATTTTGTTTTTGTAGTTGCAGGTAAAAATGAATCTGCAGTTTCTGGAGAACTCCTCAATACTCGCTCTAAGAAGGAGTTGTACGTCGGCAGTGGTATTGTCGGCCTCATCAATGATGATGACTTTATGTTTTGACTGGCTTGTAAGAGATACTGTAGACGCAAAGTTCTTGGCGTTATTCCGAACTGTATCAAGAAACCTTCCCTCATCGCTTCCATTAATGACATAAAAATCTACTCCTAATTGATTACAGAGTGCTTTTGCTACCGTAGTTTTACCACATCCTGCAGGACCAGAAAGAAGTAGATTAGGCACTTCTCCTTTATCTAGGAAATCGAGAAAAGTTTTCTTTGTTCTCTCTGGAAGAATACATTCTTCAATTGTTTTGGGTCTATATTTTTCAACCCACAAAAATTCATCTCTCACTTAACTTCCTCAATTCTGTAAGGATATAATTATATGATTCCACTATATCACCTTCTCCCTTCCTAAACAAGTCTTTATCAAAACTTTTACCTTCTCTCCAGAGTCGCATTCCATCAGGTGATAGTTCATCAGCAAGGAGTAAATTTTGTCCAGAATCATAACCAAACTCTAATTTAAAATCAACAAGTGTAAGACCTATCTCACGAAAGGTTTTTGATAATATAGCATTAACTTCCCTTGCCTGCTGTTCCAGATCTCTTAGGGGATAGTCACCCATCAACCTGATACGATCCTCTGTAAGTAAGGGATCATCTTTCTCATCATCCTTCAAGTAATATTCAACCAAAGGCCAATTAATAACCCTACCTTCTTCAAGAGTAGTCTGTCTAACAATAGAACCAGCAGCAACATTCCTTACAACAACTTCTATCGGAATAATATCAACCTTCTTACACCACATTGCCCTGTGAGTGGGCATACTCATATAATGTGTTTTTATTCCATACTTTTCCAATAGTTGAAAAAGAAATTCAGAAATCTCACAACAAACTTGTCCCTTACCTTCAGGGAAATCTATCTTCCTACCATTCCCAGCAGTAACCTTATCCTCATACTGTATCAAAACCTGATCAGGTTGATCAGTACTAAAGATAGTCTTTACTTTTCCTTGAATGATTTCAGTTTTCGTCATTTTGTTATGTAGATAATTAAATGCAACGCAAGATTTGGAGACAACTTAAGTCTTGAAAGTAACCAAAGTGTCATTGCTTGTGTTACATTTAAGCTCATTTCCTTCTTTTTCTTTTTTTAACTGGTTTCCTTGTATCCCACTTATAAAAAGCAAACATGCAAATTGAAGTCCAGAAAAACATTGTCCACCAAAAATTACTCATAGTATCATCCAAATTCAGAATCTGGTTCAAGAGCAATCCAATACTTAAGATCTATATCATGATGAGAGAAAACAGATAATAATTTCTGAGATACAACCACACTATAAGATCCTGGCAAAATCTTAATATTCTCCACCTTAAAGTTAAATGAGAATGTAGAATCAGTCTCGCCAACTACAACAGCAAACTCATTAGAAGTATCATTCTTCTTATCACGAACAAGTAACTTAACTTCACCACCTTCACCAACTACTGATAGATCAGGAAGTTGATATATTGAGGCTGCTTTAAGTAACTTATCTAACTGTTGTGTCGGTAATTGAAAAGATACATCTTCACTAGGAAGTTCAATATTCTTATCAGGTGGAGTCACAATGACATTTGGATCAGCAAAGAAATACTTTGAACGCATCTTACCTTCACGGATAACAGTATATCCTTCATTAACAAAATCCAATTCAGGATGTTGGTGAAGACTAAGACCATTCAAAAACTGATTCAAATCATAGATACCAAAATCTTGAGGTATCTCCTCATCAATAGTAGCTTCTGCTAAAATATTTTTCATAACTGAGATAGTTCTCAGAGAAGAACCTTTCTTGAAAAGAATAGACTGATTAATAGTTGAGAAGTTCTTAAGTAAATTCAGTGTTTTTTCAGAAAGTTTCATAACCACGGGTCGGAGTTTCATCGTCTTTAATATTCCCACTAAAATAATATAGAAGGAGAGTGTAATGCATTGCTTTTAGTATATCACGTTTTGCTTGTCCTTTCTTATCATACCTACTCAAATACTTAATAGCATTTGATCTACAGAATGACTCAGCATCACCAACTGATTCAATAAGGTCAAGCGTCTGAACATTAGAACCTGCGTTGGTATAATGTCCACCATAAGTTGAGGTGATATAGTCTTGAAGATCTTTAATACTTTTATCTTCTTCATATTTCTTATATGCTGCCTTCTCAATAGAAGGTTTAGGTGGATAATTAGGTGGATAATGATACCTATATAAATCATCATCTTTTTCTGGTTCACCTGAAATATCACCCGATACCTGAAAATGATGAGCAGCATTGTCATCATTATCTGCTAGAAAATCCTGTCTATATGGTTGTCCGTCTTCGGGCATTAATCCACCATAAGCAATATCAGAAACATCTCTGCCAGGAATCTTTTGTCCTTCACTCATAATTGGATACTCCTTGTCAATTGTTCCATTAAGTACGTCATAAGCTAAGCTCCATGCATTAATCATATCCTATTCCTCATCATTTGTCAACTGGAAGTCTACATCCACCTTATCATATAGTTCTAAGAAAGACTGTTTTGTCTCATCATCAAACCTATTGATACATACTTGAATGGCTTTTTCTTTCTTACCAAAGATAGAATAAGCACGAATGATATGAACCAATCTTCTTGTAGAAATCAAATCCTCTATTCCACCATCATAGAATGTTTTTCTAATAATATCTGACCAATCACAAAGTCTTTGACAAAACTGAGGGTCATTAACACCAACAGTATCAGCAACATTCATAAGAATCTTTTGTTCTGTTGATGGGCCAGGATAATCCTGTTCAAGGGTTACTGGGAATCTTTCAAGGAAGGCTTCATTGAGCACGTTAGTTCCAATAAACCGTCCGTCGTCTGAACCTTTACCTTTAGTGTTCGCTGTTGCGATAACGTTGAATCCGTTTGCTGGTCTGACGAACTTTCCGATTTTTTTAAGAAAAACTCCGTTACCTTCAAGGATGGATTGGAGGCAGAGTATCTTGTTGGAGGCGAGGTCAACTTCGTCAAGGAGCAAGACAGCCCCTCTGTTGAGAGCTTGAATAACGGGTCCGTCATGCCAGACTGTGGCACCATCAACAAGACGGAAACCGCCAATAAGATCATCTTCATCTGTTTCGATTGTAATGTTAACACGAATAAGTTCCCTTTTTAATTGAGCGCAAGCCTGTTCTACTGAAAAAGTTTTTCCATTACCAGATAGACCCGTAATAAAAGTAGGATAGAAGAGCTTTGATTTAATTATATTCTTAATGTCAGTAAAGTTACCAAACTTAATAAAGGTATCATCCTTATCAGGAACTAAATTCTGTTCAGCATCAGGAGCATTAAATGAACGTTCTATTTCTTCTACTTTCTTTTGAACTTCAAGATTCCACTTACCACGGGAAGTCTTGAAATTTTTAAGATACTTTGTGATTGTCTGATAATTAAAACCACGAGAAGCACAGAATCCCTTTACGTCAGCAGCAGTAATATCTGACCCATAAAGGTTTTGAAGTTCTGATAGGAGTTCTTCTTTATTCACAACACACTTAAAAGTCATAATGTTTTATTTCTATACTGATATTATACCAATAAAAAAGGGGGCTGAGGCCCCCAAGTAGTCAGTTTGTAAAGTGTCCTACTCCTTATAATTTGCACCCTTACCTTTTGGATAAGAACGATCAGGAATTGCTACAGGTTCTTTCTTTCTCTTTTCTCCAGATGCAGCATAAAGACGAGATGCTTGTTTTGCTTTTCCAGCAGCACCTTCCTTATCACCAGCAGCTGCTAATTTACCACGTTTCTTATCTGCTTCTCCAGATGCTTTAAGTGCTAAATCTGCAGAAATTTCAGTAAGACTCTTAAGTTCTTCTTCACTAAATTTTCCAGAATCTATCAACTCTTGAATAACATCACCATCCAATTCATTTCCAGCAGCAAGAGTTCCAGTCCTACTTCCACTATCAGAACCATTTCCTCCACTAGGAGAACTAGGACGCATTCCAAGAGATGCTACATTAGAAACAGTAGAAGCTTTATTTGCGAACTTTCCAACCTTAGTTGCTTTAGCAGCAAGTCCAGTTGCTTTAACAGCCTTTACAGCACCAGCACCCTTAGCAGCCAATGTAGCAGCACCTGCTTTTGCAGCACCAGCTGCAGCAGCACCCTTAGCGGCTAATGCAGCACCACCTGCTTTTGCAGCAGTAGTAGCAGCTGCTAATGCAGCAGGAATACTAATAATACCAAAATCTTCTTCAACTTTCTTCATCTTCTTAGCAGTTGCCTTCACCTTTTGTTTTAAAGGTTTAATAGTATCTGCTCTACGTTTCTTAGAACTATCCTTAAGCGTTGACTCTAGTTCACCCTCATCTGGATCCTTATAATACATATCACCTAAATGATCACCATAACGTGGTTTAAGTGTTACACCTTTTTGAGATCCTTTAAGACGAGTCTCATTTATGTCTTCCTTCTTCTCATACATGGATCTATAAGCATCCAACATATTATGTGGAGTAGCCACCTTTCCCATCTGAGTATTGTTAAGATCCTCAGTAGTTTTCTCACCTTTAACTGACATCCCCTGAGATATCATATCTTTAGAAACTCTATGATCCATTACTTCTAACTACAATTTTTAAGTATTTAGTTAAGCAATCAGTTCTACAAATTCACCCAATACTTTCTTATTCATTCTCTTAATTTTAAGAGACTTAACAAAAGCTCTTTTAATCTGACTCTTGGTAGCAGATTCATCTACTTCAAATTCATCATCATTTGATAAAGAATCTGATGAAAGACCAAAATACTTATGATACCCAGAGTTATCAATAGAGAATGACTTATCCTTTCTCCACCTCTTAGAAATCTTATCATAATGTTGAGATGACCATCCATAATATCTACGAATGAAAGAATTAGCATCTCTATTTTGAAGAACACGAATACCAATAAAATTAGTCTCTGTAAAATTATCCCTAAGATTTCTTAAAAGAGTTTCAGTAAAACCATGATACTCATAAGGTATTCTATAAGTGGTTCCAAGTTTTCTATCACGAATGAGACAATCACTATGAACTCCTCTTGATCCTAGATATGGTCCATCTTCCCAAGGTCTCTGAACATTACGATGATATGATAAAGGATGTGCTTCTCCATCCGTAAGAACAATACATTGTACCTTATCAACTTTATTCTGACTCTTGAACTGAGGAAGAACTTGATGTAAAGCAATTATTGTTTCATTCAATGGAGTTCCAGATAGATTCATTCCAATTGGAACATCATATAAAGTTGAAATACAGAAAGCAGAACCAATACGATATATATTCCTCATCTGTTGTTCAAGAGTCTTTCCATTAACCTTATGGGTTAAAAGATTCATTAAAGAGAATTGATCCTCAACACAAAATAAACCAGCTTTTGGTGTATATAAAGATTCGTTCTCTTTTGGATAGTTATGAGTAAAAGCATAAACCTCAAAAGGTACTTGAACTTTCTTACAAAACCAGATTAAATTATAGAGTTGTTTGATAGTATCAAGCATCACATGGGACATTGAACCAGACCAATCAAGTATGAATACTAATCCGTGGTTCTTCCCATCAGGAACAACATTAATTCTCTTAAAGATGTCTTCATTGAATCTATAAGTATGAA
>VTLG01010654.1_pt1 | contig 16199 bp, 22 predicted proteins | sample 4694571 | NCBI WGS metagenome assembly VTLG01 (sample SAMN12604809, study PRJNA352737) | marine metagenome | biome: ENVO:00000447; feature: ENVO:00000209|ENVO:00000569|ENVO:01000036; material: ENVO:00002151; isolation source: viral sequences binned using virsorter ...
ACTTCCTTGCAATTTAAATCAACTGCTGAAATTTGCGGTGTGATAACTAGCGTCAAACTCGACAGCGGAACTGTTATTGCTTATTCATTATGAGTCTTGCAAACGCTCTTAAAAAAGCTGCATCAAAGACTCTGAGCAAACTTGGAGGAGATGTAACGATTCGACAGGTTACTGCTGGCACCTATAACACTACAACTGGTGCAATAACCGAGTCGACTTCAGATACAACTATTAAGGGTGTTTTGGATAACGTTTCAAGATCAGAAGTTAACGATCTCATTGAGTCTCAAGATAAGATTCTTACAATATCTGCTGGCGACCTCACATTTGTACCGACCACAAAAGACCGTGTTGTTATAAGCAGCGTTGAGTTTAAAATTATTCAAGTGACGATAAATGAGCAGAATAATACTCCAGTAAGTTTTGATCTTGTTTTGAGGTAATTATGGCTAGAGAAATTAGGTTGTCAGGAATTGGTGATCATTTTGAGGATAAAGTTATAAAAACTGTTAGAGATGCAACCTTGCGAGGGACTGAATTAATTAAAAAAGCAACGCCAAACGTGCAACCTCCAAATGTAAATTATAAAACAACTGGTAATTTGTTTAGAAGCTGGCAAACTGAAATCAAACCTTTTCAAGGTGTTGTTTTCACGGATGTTGAATATGCAGAGCCTGTTGCTTATGGAACTAATTTACCAGACAGTTGGGGTGGTAAATACAGGACAAATCAAGGAACAATAAAAGGTTATCCAGAACTTATCGCAAAACAACTGGAACAATATATTTCAGATCGATTTAGGAGTGCATGATGGCTGCAATTGATTTAAACACAGTCAGATCAACTATCGAAGGCAGACTCGCAACAGAGTTGGCATCAAGTCCAGCAATTCCTGTTGTATTTAACAATATGGCTTTCGATTCGACGACTGAAGACACTTTTGTACAATGTTTAACAAGTTTTGGAACTGGAAATTATCTAACGATGGGTGGCTCTGCCAATTCAACAAATAGAATTGTTGGTTTATTGTTATTAAATATTTTTACTGAAGAAGGTATCGGTGCTGGCTCAAACTTGACGATTGGCAAACGCCTGCGTGACCTTTACAATAATATTACAGTTTCAAATGTTATTTTTGATTCACCTATTGGCCCAGAAGTTTTAGCATCTAGCCCTGAAGGTAAGTTTCAAACTCAAATAAGAGTTACTTTTGAAATATATGAGGATCTTTAATTATGCCAAAACTTGTTGTAACAGAGGAAATGCTTGACGCCATCGAAGCTGTGAAAGGAAGAAGAGAAGCTAATTATTGGGATAATAGATGTAAAAGATATATGGAGAAACAACAAAAATCAAAAAAAGATGTGAAAAAGTCAGAAAAAGGTTAATATAAAATAAATACTTTTTTTTGTTATGGCTGTAAAAGGTGATGTAGGAAAAATCATGTTTGAAAATGCTGGCGGAACTGAGGCCGACATTTCAGATTTGAGAGCATGGTCATTGTCTGTCACTAAAGACACACAAGAAACTACAAAAATGGGCGACACTTCAAAATCATTTGTTGGTGGTCTTATATCTGGCGAAGGTTCTGCAACCTTACTTTACAATCCATCAGGCAACTCAGACTATCAAGCATTCATTGATGATGTCCTTGTGACTGGTGATGCTGGTGATGCTTTATTTGAATTGTTTCCTGACTCTGCTCAGTCAGCTAAAAAGATTGGTTTTGCTGGCATAATTACTAATGCAGAATATGGTGCGACTCTTGGAGAGATTCAAGAGGTAAACATTACGTTTATCACTAATGGTGCCATCACTTCAGCTATATAGTATATTAGGGTAATTTAAAAAACCCTTATGCCAACAAAAAGAACCGTTGATCTTATCACTGAGGCTTTCAGTGATGTTATGACCGCAAGAAGAAAATATGAACTCAAAAAGCCAAATGGAGAACTTTTAAAAGAATTATATTTTCCTCCTTTAACAAGATTTGACAGAATACAAGCACAAGCTGCAACTGGAACTGATGAGGCACTTGCAATATCAACTAGGTTGCTTTGTCAAATTGCACAGAATGAAGACGGCACAAAAGCATTCGCATCTGCTGATGCTGAAAATTTAAAAAGGTTTTTACCTGAGACAGTTTTAAATGAACTTGAATTATTTATGATGGATATACAAGTTGATTTAAATACAGCAAAAAACGAATCAGGCGAGATAACTGGTTAAATTTTGAGTTTTTTCTCGCAACAGAACTAGGTAAAACATTAATTGAATTAAGAAAAAGTATCACAGAGGAGGAGCTTATACATTGGGCTGCATATTATGAAATCAAAAATGACAGGGAAAAACAAGAAATGAATCGTCAAAAGAACAAAACAAGGTAGTATATAATAAAGGTTATTTGAATTTGTGGCACAATCAACAGTCAGATTAATAGTTGATGCTCAAAATGCCATCAATCCACTAAGAAGAGTAAATGATGCTACAAAGAATTTAAGCAAAAATACAGATAAATTAAAAAATAGATTAAATAAATCAAATAGAGCGATAAGAGACTCAGGAAGATCCGCAACAGCTGCTGCAGGCGGATTCAGGACTCTTAATAGATCTCTTGGCCCGTTACTTAAAATATTGGCTGTTATTGGAGCCACAAGATTTGTTTTTATTAATGCTGCTGATATTGAGACTCAAAGAAAAAGCTTAGAAGTCCTTACTGGTTCTCTTTCTAAGACAAATGAAATAATAAAAGAATTACAAGACTTTGGTGCTGTCACTCCTTTTAAAAGTAGCGAACTAATTGAGCAAACAAAACGATTAAAGGCTTTTGGTTTTGAAACTAATGAATTAGTGGACACTACAAAAAGGCTTGCTGATGTTGCTGGTGCTACTGGTGCAGATTTACAAGGTATTGCAACAGCCTTTGGTCAGATAAGAGCAAAAGGTAAATTGCAACAGGAAGAAAACTTACAGTTATTAGAAAGAGGAGTTGATATAACAACTGAACTTAAAAACATAACTGGTTTACAAGGCGAGGCTTTTGAAAAAGCACAAAGGCAAGGAAAGATTGGAGCTGATCTCGTAAATCAAGCACTTATAAATTTAACTAATGAAGGTGGTGCCTTTTTTGAAGGTGCTTCTTCACAAGCAACAACCCTTAATGGAAAATTGTCTACGTTGATAGATTCAACTGAAAGTTTAGCAAGAACTATTGGAGAGCAATTATCACCAGCAATAAAGGGAGCTTTAGATTTAGCAACGAAAGGTGTGGTAGCAATTGAAAAAATGTTTAGAAGGTTTGGAGATATTGGTGATGTTGGATTGGGAAACGTTGCAAAAGCAGAGCAAGATGCACAAAGAGATGCTGCGAGGCTCACAGCAACTAAATTTGGAACTAATTTTAAAGGAGAGAGTGTATTTGCTAGTAAAGAAGAAAATAAGTTTTTTAAAGAACAATTTAAACTTTTGAGAAAAGCAAATATCGAAAGGGAAAAGTTGAAACAGACTTCTTTTGAAGAAGTAGAAATTATTGAACAAGTTAATCAAAAACAAACAGAAAAAACAGAAAAAATAATAGAAACAAATAATGCTGCGACTGCTTTTAATCAAACTTTAGATTCATCTATTTTTATTTTAGATGAGGCAATAAATCAAACTGATGGCCTTAAAGAAAAATTTATGGAGATCGGTCAAGGAATTGAAGATGGCATTGTTTCTGGACTAACTGATGCTGTTATGGGAACAAAAACTTTAGCAGAGGCTGCAACAGGTGTTTTAAATAATCTAAAAAGAAAACTTGTTGAAGTTGCAATGCAGCGTGCGGTTTCTGGAATTGGTAATTTCTTCGGTAACGCTTTAAGTGGAATATTTGGTGGTGGGAAAAAAAGTAGTTCATTTGCAAGTTTTCCAAATGCATTTGACACCAGTTTTGATATGGGTCTTCTTGGTTTTGCAAATGGTGGCAGACCACCAGTTGGTAGAGCTTCAATTGTTGGGGAAAAAGGTCCTGAGATTTTTGTTCCTCGTTCTGCTGGTACAATTATTCCAAATAATGCAATCGGGGGAGGCGGTACAACTAATAATATGATCACTGTAAATGTTGATGCTTCTGGTACTTCTGTTCAAGGTAATGGTTCTGAGGCAGATCAGCTTGGAGGTCTTATTGCTAGTGTTGTACAAGCAACTATAATTGATGAACAAAGGGCTGGAGGTTTATTAAATAGATAATGGCTACGTTCCCATCAATTAGTCCCACTTATGGGATGAGAAAACAAAGCAAACCTAAAGTAAAGATTTCTTCTTTAGGTGATGGGTATGAGTTTAGAGCTTTATATGGCCTACCACAGTCTCAAGATCCCAAAGAGTATGTTTTAACTTTTAATGTGTCTGAAGCGGAAGCAGATGTTATAGAGGGCTTTTTAAGAGGAAGAGTAAATGATCAAGCAAGTTTTACATTCACACCACCAGCAGAGGGATCAACAAAAACAGGGACATATTCGCAAAGTGGAACCACTGTAACAATTACCATAGCTTCACATGGTTTTGGTATTGGTGATATTTTAGGCGTTAATTATACAAGTGGATCTGCAACAGATGGAACTTTTGTCGTAGCCTCTGAAGTTGATCGTGATAATTTTACAGTTACTGCGGCCTCAAGTGCAACAAATAGCGGCAATGTGACTATAACAAGATCAGGGGAAGGAAAGTTTGTATGTGATTCTTGGACAAAAACAATACCTTATAACAATAGAGCAATTATAAATTGTACTTTTAGAGAAGTATTTGAACCTTAATGGCTAATCCTGTAACCGAGTTACAACAAATAACAAACAAATCAATCATTGAATTGTATTCTGTTGAATTAAAAGCTGATGTTCATTATACAAAAACAGCAAAAACAGCAACATATTCTCAGTCTGGAAATACAATTACAATTACACTTAATTCACATGGTTTTGCTGCTGGTCTTATTTTAAGTTTAAATTTTACCTCTGGAAATGGAATTGATGGAATATATACAATTCAAACAGTTGCAACGAACACTTTTACAGTCACTGGTACTACCTCACAGACAACAAGCGGTAATGTGTCTTTTAATATAAATTCAACAATTAATAATCCAACTGTTTATTTATTTCACTCTGGGAATAATATGAAAGACAGCAATGATCTTGTGTGGCAGTCAAATACATATACTAAATTCCCAGTTAAAGCTGATGGCTTTAAATATACTGGAAAGGGAAAACTACCAAGACCAACACTTTCTTTTTCTAATTTATTAGGAACTATAACTGGAATTTTACAGCTTACGAATCAAATAACAGCGTTTTCTGATCTGGGAGGCGCAAAAGTAACAAGAAGGCGTACACTAGCCAGATTTTTAGATGAAGAAAACTTTTCCTCAAATGTAAATCCATATAAAGTTGGATCTGTAGATCCTACAGCCGAACTTCCAAGAGAAGTTTACTTTATTGAGAGAAAAACTGTTGAGAACAGAGATTTAGTACAATTTGAAATGGTAGGTTCTTTTGATTTGTTTGGAGTTGTAGCACCTAAAAAACTTGTTACCAGAGCCGATTTTGCTGGTGTCGGTACTTTTGTAAATGCGTAAAATGTCTTGGAAAGAATCTTTTAAAAAATATGCAAAGAAACAAAAACCAGACGAGGCTTGTGGTTTGCTTGCAATTATTAAAGGTAAAGAAACTTTTTGGCCTTGTAAAAATTTAGCAGAAGGAAAATTTGAATTTTTTATTCTTGATCCTGATGATTGGGCAGAATGTGAAGATACAGGTGAAGTTATTGGAGTTATACACAGCCACCCTAAAGGCCCAGCAAATCCTTCAGATACAGACAAGGCAGCTTGTGAACATTTGGGATTTCCATATTACATTTACAGTATTGAACATGATCACTGGGAAAAATTAGAACCGACAGGCTGGAAAGCATCATCCTTAATTGGCCGAAAGTTTATTTGGGGAAAATATGATTGTTGGAGTATAGTTTCTGACTGGTATGAAGATACAAAAAAAATTAAATTAATGAAATGGAAAAGACCAAAACGTATAAAAAATTTTTTAGATAATCCTGAGTTTGAAAAGGCATTGCCTCTAGGAGGATTTGTAAAACAAGAATCAACCGAAAAAATTGAAATTGGCGATGTTTTGCTTTTTCAATCTGTAACAGGCAATTTAGATCATGTCGCTGTTTATTTAGGTGATAACATGATATTAAATCATAATATAAAAGCATTGAGTTGCAGAGAACCTTTTGACCTAAAATATCAACAAGCACTTAGAGGAGTTTATAGATATGCAGCTTAAAAAAATAAAAATATATGGAAAGTTACGGCAATTTTTAGGTAAATCTTACTTTGAAGCTGCTGTAAGATCACCACAACAAGCCATGAGTTTTCTTATGGCAAATTTTGAAGGATTGCAAAAACACATGAATGATCAAATCTATAAAATAAAAATGGGTGGTAGAGAAATAACAGAAGATACTTTTACAATGTCAGGTCAAGGAGATATTCAAATAATTCCTGTGGCTACTGGCTCTGCTCCAATTGTTTTAGGACTTGGTGCAATTGCTGGTGGTTCTGCTCTTAGTGCAGCATTTACAACTGGTATAAGTGGATTTTTTCTTGGAACTGTTTTAGGTGGTGGTTTGACAGCAATAGGAACTTCAATGTTAATTGGAGGTATTACAGAACTCATAGCTCCACAACAATCACCTCAAAATGCCTCATCTGTAAGTGATACAGACCCTAGAATGAGAGGATCATATTCTTTCAGCGGCATCCAAAACGTTAGTTCTAGTGGTGTTCCAGTCCCAATTTTATATGGGCTTGTGTTTAGCGGCTCAATCTTAATCAGTTCGGGTACTGATACAGCCCAAATCAGACAAACTTTAAGCTAATGGTAAGACAAGTTCAAGGTGGAGATCAGTTATTTGGTAGAACACCAGATGGGAGAGTAGTTGACCCTGATTTAATAGATGGCGGCCTCAGATCAAAGCAATTCGCAACAGTGCTGGATCTACTAGGCTACGGAGAAATTGATTCAATTCTTGATGTGGGAGGTGCTGGCACAAATACATTTAGAAAAAATGTTTTTTTAGACAATACACCTGTTCAAAATTCACAAGGTACAGAAAATTTCACAGATGTAGATATATTTGTAAAAAATGGTGCAAGTGATCAGACAGCATTACAAGAAATAAATGCAATAGAAAATACAATTCCTGTTGGGGTCGCTTTAACTAATGCTCCTTTTGCTACTACAAAAACAGGAACTTACACATTAGCTGGTAGTGGTGGACAAACAGTATCTGGTGTGGCTCTTGGTGCAAATCAAATGCTAGTAACTGTCACAAATCATGGATATTCAGTTGGAGAGGTTGTCCATTGGGCAAACACCACTGAAACCGCCACTGTTCAAACTGATAATCCTCAAACTCAAAATATTCTTTCTGTCCCTGACAGTGATAAATTTGTTATTAATACAACTTTTGAAGATACTTCCTTTCAAAATGGAGCTTGTACTATTAAAACAAGTCAGGGTTTATCAAGATCGATCACAAATACAGAAGTTGATAAAATCAGAGTTACTATACAAATACCAGCACTACAAGAATTTAAAGATGACGGCGATATCATTGGCGCAGAGGTAAAAGTTTCTATAAGAATCGTTGAAAATAATGGAACTATTAATAATCCAGTTATTTTAGATGTCACAAATGGAAAAGCAACAAGTCCGTATGTAAAAGATTTTGAACTGGTTTTTGAAAGGACGATGAATTTTCCTTTAACTCTATCTGTATTTAGAAATACAGATGATGGTACAGATGCTAAACTACAAAATTCTACAAATTGGCTGTCTTACACAGAAATAAATACAGATACAAGTGCATATCAGGGTTTTGCTTATGTTGCTTTACGATTTAATGCACAAGAATTTCAAAGTTATCCAAGACGTATGTATAGGGTTAAGGGAACCAAAATCAAAGTACCGCATGGAACAACAGTTGATAGTGATAATGGAAGAGTTATTTACCCAGATGGATATACATTTAACGGAACATTTAAAACGAACAAAGAGTGGTGTTCAGATCCAGCGTGGATTCTATATGATATTTTGACTACAGATAAGGGTTTTGGTGGTGATGATGGAATAGTACAAGAAGAGAATTTAGATGTTTTTAGTTTTTATTCTGCCAGTGCATACGCAAGCACTTTGATAACTGACCCTATTACAAACACTACAGAGCCAAGATTCAGTTGCAATGTAATTTTGAATCAAAGAAATGACGCATATTCTTTAATAAATGATCTTTGTGCTGTGATGAACGCCATGCCTTTTTATAGCAATGGCACTTTACAGATATCGCAGGACAGACCTACTAACATTTCTACAAACACATCTGATCCTCAATATATATTTAATAATTCAAATGTTACTGAACAAGGTTTTTCATATCAAAGTCAAGGAGCAAGACTCAAATACACAGAAGTAGAGGTTCAATATTTTGACAACGAAACACAATCAATGGAGTTTGAATTGGTTACTGCTGATCAAATTACTGCCTTAGGTTCTGGTTCAAGTGGATTAGATGCTATTAACAAATTTGGAAGAAATAGAAAAACAATAAAAGCTTTTGCTTGCACTTCAATCGGTCAAGCGAATCGTCTTGGAAGATGGTTTTTATATACAAATTTATTAGAAAATGAATTGGTCACTTTTACAACCACGTTGGAAGCTGGTGTAGTTGTAAGGCCATCTACAATAATTGCTATAGCAGATTCTGTCAGATCAGGAACAAGAAAAGGAGGCCGTATAAAAACAGGTGTTTCCACAACACAAATAATTGTTGATGCAAGAACTGTTGATGGAAATGACTTGACACATGATTCTGGTGCCACCTTAAGTGTGGTTTTACCAGATGGGTCAACTGAAAGCAAAACAATATCATCTATTAATGGGCAAACAATAACTGTTACATCTGCATTTTCATCAACTCCACAGGCAAATAGTGTTTATGCTATTGAAAGCTCCATTACACAATTACAAGTTTTTAAAGTTGTTTCAATAGAAGAAATTAACCATTGCGAATACACTATTACTGCTGTTATACATGACACAGATAAATATGCACAGGTAGAAGATACAACAGTTGCGTTAAATCCAAGAACTATAACAACTTTAATTGATAAAGCTGAACCACCAGCAAACTTAGCTGCTACAGAGCAAGTTGTTGTTTTGCGATCAAGGGCAGTTTCAAAAATATTTGTGGCATGGGAACCTGTAAAAGGTGTAAAAGAATATTTATTAGAATTTCAATTTGAAAAAGATAATCCAGAACGAATAAGAGTCGCAAGACCTAGTTTTGAGCTTTTTGAATCAAGGCTTGGTACTTACCAATTTGCTGTAAAATCTTTTAATACTTTAGGGGTTTTAAGCAATCAGACTTCAAGTTTAACATTCACTGCTGTTGGAAAAACGGCAGTCCCAGCTGATCCAACTGGATTGACAATAGAACCTGTTTCAGCGCAGTTTGTTCGATTAAGATTTGATCCTTCCCCCGATGTTGATGTGACTCATGGTGGAACAATTTCAGTAAGACACACGCCATCTATTGACCCCGCTGTTGCGACATTTTCTAATGCAACAGAAATCATCCCAAAACTTGCTGGAAATATAACAGAAACTTTAGTGCCAGCTTTAACAGGAACATATTTAATAAAGTTTATTGATGATGGCGGTAGAAGGTCAGATAATGCTGCAAAAATAATTGTTACACAACCCGATCCACAACCTAGTGTTGTAGTATTAACTGAAAGAGAGGATACAGACTCACCACCTTTTCAAGGTGAAAAAATTAATACTTTCTACGATGAAAGTTTCGATGGATTACTTTTAGATGGGACACTACTTTTTGATAATATAACTCAGAATATTGATGATTTATCCAATATAGATTTTGCAGGGCCAATAAATTCAAGCGGTTCTTATGAATTTCAAAATGAGGTTGATTTGGGTGCAGTTTTTAATCTTACTTTAAAAAGACGATTTGTAACCTCTGGACTTTTAGTAAATGATCTTATTGATTCAAGAACTGCCCTCATAGATAGCTGGACAGAATTTGATGGGACACTTGCTGAAGATGTTGGGGCAAAATTACTTGTCGCAACAACACAATTATCAACCACAACTTCAACAGCAGCTACCTACGAACAAAGCGGAACAACGATAACAATTACAAAAAATGGACATGGTTATTTAGTTGGAGATCAAGTTGTAATTGATTTTACTGCTGGGAGTGCAACAGATGGTAATTTTACAATTCAAACAATTACTACAAATACATTTACTGTTACAGCAAGCGCAAGCGCAACAATATCAAGTGGAACTTCTTGCAATATTGGCCCAAATTTCACTCAGTTTAATACTTTTGCAAATGGTGAATATATTGCAAGAGGATTTAAATTTAAATGTGAACTAGAATCAAATGATCCAGCCCAAAATATAAATGTTTCAGAACTTGGATTTGAGGCATCTGTGAAACAACGAACAGAGACAAGTGTTGGTAATTCTGACGCTACAAATGGCCTTATTGCGTCTGGTAGCTCTGCAAAAACAGTTACTTTTACTAATCCATTTTTTACTGGTACTGGCTCATTAGGGGGATCCACAACAGCATTTTTACCTACAGTTGGAATCACTCTTGAAGGTGCTGTAACAGGTGATTATTTTAAAATTACATCTATCACAGGCACACAATTTGTTATTGAGGTAAGAGATTCAAGTAATAACTTTAAAAACTTGAATTTTAGATATACTGCAATCGGGTTTGGTAAAGGTGGTTAAGAAATGCTGGTTGATTTGGTAAATATCAAAAAAATGGGTAGAATAAATTTAAATATTAGTTATTTTTTTATTGTTATTACTTTTTACCTGTAATTTACTTTAAAAAATATAATTAAATAACCTTCAAATCCATTGGTATAACTGAGAAATGCCCACACATGACTACTCATTAGCAAACCAATCAGGGGCCAGCTTTAGAACAGACTTAAATAATGCCCTTGCTGCAATACAATCAAATAACTCTAACTCTTCAAGTCCAGCAACTACAGTTGCATATCAATGGTGGGCTGATACCACATCAGGAACTCTAAAAATAAGAAACTCTGCTAATAACGCATGGGTAGAACTTTTACAGCTTGATGGTACGTTAACTCTTGAAGATGGGTCTGTAAGTACTCCAGCATTAGCCTTTAGGGATGATTTGAACACAGGTATTTTTAGTTCTGCTGCTGATACTTTTAACGTGGCAACTGCTGGTCTTGAAAGAATGGAGCTAGGAGCTGAAACAATATTTAATGAAGCTGGAGCAGATGTAGATTTCAGAATTGAAAGTGATACTAAAACCCACATGTTTTACCTTGATGCTGGTAATGATCGTATTGGAATAAATACTGGTTCACCTTCTTGCGTATTTCAAATAAATGATGCTGCAAGTGGTGGTGATGGGATAACAGATATACTTAAATTAAATGGATCACCAAATAATACTAATGATGGTGTAAGACTACAGTTTTCTCGTGTTGGAGGTGCTTGCGGTTCAATATCATTAGAAAAAGTGGCAAGTAATAATACTACAGATATGATTTTTGGCACAAGATCAGGGAATACTGAAAGTGAAAGTATGCGTATAACTGGTGGTGGAAATATGCTTCTCGGGGCTAGTTCTGCTTTGGAAATAAGCGGTCATACACCACGATTCCAAATGCAGGGGACAAATCATAATACACAAACATTTTCAGTTATAAGTAATAGTGCAGATGCAAACCCAGCGTACATTTTTTTAGCTAAACAAAGATCAGGAGCAGTAGGTGGTACTACTAGTGTTAATGATGGTGATCGTATTGGTGAGATTAGATTTAATGGACATGATGGTAATGATTTTGCTCATGAAACTGCATTAATAGCATCTGAGGTTGATGCTTCACCAAGTACGAATGTTATGCCCGGAAGGTTATTATTTTTTACAACTGCTAGTAATGCTGGTTCTGTTACTGAACGTATGAGGATAGATTCTGATGGGCTCGTGGGTATAGGCACAACAACTGCAACAAAAGTATTAGAGCTAGATAATACAGGAAGATCAAGTTTTTCTACCTGTTTTATGCACGCTGCTGGTGCAAACAATGTCAGAGTTTTGGGCTTAAGAAGTGGTAGAACATTGTTAACTCCTGCCGATATGATTCACTTTTTTGACCATAATGGTTCTTTAGTTGGAAGTATTACTTCAACCACTTCTGCTACAAGTTTTAATACATCTTCAGATTATAGATTAAAAGAAAATGCAACTCCAATCTCTGATGGGATTACAAGATTAAAAACATTAAAACCTTACAGATTTAATTGGAAAAATGATCCTACTACAACTGTTGATGGATTTTTTGCACATGAAGTTACAGCGGTTCCAGAGGCTATATCAGGTACAAAAGATCAAATAGCAACGGCTGATGATGCAAATGACGAAGTTAAAGAAGGTGATCCAATGTATCAACAAATAGACCAAAGTAAACTTGTCCCTTTACTTGTAGCTGCTATGCAAGAGTTGATAACAAAAGTTGAAACCCTCGAAGCTGCTTAGTATAATTGGTTAACTTACAAAAATATTATGCCTACGCCACAAGAACTTTATGACGAAACAAAAACACGTCTTGATTTAAATATCGCAAAAGCACAAATGCTGGAAAGAGAAATACAACAAAAGACAGCAGAAAAAAATCAACTTATGCAACCAATTATTGAAGATCAAGGTGCATTAAAACAATTAGAAAAACTAAGTGATGTTGTACAACCTGTAGAATCAAAGTAAAATCTAATCAAAAATTATTATTATGGCTGTTACTTGGAGTATTGCTGCTTTAGATGCAACAAAAACTGTCGGTTCTTTATCTGATGTTGTGACAAATGTTCACTGGACTGCTAATGATTCTGAAACTGTTGGAAGTGGCGATTCTGCTGTAGTCCATAGCGGGTCTGTTTATGGTTCTATAGGTCTTGCTGATGCTGATTCATCTTCTTTCACTGCTTATGCAGATATTACAAAAGATAATGCTATCGCATGGGTAAAAGCTGCAATAGGGTCTGATCAAGTAACAGCTATTGAAACTGCTATCGCTGCACAAATAACAGAATCAAAAACTCCTACTTCTATTTCTGGTGTACCATGGTAATTTAAAATTTTACTTTTTCGTGCATCTGTTTAGTCATCATTCCACCAATTAGATATAATGGGGCAAGTCCTACAAGCAAAAATAGGCACATCAAAGTTATGGGTGCTAGGGCTTTAATAAACGCTTCTTTCCACATAAAATGCTAGACCGAGTTATAAAAATTATTTCTATTCTGTCATTTTTGATGTCATTATCAATGGCAGCTTTCGGATATGTAGCAATTCGCTATATGCAAAGCCCAGAATTTGAGAGGACATTAAAAAACAAAATAATGGGAAGTCTGGAGGATAAACTACCAGATGTCATGGGAGATAAGATGCCAGATTTCACAGGGCCATCTGTACAGCTACCAGAACCACCAAAGGTGAATAAACTTGGAAATCCCAAGAATTGAAATACCACAGATACAGATAAAAGAAATATTTATTCCCAGAATAAGAACATGGGAACAATATCCAACAACTTTAGACATTATTGATAAACCAAAGCTTGATTATCCTGTTGTAAGTTATCCAACATTCGAGGCTTTACAATATCACCCTGATAAATTTATCCCAACAGATCCAGTAAAACAGCCAGAGCAAAAGCAACCAGATATACCGCAGCCGCCAGAATATAAACCAAAAGTCAAAAAAGATAAAGAGTTTTTCATAAAATGTCCGTCTGAGGATAACATTCCAGTAGGAAGCTACCCCAATGACCTTAAGTTACAAGTGGTCATAGGTCATTCTGTAAAAAATGGTAAATGTTATGAAATCTTCAGAGATTCAACCTTTATTGAGAAATGGATACCTAGCACTCCTGTTCTTGTTAACACTTCAATTATTGCTGTTACTGCGGCTGGTTCACCTATCATAGCCAATTTACTCAAAAACCTTATTAAAACAGCTATAAAGAAACTCAGTAAAAAGAAGGATAAATCAAAGGCACAAACATAAGCAAGCAAAACTACAAGCCCCTTATAGGCGATTCTGAGTGGACTAAATTTACTTATTTAGCTCAATTTTGTGTGTATGAGGGATAACTTGGTTCATTTTGGGTTTGCTTACTATGTCTGCACAAAGGCCATAGTAGTCACTATCTTTTGAATACTCAGCTCCACTGACTCTCAGCTCATGACAATTCTTGAGCCTTGCAAGCTCATAATTTAATCTAGCTGTCGATAATTGTTGCCGCATTATCTTTTCCTGAGTAGTTGCACTTTTGAGGCAAGCATTTTGAAAACGTCTATCAAGTGGAACAGATATTGTTGCTGCTATACCAAAATTAAAAGAAGTGGCATCTTTGTTGCCGCTGTAATTTTCTCTATAAAATAAAATTTCACCCGCATTTGTGAGGTTGCCATCATCATCTGTTGCTTCGTTGTAAACTGGCGTATGGAAAATATAGTCTTGAGGACGCTTTATTGCGACTGATGTGGTTGCAAATGGGCTGACCGATAGTGTAGCTCCAGAACATTGAATACCAGCACCATAGCTGTTCTCTGTCATAGGGCCTGTCAAAACTTGGGTTGCGAAATTTGATACTGAAGATGATGTATTGCTCTGTGGATTCGCTATTGTCGAGGTGTTGGCGTAACTAGGTAAACAAGAAAAAAGGGTTATTAGTTGGAAAATATAATAGTAGTGTCTGTGACTATTTCTGACTGAACTGTTCTTGTTATGTCGATTATTGATTCTAAAGAAGGGCCTTTGTAAAACTCTGAAAATTGAAAAGCGTTGCCTTGAGTGGTTTGCTGCCATTGAGGTTTCTGATCCATGTTCAAGCCTGTCCATTCGTAGGTAGTTCCATTAATGGTTTCAGTGACGGTTGCATTGGGCATAGAAATTGTGTCGCAATTTCCACAAGATATCCCAGATCCTGTGACTGAGTAGGTATAGCCCGAATTGTAGCGAACTTCTCGGATATTTTCCGTCAGATTATTTGTGGTGACGCTTCGGCTCGTACTTGTAGCACTTGTGAAATTTGGCACGACAGGAATTGCGTGTGCTGGACTAACAAAAAATATAAAAAGAAGATATTTCCACATCAATCAACAGTTAAGTCTGTTACGAATTGACCAGTAAGAACAACTCCAGTTCCTGTTCCACCTGTAAGAGACATCGTATGATGATCTAAAGTGACGGCTGCTGTTCCTACTGAACCAGCTGCAGTCGAAGTTAAATCACTAAAGTTTCCTACTGTTCCCACAGTCGGTGCAGATCCAGCGGTAGCATCTCCCTCAAGGTAAGACTGAGTGAAGCTGAAGGTTTCACCAGCAGTTGTTTGCGTTGCACTTGGCATGGTTACAGCTGGAACTCCATTCGTAACAGATCCAAAACCACCAACACTTGCAGCGTCTCCACTTGTAGTTGTTATATTAGTCCCACTAATGCTGTAAGATGAGCCAATTTTATCGGCTGAAGTCGCAGCACTTAAACTCTCCAATTTTACGCTTGAAGTGATTGTGCTTTGAATATCACAAAATGCTGCGGTTGGAGAACATAGAAAGGCAAGTAGTAAGAGCTTTTTCATTTGATACCGACTTTGTTTTTACTATTATCTACTATCTTAGGGGCATTGCTGTTATTATTGCCACTTTTCTTCTGTCCGACTGAGATTCCATAACTGCCAAGCACTCCACTGACCAAACCTGCGGTGAAGGCTCCATCAATTCTGACTTTGCCCATATATCCTAATGTCATCATCGATAAACTCCAAGTCAAAATCAGAAACCTGACACCATGGCCAAAAAGATCACCCCAATCAAAGCCTTCTTTTTCTTGTTTTTCTTCTTCCATACGGATTGCCTTTCTTGTTTTATATTACCAACTTAGCTATGTTAGGAAAAGAAAACAAAAATTCATGTCAAAGTTTCTAATTAATCTATTCATAAGATTCGGTAAAAGTGAGAGTTTACGCAAAGCTGCTCTGAATCTTTTGAAGGATTTGGCTTCAAAATCAGACAATGACG
>VTLG01013409.1_pt1 | contig 16198 bp, 14 predicted proteins | sample 4694571 | NCBI WGS metagenome assembly VTLG01 (sample SAMN12604809, study PRJNA352737) | marine metagenome | biome: ENVO:00000447; feature: ENVO:00000209|ENVO:00000569|ENVO:01000036; material: ENVO:00002151; isolation source: viral sequences binned using virsorter ...
AGTGCGAGTTTTACTGGGGCTCTATCATCTGCTGGTTTAACTGGAACTACTGCAGATTTTAATAACTTAGTAGAAGTTGAAAGGTTAATAATTGATGACGACGAGCTTAATCTTGGAGGAAAATCTTTAGTTTTTCCTTCTAGTGGTGTCGCAGGAAAGTTTTTAAAATTACTTAGTATTAATACAAGCACTACCCCCGATACTTATAATCTTTCATGGGATACCGCTGGAGGCGGTGGAGGTCCTGGTGATATTGAGGGTGTAACGGCTGGAACTGGTTTAAGCGGTGGAGGAACTAGTGGTACAGTAACATTAAATGTTGATGGTGAATATATTTCTGATCTTGTTGGAGCAATGGTTAGTTCAAATACTGAAACGGGTATTACAGTTACTTATCAAGATGGTGATAATACTTTAGACTTCGTAGTGGGAACACTCAATCAAGATACTACAGGAAATGCTGCTACAGCAACAGCATTAGCAACCGCTCGAACTATTGGTGGAGTATCATTTAATGGCACAGCTAACATAGACTTACCAGGAGTTAATACAGCGGGTACAGTCAATACATCAGGTAATGCAGCTACAGCTACCTCAGCTGCGGCTTGGACTACACCACGTCAGCTTTCTTTAGCAGGAGATTTAGGTGGTAGTGTAACTATAGATGGTTCTGAGAATGAAACATTAACGGCAACTATACAAGCAAATAGTGTTGCTTTAGGAACTGATACTACTGGTAATTATATGTCGGCAATAACTCAGGGTACAGGTGTAACAGTTACACATACTCCTGGAGAAGGTTCTAGTGGAGCAATTGCAATAGGACAGCCCGTTGCGACTACTTCTACGCCACAATTTGCAGCATTAGGAATAGGAGCAGCAAATAGTGGTGCCGGTACTATTACTTCTACAGGTAATATTACTTCTGCTGCCAATGTTACAGCATTTTCAGATATAAGACTAAAATCAGATGTTCATACTATAGAAAATGGTTTGGATAAAGTTTCTAAAATGAGAGGAGTTACTTATACTAAAGATTTTATTCCTGGAAGCGGGGTCATTGCGCAGGAACTAGAAAAAATCGCCCCAGAACTAGTAGAAGATGGTAAGTATAAATCTGTAGCTTATGGAAATATTGTAGGATACTTAATCGAAGCAATAAAAGAACTAAAAGAAAAAGTAGAGGAATTGGAAAATGGGAAAACTTCATAGTAAAGGATCTGCACCCTATACTTCTATTTCCATAGAGCAATTAAAAAACTTTTTTGGGGACATTGGGGCAAGTAGTTTAAGTGAATTTTGGAGAGGAAGTGGTCTGGTACCTGATAATGAATTTAATGCTAGTGTACCTTTTTATCCCGCCGAAATTTCATTAGAAGATTTTTATGAAACAACTAATGAAACTTATGTAGTAACTGTTGATCCGGGAGATATTAATGAGGGAGTATCACAAACTTTTAATTTAACTACTACTAATATTCCTAATGAATCGCCTCTTAGGAAAGTTTATTATAGAATAGAGGGAGACGTAGAGGAAGCTGATTTTGATTCTCCCGTACCTGATCTTGAAGATGGGGGGTATTTTGAGGTTAATAATAACGCAGCAACATTTGATCTGAATATAAAAGCAGATTTGTACTCTGATCTTGGTTTAAATCCTACTACTGGAGTACCAACAGTAAGACATGAAAACTGTATTATTAAATTATATACAGATAGTAGCTTGGATACTGCTTTAGGAAATTCAGTTGATGGGGAGGCTAATTTTCTGATTACAGATTCTTCTAAAACTTGGTATGCAACTGTTGAAAATCCTACTGCTTCTGGTACTTATCCAAATCAAACTTATGAAGTATCGGCTTCAATGACAGGGGATACCTTTGTGGGGGATACTAATGCAGACTCTTGGAAGGTTGAAACCGGTTGGACACCCTTTTTTAGAATAAAAGCAATTAATAATGAACCTACTGATTGGACAGTAACAACTGTACTTGATACTGGTTATGGATATCAAGGATCAAACACGGCTTGGAGAGGCAGACAAGTTACTATTACTGAAAATCTTGGAGAGGGCGTAGATGATGATGACGTATTAACTTATAATAATTATAACCTTTATAATGGACTATCCACGAACTCTGAGGGAACTGCAACATATCAGAAAGAATATCCTAATATAAGAGCAAAACGTGAAATTACTTTTGCCGATAACCTCCCTATAGGTACATATACAGCAAAAATACAAGAAAGAGGAAGATTTCAACTAACTGAAACTGACGGGCCTGGAGACCCTCCTAGAGTTTTAGATACTACTAATGAGGGAATACATTATTGTGTATTTACAACTATTGTCACTTTTAATGTTACTGAAGCCGTCTAGTAACACCACAGAAAAATAAATTTTTTGTTTTAGAATCACAACTGAAGAGGTAGCGAAAAAAGTTTCTTGACATAAAATGTCAGGTTTGTTATAATTACATCATGGAGAATTTGAATGACTGCAGCGAATCATAATTTAACAATAGATCAGGGTTCAGACTTTGCGATTGACTTAGTTGTAAAAGATGATGATGTTGTAAAGAATCTTACTGGTTATTCTGCTAGAGCACAGATGAGAATTACTAAAAGTGCTGCTGCAATAGCCGCTACTTTTACCTGTACTATTACAGGAGCTACTGATGGTGCATTAAAAATGGAACTTCCTAATGCTACATCTTCTGCAATAGCTGCGGGAAAATATTATTACGATTTAGAACTATACACTACTAATGATACAATCGTTCAACGATTAATACAGGGGACTGTTATTTTAACCCCAGAGGTAACTAGATAATGACAATTTCAATTACAATTACAGAATCTTCAACAAATGTATTATCTTCTGCAACTCCTACTTCTATAACAGCATATAATCAAGCTTTACCCTTGGTTACAAATACGGCTTCAACAATTAATAGTGCAGCATATGGCCCTATAACTGCAACAACTATACAAGGGGCATTAGAACAATTAGCAGATCAGAATTTTAGACAAGATGCCGCACCTACAGGAGCTGCTGTAAGTGAAGGGGATACTTGGTATGATACGGATGATGACGAATTCAAAGTATACAGAGAAATATCAACTGGAGTTTTTGCGTGGGCACCAATAATGATTGGAACCCCTCCCGGAGATTCAGATATAGTCGATGCAGGAGCTTTTTAGCTTATAGAGTAATTCCATGGCACAAATAGTAAAAATTAAACGAAGTAATACTACGGCCGTACCTACTTCCCTTAATCAGGGGGAGATGGCGTATTCTTCTGACAGTGATAAATTATTTATTGGTCAGCCGGGAGATTCAGAAGTAACGGTAATTGGTGGTAAGTTATATGTAGATTATCTTGACCATGCAGCAGGTACTCTAACAAATTCTAGTGCATTAATAGTAGATTCCGCAGGTAAACTTGATCAATTAAAAGTTGATAATTTACATATTGATGGTAATACTATTAGTTCTACAGATACTAATGGTTCTATTACTCTTACTCCAAATGGTAATGGATATGTTGTACTTGACGGAGTAAACTGGCCAAATGCTGATGGTACTAACGGATATTTACTTTCAACTAATGGTTCAGGACAAACTTCTTGGACAGCGCCTCCTACTAGTAGTTTTACACTAGCTGCAGATACGGGATCAAACGATACTTTTACTACTGGTCAAACTATGACCTTTACTGGTGGCACTAATATTGCTACTGTTGTTGGTGATAATGAAATAACATTCAATGGTAAAACAGATGCAGCAACAAGAAGTTTAGTAAGTGCAACAGACGCAGGAGGCGACGGGTCTTTTGCTTATAATAACTCTACTGGTGTATTTACTTATACTGGCCCAAGCGCAGCAGAAGTTCGGGCGCATATCACAGCAGGTACAGGTGTAGGTTTTAGTGGTGGAGAAGTTAGTATTGGTCAGGCTGTTGCGACTACCAGTAATGTAACTTTTAATAATGTTACTGTAGATGGACAACTGGTTTCAGACGATATTACTACTGGTACTCTTACTACTTCTGGAAACTTAACTGTTACTGGAAATTTCACAGTAAATGGTACAACTACTACTGTTAATACTGCAACTATGGCTGTTGAAGATCCATTACTAGCTTTAGCGACTGGTAATAATGCGGCAGATACTATTGATATTGGTTTTTACGGATTACATGATAGTACTGGTTCTCAAGACGCATACTCTGGACTTTTCAGAGATGCTAATGATAGCGGAAAATGGAAATTTTTTGATGATAATCAAGCGGCTCCTACTACAACTGTAAATACAGGCGGAACAGGATACGCGATAGGAACTGTAGTTGCTCATTTAGAAGATAGTGCAGTAGCAATTACAGGCGGAAGCGTAACAGGAATAACAGATTTAACTGTAGCAGATGGTGGAACAGGACGAAGCTCCTTAACATCAAATGGTATTTTATATGGCCAAGGAGCAGGCGCCATAAATGCTACAGCAGCAGGAGCGGACGGGTATATACTCGTATCTAACTCCGGTACTCCCGAATGGACAAGTACAGTCGATGGGGGTACTTTCTAACATACTCTAGCGTATATACGCGAAGTTAGGAGAGCCATATGGCACAAGTAATTAAGCTCAAGAGATCTAGTACTCAAGGAGCCGAACCAACTACGTCTGATCTTGCATTAGGTGAAGTAGGTATTAATACCTATGACGGCAAGATGTTCATCAAAAAAGATGATGGAACTGCTTCTATTGTAGAACTAGGTACTGGTGGTGGCGGTGAGAGTGTTTATACAAAAACTACTGTTACTGCAGCAGCGAACCAAACAACTGTTACTGGTCTTACTTATACGGCTGGAATGGTAGATGTGTATTTGAACGGAGCCCGATTAGTAGTAGGAACAGATGTAACTGCTACTAATGGAACCAGTATAGTATTAGCAGCTGGAGCTGCATATAATGATGTTATACAAATAATTGCTTTTAAAGCTGCTGGAACTTTTACACCAGCTAGTCCAACATTTACAGGAACATTAACAGCTCCAACTATAAATGCTAGTACAGCATTACAGATTAGTGGTGTTGCGATTACAAGTACTGCATCTGAGTTAAATCTTTTAGACGGAGTTTCAACTACTGCGGCTGAGTTAAATATATTAGATGGTGCAACTGTTACTACAGCTGAGTTAAATATATTAGACGGGGTTACTGCAACTGCATCAGAAATTAACTCCGTAACTACTAAAGCGCCTACTGCATCTCCGACATTTACAGGAACAGCAACAGCTCCTACAGTTAATGCTAGTACAGCATTACAGATTGGAGGAGTTGCAGTTACATCGACCGCAGCAGAACTTAATTATGTAGACGGAGTTACGTCTAATATACAGACACAGTTAGATGCTATAGCACCTGGACACCATGTTCAACCTTTTACTGCCAATGGAGCTATCGCAGCCAATAAGCCTGTAATTTTACAACCCGACGGAAAAGCAGCCGAAGTATCTGTAGCTAATAGGACAAGAACTCAGGCCTCTCCAAGTTATATAGAAACTGCTACAATCGATAATACTCAAGATCAAAGAGATCATCATGGAGCGTGTTGGGAAACTAATGGTAGTAGATTTTTAGTAACTACGGAAAGTGGGATTCGTGTAGGAACAGTTTCAGGAACAGGCTCAAATACGACGATAGTAATGGGCAATGAAACAGTAACAGCACGAGCAGATGGCCAAGGATATTATACACATGACATAATCGCAGATCCTAATAATAGTAATAGATTTTTAATAATGTACTCCTATAGCTATGAGCTTTATTTTCGTATATTAAGAATTATAGGAGAAGGCGGTGGCGCAAAAGTAGACTTAAAACCTCAAAGTCCATATAATGACAGTAATAATCCTAAAATTTCTCAAAGTCATACAACAGGTACAAGTTCTCATTGTTTAGCTTGGGATAAAGACAGTGGAAAGGCAGTAGCAATTTATTGCACAGAATATGACAGTAATAATAGATTAACTTGTAAAGTTGTTTCTATTACTGCAGACGACGTTGTTTCAGCTGCTGCAGGAATTACTTTTGCCGCGAATCCAACTATAGAATATAGGCGCGCTCCTTGTATAGCACAAGACCCAAACACTCCTGGATTATTTGTAGCAGCTTGGAGACAAAGCGGCTCTGCGGGTAGTAACGCTCATAAGGGGTGTATGAGAGCTTTAAAATTAGCAAGTGGGACTCTTACGTCTCCAGGAAATATTACTCCTATTCCTAATTCAGCTTGTACAGCGGCCAATGCTGACGGCTCTCAAATAGGTATATCAGGACATAATATAGTATTTGACTCGACCACTGCGAGACAACTTGTAGTAATAGAATCAGGGGCTAGTAATACTCGTTCTTGGATAGCTAATGTACCCGATGCTAGTGGTGCTTTTACAGGAAATATTACTTTTCAAAGTAACACACCTGTTACAGCTACTTCAGATAGAACATGTACTCCTGCTATATCTGGCATGGATCAGACTGCCTCCGGAGAAGATGGTAAATATTTAATGACATATTATACTCTAGGAACACAAGGTTCTCCAACAGGTGATTGGTATTATCAAGTTGGTTCCTTAGACGGAACTACAATGACTTGGTCAACTAGAGAAGCTGTAACTAATGTTGGTTGTGATATTCAATACTCAAGCGCTAATCCAGCTTATGCTCCCAATGCTCATATAGGAGCAGATCCTAGCTATGCTGGAAGAGCGGTTTCTATTATATATGATAATGAGGGTACAAATACTAAACATTATATACATATTGTAGAAGTCGCAGGGGAATATAATACTACTAATTTATCTGGCAATTTTATAGGCATTGCAGAGAGTGCAATATCTAATGCGGCTTCTGGAAATGTTGTAATTAGGGGCGGAGTGGCAACTTTATCTTCATTAACTGCAGATACTACTTATTATGTTCAAAGAACTGGAGATATAAATACTACGTCTACTGGTACAGAGATTGGAAAAGCAATTTCAACAACTAAGCTATTGCTGAAGGGATTATAACATGGCAGATAAAATTCAAGTAAGAAGAGATACTGCATCTAACTGGACTAGTGCAAATCCTACACTATTATCTGGAGAAATAGGTTATGAAACTGATACTCAAAAGATAAAGATAGGGGATGCTTCTACAGCTTGGACATCTCTAGCTTATACTACATTGGGAGCACTTGGATATGCCTCTCTAACTAATCCAACATTTAATGGAACAGTAACATCTCCAACTATTAATGCTAGTACTGTTTTACAAATTGGCGGTACAGCAATTACAAGTACGGCAGCAGAATTAAACATACTAGACGGGGTTACAGCGACTAATGCTGAATTAAATTTACTGGATGGAGTTACAAGCACTACAGCAGAGTTAAATTTATTAGACGGGGTTACAGCGACTACAGCAGAACTTAACTATGTAGACGGAGTTACTTCCAATATACAAACACAGTTAGATGCGGCTCCTGCTCCAAAAATTACAGCAACAGCTTCAGGAGCAATAACAGCTGGAAAGCCTTGTAAAATAAATTCTGATGGTACAGTTTCACAAATTAGTTCCACAGCGTTGGATTATGATGAGATTATTATTCGTGAGATGACAACTCAGCATTACGATGATCGTGAGTGGTTCGGTTCAAGTGGTACTAGACGTAGTGCTAGTCACGCATCAATAGCATTTGATAATAAAAGAAATCAATTTGTAGCTGTTATGTGGGACTCAATGCAAAATAATTTTATGCAATCAGTGGGGCTTATTGTAGAGGGAAGAATTTATTGGCAGACAGTTAAGGATATCTTACCTTTTGATAATGCAAGTAGTGGTGTGCAGCCAGATGCTGGTACTGTTATGTGGTATGATGAAACTCATGACAGATTAGTATTTGTTACTGGTTCACCGTCGTATCATACATTTACTGGTACTCCTAATAGACTAAACGGGACTGAAACTGATTATAACTGGGCTCCTATAATGATGAGCGCTGATTCCTTGCAAGTTGGTGGATTAAAATCATTATATGGTAATGCAGAATTTTTTAACGGAAGAGGTATTTTTGTATCTAAAGAAGGTAGTAATGCGTATTTACATCTTAATTGTATAACTCTTACTAGTACAGATTTTATTTCAAGAAGCCCAGAAGTGGGGGCAACGGCTACAAGAGTGGATAGACGAATTTATCAAGATAATAATGCTTCTTTCGTCTCTATGGAAATAGCTATAGATAAAATTAATTCGGAATGTATGTGTTATTTTATTTCTGGAACCAGCAATGCTGAGTGGCAATTTTCTTTAGAAGATATTTCAGGTACAGGCTCTCCAACAAATGTTTGGACTTCTGGCGCTTTACAAAGTAGTACAGCGGGTGCATATGATGATGCTCGTATTATAAATATAGGAGATAGAAAATATTTTGTTTTTTATACAGATAAATCCGGCGATGAATATCAGAAAGCTAGAATTTTATCTCTTTCATCAGGAAGCAGCCCAACGGCTACATGGGGAACCCCTATAACAATAGACACTAGTAATGAGGGTGAGCCGGTTCATGCTCTTCAGTTAAAAGATGGCAGAATTTGGGTTAAATGGAATCAATATGGATGTTTTTGTACTGTATCTGGTACTACTATTACTAAAGGATCGAATGTATCTAGCTTAAAGGTGAATGGTACACAGATTTATGGAAGTCAGGATGCGGCAGGGCCTTGTGTATACTCTCCTGCTTCGGATGTAGCAGTTATATGTGGTAATATGGGAGGAGAACCTTTTGCGGGGCATTCTTTTGGATTTTCAACTACAACTGCAGACCCAGACACTTATATAGGTATTGCTCAAGGCACAGTTTCAAATTCAGCAACGGCAACAATAGATATAATAGGCGGAGCCAATAATCAACAATCTGGTCAAACTACAGGTAAGAAATATTATGTACATTATGATGGCACTTTAGGGACTGATTTTTCTGATGTTTACGCAGGTATGAGTACCTCAGCAACTAAACTTTTGGTGAAGGGATAAATAATGACTAGAGCAAGAGATACAGCAGATTTAAGAGCAGGGTCTACTACTTATGTAAAGACCAATGTTACTGCAACAGCGGGTCAAACAACTGTTACGGGTCTTACTTACACAGCAGGACTTGTAGATGTATATTTGAATGGAATTAAATTAGTTGTAGGGACAGATGTAACTGCTACTAACGGAACAAGTATAGTACTGGCTGCTGGAGCTGCTGTGAATGATATTATACAAATAATGGCATATGCCACAGTCGGTCAGGCTGAGCGACATATTATTAAAGCAGACGGAGGAAGTGCCAATACACTTTATACAGCAGCGCAAATTATAAACGGAGGTGATGCCGATGGCTGATGTCATTCAAATTAGAAGAGATACAGCAGCTCTTTGGACTACCATTAATCCTATTTTAGCAGAAGGAGAGTTTGGGTACGAAAGGGATACTGGAAAACTTAAAATGGGAGATGGTACATCGACTTGGACAGCTCTTGACTATACTACTTTTGGTTCATCTAGTCCAACATTTACTGGAACATTAACAGCTCCAACTATAAATGCTAGTACAGCATTACAGATTGGTGGAACTGCAGTTACAAGTACTGCAGCGGAACTAAACATATTAGATGGTGTAACATCTACAGCTGCGGAACTAAATAAACTAGACGGGGTCACAGCTACTACAGCCGAATTAAATTATGTAGATGGAGTTACATCAGCTATTCAAACTCAGATAGATAATGCTAGTACTAGCTTAACAGATTTAGGCGTAACCTCTACAGCAGCAGAATTAAATGCTCTTGACGGTATTCCCGCAGGACTTACTGCTACAGAGCTTGGTTATGTAGATGGGGTTACTTCAGCTATTCAAACTCAGATTGATGCTAAAGCCCCTACAGCTAATCCAACATTTACTGGAACGCTGGAAGCTCCTGTAATTCATGCTAATGGTGCTACAGCGCTGAAGATAGATGGAGTAACAGTAACATCTAATGCGGGTGAAATTAATAAGTTAGATGCTTTATCCAGGGGCTCTATTCTTTATGGAAATGCCTCTGGAGCAACGACAGTTCTTACTAAAGGGACGTCTGATCAAGTTCTTACTAGTGACGGTACAGATATAGCTTGGGCTGCAGCTGGAGGCGGCGGTGGAGGCGGAGGAGCTTGGACATACTTAGAAACTGTTACAGCGGACGATGATGCTACGATTGACCTTACTGACTTTAGTAGCACTTACGATAATTATGCGCTTATTTGTTGCGGCATCCAGACAGAATCTAATTCTGATTTACAAATAAGGCTAAGAACAGCAACTAATTGGCAAACAGGTGGCTATTATTCTCACTGTAATATGGGTGCTAGTAATTCTAGTAATTATAATGGCAGGTATGTAAATAACGGCTCGGCTATAGAAATTGGCAATAACGTACGCGCTTATGCTGAGACAGGTGCTGATTTTACCATAATGCTATATGGTGCTACTGTTGGGGTAATATATGAGAAGAGGATTAGTATATTAGGTTCATATAGTGACACTAGCAGCGTACACCACGAATCTGTCGGAATGGGGCGATTAGCTGCTAATGGCTCTCTAACAGGGTGTCGTATCATGGCCTCTACCGGCGATATTGCGGAGGGTGTATTCCGCCTCTACGGCATTGCTAATTCATAGGAAAATATTATGACTAGATATCACGCAACATCTAGCGGGAAGGTTCCTTTTACATCTGAAGAGGAAACGGCTAGAGACTTAGAAGAAGCAGAATGGGCAGCAGCAGCAGATGCTAGGGCAGCCGAATCAGTTAGAAGTGACAGAGATGAACGATTAGCTAAAACGGATTGGCTAGCCTTATCAGACACTACAATGTCTTCCGAATGGACAACATATAGACAAGCGTTAAGAGACATAACAGCGCAAGCAGGGTTTCCAAACACGATAACTTGGCCTACTAAGCCCGGAGAATAAATTATGACTAGAGCAAGAGATATAGCAGATAGTGGTCAGGTAATAAATAGCTTAGATAATCTAGCAGCTACTCTAACTGGTGTCGAGTTAAATTTACTAGATGGTGCAACTATTACTACTACTGAACTTAACCATTTAGATGGAGTTACATCTGCCGTTCAAACTCAGATTAATACTAAGTCTCCTATAGCTTCGCCAACATTTACAGGAACAGTAGCAGGGCCTACAATTAATGCTAGTACGGCACTACAGATCGGAGGCGTAGCAATTACTTCTACTCCGGCTGAATTGAACATACTAGACGGGGTTACATCAACTGCTGCTGAATTGAACATACTAGACGGGGTTACATCAACTGCTACAGAAATAAATAAATTAGATGGTGTAACTGCTTCTACTGCAGAGATTAATTATTTAGTAGGAGTTACTTCTGATCTTCAAGCTCAGATAACTGCTGCTGCAGCCTCTGGTGGCGGAGGAGATGTTGCAGACTATGCTGTAAAAACAGAATTTACTGCACCAGTATTTTTTAAAAAAGTAGATCTTATACCAAATAATACAACAGTTGCAGGAACTTGGGAACTATTTGGAGATGCAGAATTATGGGTTTCTCCACTAACTACTATTACTAGTAATGGTGAATATTTAGCTGCAACAGAAGCTAAAAGTAATCATGTATGGTATAAAACTTTATACATTGGAGATGATGCTGTTGTTACTGTATCTGATTTAATGGGAGGCTTTGGGGATACTTCTGCTGCAGCCTTGGCCGCAGAATCTGCAGCGTCAGATGTATTCAGAAGTTACGGCGAATTAGCTTACTTAGGGCAAGCATTTTAAATTAAAGGTGAAATAAATGGCAGCAACAATAACTCAAACTACTGTAGCGAAATCCGCTGCGGCTAAACTTTATACAAATACAGGTACGGCTAAAGTTGCTACTTTAAATTTAGTGTCTCAAGATCCTACTAAAAATCCTAAAGTAAATGTATCATATTCTAGTAACTCGACTTATGCACTTAATGGTTCAGAGACAGCTACTTGGAATGTTGGAGAAGGAGCAGATCAGTTAGTCTCTATGAGTACCACAACCGCTACACTAGGTAAAAAGCCTTATGGAATGAACGTAACACCGAATACTTGGGGTGTCATGGAGCATAATGGCGGTTACCACTGGAATTCTGATGCATTTCTTGATCCTTATTATCTTATAAATCCAGCAATATATCCCACAGAGATAGGAGAAGATGATGACTCTCACGATACGATACTTACCACACCCGCTTTTGCAAAACTGAATTCTAATGAGTGGAGTTGGTGGCGGGATTTTAATATTCCAATGGAAGCAGCAGATAGCTTTAATGATTTATTTGGAACTAATCCTACTTATACTACAGACAGAGATAGGTCTACCACTTTTTCCTATTGGAATCGCGCCGGTTGTTTTGATCCTTCTATACAGGTTGCGGTAAATATAAGCTCTCAAGGTTATATGACAATTGCGCAATTCTATTCCTCTGATGGTAAACTAGCGAGTACGCCTACCCACACTCAAGGAGACCGGAGTTCCGACAGCCTTATATATCATGAGGTGTCAAGCAGTTGGGATAGTTATCGTAATCCTCAATCATATCATCCTTGGTCAAAGGATATACATATGGACCATGGAGTTGCTCTATTTGATACCTCCTACGGCCCTAACATGAGAACGAGACTGGTTAATTTTAATGGCATGGTTCGTCAAACTTATACTCAATATGAGGGTAGTCCACAAAATCGCATATATAATAGTGACGGACGTAGAGTGAATATGAGAGGTAAAGGTCAAGTACGATGGCTTAAATATAATCCAACGACTAAATTATATTATATTTGTATTGGACATCAACAAAATTCACCAGTCGGATCGAATCTATGTACAGGGCTTTGGTCATTCAAACGAGATTTTCTGGGAGCTTACTCTAATGAATGGGCTTCCGGCGATGGCGGGGCTAATGAGTATATTGATTCACAAGATATGGATGATCATGACTCTACTACCGCTAATGAGCCGTTTGTAAAAGTTACTGGAACTAATATTGGCGATGTTTTTAGCGATTGGAAAATGACAACTCCTGCAAGAATTGGAAAAAGTGCTTGGGCTGCTTTTGATAGTGGAGGTAATCCGTTTTTTTCAAACGATTTAGTTACTTGGAAATCGCTATCAGATCATGATTCGCAGGCTGTCGCTGGAGCTTTAATGTATAATGAAAATTTAGCTGGTACTGTTAAATATTATTTAGATACAGATGGAACATCTGTCAAAGTTCCAACTTCAGGATTTGACCAAGTAGATAAAGCTGGGGCTATTGAATTAAACACAGAAATAGGTAGATATGAACGTACAGGAATAATTATTCCAGCTGGGCAAAGCCTTTATATAGAAAATATAGATACTGATACAGCGGTGTCAGCCTCATTACTAACAATGGATATATAATATGACTATTAAACAAGCAGCAAATGCATCAACTGGGGGAATTTCTGCTGCCGCTGCATCTAGTGGGGGAGGTGCAACAGTAAATACAATTATTCCTGAAGATAATATATTAGCGACAGGGGCAATATTTAGTTTTAGTAACAGACAAAATGTATATTCAACGGGTAATTGGACTACCAGTGGTGCTAATAGTACTTATTACAATGATTTGCACACATCGGTATCCACAATGACAGGGATGGCATGGAATATGTTATTAGGAGATGGTTGGCCGGATGCAACAACCGGAACTTCCGGTAGGCTGATGTATACTGGTAATGATAAGCAGGTAAGTAGACAGAAAGTCTATGCACATAATAGACGATTAGGACATAACTATAGGTATATGTATTGGGCTCAAAATGGAACTAGTTATCCAGGAATTACAGTTAGTTGTTTACCAATTCGTAATCATGGTACTGCTTCAGCAAGTATAAGTCTTAGCAAAGCTTCTTCAGCTTCAGGAGGTTCGTATCAAGGATCAGGACTTGTTCTTTATACTCCTACTTTTAGTGCTGGAACTAATTATGCAAATTGTACTGGGGGTGCTTGGACTGTATTAAATACTACTACAAGTAGTAGTGCTGAAAATCTGGCTACTGTTACTGTTACAGTACCTGGAAAAACAACAGTACTTGTAATGCTGACTTCTTCTTGGAGATATCAGACTACTTATCAGTTTAATGATACTAATCTGTATTATAATTTACATACTGCTTTTACTGGTGATATTAAATGTGATTTAAGAATGTTGGAAACTTTACACATGGGTAGATCGCCAGCAGCGGCTTATAATGCAACAGCAGGAACTTATGAAATATACACAACATGTGCATCACTTTTTGGAGATAGATAATGATAGTTAAACACCGTATCGTGGGATACAAGCAGCTAAGGAGCTAAAAATGGCAAAAATAATAGTAGAACAAGTTCAAGGGGGAAGTGGTGGAACTGCTCTAACTGTGCCTACTGCTGCAGCTACGGTGAATAACCAAGCTGTTGTGGGCAGCACAGCAGGAGTTCTTTCTCACTCTCCATTATCGTTACCGGCGGCAGCGTCGGGAGCAAACAATCGTCCTCTCGTGGGAGCAACAAGTGGAGCGACTACGTTTTCTCCAATTGCAATGCCCGCATCAGATGGCACAGCTAATCAACTTTTAAAAACTGACGGATCAGGACAACTAGCCTTTGTTACAGTAGACACTGGAACAATACCTTCAGATAATCTATTATCTATAGGAATGGTAATGACTTCATCTGCTCGTGATAATGTATATTCAACTGGTGAATGGAGTTCAAGTGGTCCAAATAGTACTTATTATAATGATCTTAATGATGCGAGTGCGAGACTACAAGCTTGGAACATGTTTTTAGCAGATGGTTATCCTAAGGGAACTAGTCAGATCTTTTATTCGAACGATTCTGGCGAACAAGTTATGCCAAGAGTAAAAATATTTGCCAATAACGAAAGAATGGGGCATTATAACAAATCTCTGTATTATCATGATAACGCATCAACAAGTAATCATTATGCTGGCGTAACTTTTAGTTGTATTCCAATTCGTAATCATGCTACTTCAGGTAGTACAACCGTGTCTGTACCAACTTATAAATCAGTTGGCGGTAATAATTATGGTGGCTCAGGTGTAATGTATTATACTGCTACTTATAGTAGTGGAACGACCTATGCAAATGCTACTGGAGGGTCTTGGACTTTACTTAACAGTTATAGCTCTAATACTGATCAGTACCAGTATACTGCAAGTGTTCCAGTTCCTGCGCAAACTACAGTATTATTATTTATGTCTTCAGCGCATAGATATCACACTACTTATAGGTATAAAGATACGCATAATTATTATAATTTACAGAATGTCTTTACCTCTAGTAACAATATTAAATGTGATTTAAGAATGTTAGAAGCTATGCATAGCTGTAGATCACTCAACAATACTTATAATAATAGCTATCCTTATGAAATGTATACAAGTTGTGCAGCCCTTTATGGAGACAGATAATGTACGCAAAAATTGAAAGTAATAAAATAGTAGAACTATGTTCTAGTAATCATGACGGAGAATCTGGATGGCTAGCAGTAACTGATTCAGATAGAGATTCCGGAGTTTCTCTAGTATATGATACAGGCACTAGTGCTGTTAGACAAAAAACAGACGCGGAAATAGCGTCGGAGTTTGACACTATTACGTTGTCAGATGCTTGGGAGCATTTACGTAATCAGAGAAATGGGTTTCTAAGAGATACTGATGAATATGCAGTATCAGATCGCCCTGCTACTACAAATATGCCTGAGTATAGGGCGTATTTGAGAGGGCTTCCGGCAACTTATGATGATACTTCAATACTAAATCAATCTCCTGTTATGGATTTTGACACGTATGTAGCATCTTTGTAATAAGATAGGGTGTCAGATGATTCTGACACCCTTCTCGTTACTCGCTCAAACAGTTATTAGTTACGATATTATAGTTACCGCATTTGGTGGGGGCAGTCCAGTCCGCAATTAAATCACGGCTGCCTTCGAGATGGTCAGACCATGCGTCTCCCGCAACAACACCGTCTGTTTCCCAGACTACATCAAACTGGCCGTCATCTTGAATCTCGCCAATTAAAACAGGCTTAGAGA
>VTLG01000244.1_pt1 | contig 16196 bp, 6 predicted proteins | sample 4694571 | NCBI WGS metagenome assembly VTLG01 (sample SAMN12604809, study PRJNA352737) | marine metagenome | biome: ENVO:00000447; feature: ENVO:00000209|ENVO:00000569|ENVO:01000036; material: ENVO:00002151; isolation source: viral sequences binned using virsorter ...
TGCAATCTCCCAATCAATACCTAATTTATTAGGTGGAGTATCGCAGCAACCCGACCCTCTAAAAATACCTGGACAAGTAAGAGAAGCTGAGAATGTCTTATTAGATCCTACGTTTGGTTGCAGAAAAAGACCACCGACAAAATTCATAAATCAACTCGCAAACGATATACCAAAAGATGCTACTTGGTTTCCTATCTTCAGAGACCAAAACGAAAGGTACATAGTAGCTATATATAAAGACTCTAGTACACCACCTGTTACTCAAGTAAAGGTATGGGATGCTGACACTGGAGCACTTATAAGTGTAAATACTCAAGGCACAGCCGCTCAATATTTAGATGTAGTTGACGTTAAAAACATTCGACCATTAACCATAAATGATTACACCTTGCTTTGTAATTCTGAGCAACGTGTATCTATGGATTCCTCAACTGTAGATAATAATGTTCAGGAAGCGTTAGTAGTTATAAATCAAATTGCTTATAACACAAACTACGCAATCGACTTTTTAAAAGACGGTCAATCAACTTCCCAACAAAAGGTCTATAGAGCGCAAAAACTAACTATCAGTCCAGCTACATTTAAAGATGCTGGAGCATCAGCGAATAGTAACTGTCAAAGTGCGGGTAATCAAAACTTCACCCACTCAGACACAGGTAAAACAGGACTAGCTTTTAATATCGCTACTACTTGTCAATATGCCCAAGAGAAAACTGAGGTAGAGGGAGAACCATTTCCTACTGGAGTATGGATGAAGAATGTAAATACATCTTCTACTAGTTCTGATGGGAGTGGTTTTACTGAAAATCTAAAGCAATTCTACGCTGAAAAATCAATAGGATTATCAGCTAATCATACGAGTGTTGTTTTAGGAGATCAAAGATATGTTGATACAACAGTAACTACCACATCAGGAAACATAACCTGGAGACAACATTGGAAAGCTGTTACTGATCCTCTACAACCTAAAGCTCAGTGGTACACGGCTGGCTCACATCAATATAGTAATGATGATGGTTATGCTGTTCAAATAGAGCCGTGGGGTGGAGTTAATAGATATCATTTTTATTGGAATCATCAAGCTTTAGGATATGAAACTAGTACAACAATGTATAGAGGTGGTGGCGGTACTGTTGATACAGCAACTGAAAAATATGAAGCATTTGGAAGTATCACATCTGAACCTGATGCCGGTGGTTATCATCATTACGGTATAGCTAAATACACTAGAAATTTACAAGATCAAGCAAATAGAAAATGGGAGCTTGAAAATGTAGAGCAAGTAGCTTATACAGATAATTTTGGAGCTACTGCCCCTGACTGGAGCGATACTGTTGAGTTTAAAGATTCTGAATCAACGTCAAGCGACTATACATTAGGAAATAAAACTGTTATTGCAGCTGGTACAGTTGCTCATGCTTGGTTTAGGGTTTCAGCCGTTCAACGTGGAAACCCAATAATTAGTTATCCTCAATATTCTGTTTATACAGCAAAAATCAGTCTAACCAACGCTGGAGAAGGTTGGAGAAAAGGAGATACATTCACCAAAACCTTAGCGGGTAAAACATATACAATCACGGTAGAGGAGGATAACTTTAGTTATAACTTCGCTTCAGAGAATGTTGTCACCTATACCTCCCCCGCCGATGCAGCCGCTGGTCAATTAAATGTAGGTACGATTGTAGGAAGTCTAGTTACTGATATTACTGCTTTATCTAATTATACGGCTACAGCTATTGGTAATGTTATCTATATAAAAAGAACGGATACAAGAGAATTTAATATCCAAACTAGAGGGGGAACAAATAATAAAGCTATGTATGCCCTCAAGGGAAGTGTAAGTAATGTCTCCTTACTTCCTGAACAAGGTGTATCAGGAATGATATTAAAAATTCAAAATACCGAGGATTCTGAAGCTGATGATTATTATGTAAAATTCACGGCAACTAGTGGGGATATCCCAGGTCAAGGTAGTTGGGAGGAAACTGTTAAGCCTGGTATTCCTTTAAACCTCAATACCTCAACGATGCCTCATGTATTAATAAGGGAGGCAAGTGGAACCTTTACAGTTAGACCTTTATCTAATGCATATAGTGACACTCAGTATTGGGCTTCTAGAGAAGTAGGTGATGAGCAATCTAATCCAGCTCCATCGTTTGTAGGTCAGACAGTAAAGGATATGTTCTTCTTTATGAATCGTCTGGGATTCTTATCGAGTGATGGTGTAGTTATGAGTCAGCCTGGGGATTATTTTAATTTCTTCTCTAATAGTGCAATAACTATTTCAGATGCTGATCCAATAGATATGACAGCATCAGCAACTAAGCCATCTACACTTAAAGCAGCTTTAGGAACACCGAAAGGTCTTTTATTATTTGCAGAAAATAGTCAATTCCTTTTATCTTCTCCAGATACTGCTTTTGGTCCAGCAACAGTACAACTAAAAGAACTATCTAGTTACTCATATTCTTCCGATGTAAAACCATTAGAAACTGGAGTATCAATTATCTTTAGTACTGAGGCTGATACCTTTAGTAAGGTGTTTGAAATGGCTGTTGACTCTGTAGATAATAGACCTTTAGTAGCTGAAAATACAAGAATTATTCCTGAGTATATACCGCCGGATTTAACCACTTCTACTACAAGTCCTAATAATAGTTTTGTAGCGTTTGGAAATGATACCGATACCTTATATACCTTTAAATATTTCAATACAGGGAATGAAAGGAGTCTAGCTGGATGGTCAAAGTGGAAAATGCCAGCCATAGTAAAACTCTTTGGATTTGACCATGACACTGGATATTTTGTTTTATATAACGGTACTTCTCACATCCTGACAAAATTAGAGATGTTGGATGATGCCGAAACTTCCCCAATTACAGCAGCTGGTCAAAGTTTCGTACCTCGATTAGATAACTACCACTTTAAAAGTGAAGTTCAACAATCAGCGGGTAGTACAACAGATGTAAAGAAACTAAGATTCCCAACTGGTAGTTATGTAGAAGGTAAACAAGCAAATATAATTATCACTCAATCAGGTCAGGAAACTTTATTCTTACGTCCAGAAATTCAATCTGATAGTACTGGATATTATGTTGAGGTAGATAATGAAGACGCTGCTGAGGAATTTATCTTAGGGTTGGAATACGATATGAATGTAACCTTACCTTCATTCTTCCTTACTCAAGATAAGAGAGCTGATAGAGTAAATATTCCAATGGTAGAAACTGCTTATTTAGATCTTTACTATTCAGGTAGATATAACATTACAGTTTCTAAGACTGGATACGATGATATTAATTTAGATTTAGATGTTACTCCAGCTGATATTTATAAAGCTAATGAAGTAGCAGTCCAAGAATTAACCACAAAAGCTATCCCTGTATTTAGCCGAGGTGATTATGTAACCATAAAAATTAAAGCCTCCGATCCTTTACCAGCTTCAATAACCAGTTACAGCTGGGAGGGACATTACAGCAATAGAGGAATAGCAAATATTAGATAAACATGAAACTATACCGCGATGCCACAGTTAAAGATGGCTTTTTGGTAGCTAATCAATTAAGACCAGAGGATAAAAGGGAAGTGGAAGGAATGGGACATACCCCCTTTCACATCCCTCTTTGTGTCTTAGGTAGTGAACATGCAACCGTTTTTCATTCACCAGATGGAGAAATTGCGGGAGTTGCTGGAATTGTTCGGTTAGATAACCAAATAGGTCAAATCTGGATGGTATGTACTCCAGTTATCACTAAATATCCTCACATATTTGTACGGCGATCAAGTAAATGGTTGAGAGAAGTACAAAAAGAGTATCGATTACTTTGGGCTTTTGCAGACGTAAGAAACCTCGTACATCACAAGTTACTCAAACACCTAGGGTTTAAAGCCTTAAGAACAGTACCCATAGGACCAAAGAATCTTCCATATTATGAGATCGTAAAATTATGTGCATTATCGCGGCGGGGCCAGGACTAAGCGCGGCAGCGGCGGCAGCGGCAAACGCAACTATAGCGGTATCTGCTATTAGTACAGCCGCATCAATAGGCATGGGTATTATGTCAGCCAACGTACAGGCGGCAACAGCTCAAGCCAACCTAAACGCTCAAGCTCAAGCTCAACAAGTTCAATTAGATGCTCAAAGACAACAAAGTGTTTTAAATCAAGAAAACCAGAGACAAGCTTTACTCTTACAACAACAACAAGGAATAGACTCTTATAACTTACAAGTAGAACAAACAAATAACGCACTACAAAATAATTGGAATCAACAAAGAGAACAAGTTGAATTAGCTCGTCAACAAAAGTATGAAAGGTTCCAAGAGGAATCAAGGATATATCACAAGGATGCTTTAGCAGCTGAAAAGCAAATTGATCTAAATAATCAAGCTGCTAATACTGCTTACATGCAAGAGCAAACTAAATTAAATGAAGCAAAGAAAAAAGCAGCCTTTGAAAATCAAACCCTATTAGCCAAATCAATCGGAGCCAAAGGAACTATCTTAGCCTCTGGTAGAACAGGTCAATCAGTAGGAGTAATTCTTGGAGATGTAGATAGACAGATAGGGTTTGAGAAAGCTATGAATCAAGCAACCCTAGATAGCAAACGTGATGCCTCTATTATTGCGATGGAGGGTAATTGGCTGAAAGCACAAAGCGAAAATAATAAAGCTAAGAGTAGTATCGGTCTTATTCCTGAGATTGGATATCTACCTGATATTCCTGATAGTCCTATATATGTTACTGGTTAATTATGTCTAGATTAAAATCCATACAACCCGCTCAGAACAAATATCAAGGATCATCTCAAGGGGGATCTTTTATTCCTGTTAAAACTTCCATAAGTTCAAAAAAAGAAAAAGAAAAACTTAAACGGTTAGAGCTAGATCAAAGATTACAACGAGACAACCTAGCTAGAAGACAAGACGCTAGTAGCTTAGAACTAAAAGCTAGACAGAATGTTAATAGAGGTAAGCTAGAAGTAGGACATCAACAAGAAACAGCTAGATTAAAAATTGAATCACTTTATGAAGAGGATCAATTAAAACTAGATAGTGCATTTGATATAGCAAAAGCAAATCTAAATACCTCTTATGTCCAAGCAAAAGGAAATTATGAATTAAGTAAAATTAATCTAATTTCTAAAATAGCTACATTATCTACAAGTTTTGCATCTCAGGTTATTGATCATAATCTTAAGGTTAGTAAAAATCAAGATGCGGTAAATGAAGCTAATGAGTTATTTGGTTTATTCAATGATAAGGATACAAACTTAAAAATTGAAGAGGCTAAGGTAGAGGAGAATAGCTTTATAAAAGGTCTTCTCACCAATGAGAAATCAATACAAAAAGCTGCTGATGGTGATTTAATTTTAGAAAATAGTTTAAGAGAAGAATCACAAAACGAGACCTTAGCTAGACAAACCAGAAAATATACAGTTAACGAGGCAGTTCAACAGGCATACCCATTTTTTAAAGAGTATCTCAATAGTGATATAGCTATTACGTTACCTGATGGGAGAGTTATTACTCCTCTTACAGCTCAGACAAGAGAAGATATAAATTTTATTAGAAGTCAAGCCGCCTTAGCTTTTGCTAAAGAGTTTAGTGTTTCTAAAATGGCTACGGATCAAGTAGCTACAGTTTTATTACCAGCTGTTAAAGATATTCTTAAAGCTGAAACTAAAAGTATTACTGATTCAGTAGTAGAAAATCGAATAGAAGAATCAGTAAATAACGCCTTACAAACAGCCACATCAGATTTAGCCAGTGGAAAATCTGCTGATCTAGTTGTTGAAGCTCTTACAGCTGAGTTATTTGCATCAGGTGAATATAGGGGATCTCTAGGGGAAGCTAATAATGCAGCTGTTAAACATATTCTTGAGTATGCTGAGAAGACTTCAAATACAGTTATTGTAGATCAACTCAGTAGAGGTTATAAAGTTTGGAAAGATGGTAAGCCTAATACAGGTACTCAATATTCAAAACTTTTTAAGGATGAAATCTTTGAGACAAAATTAAATATAGATCTGAATGTTGCCAAAAAACTAACAAATGACAAAGTTATCGAACAACTGGACGTTAATACTACGATTAATGAGCGCTTAACAGCTTTAACAAAAGATGGTATTACGTCTGAAGAAATAGCAGACATAAACCAAAAAGCGATTGATGTTTTAGAAGGGAAAAATACTGATGCGGCTAGATTACAGGCCACTCGTCTAAAAAACCTAGGAGTTAACTACAGCCCTTTCACATATACATCAATGTTGGAAAGTGCTGAAAATGGTGTTTCATGGACTAATGGGGAACTTTCAGAGATGGTCCAAAGTCAAGAGCTAACCCTAAAAGAAGCTAAAAGTCTTGGATATAGACCAGAACAAAGAGATTCAGTTGATACATCTACGAATTTAAAACTGGAGCAAATGGGTTCCATTAGTACGATTGAAGGTATATCTGCAAACTTAATCACCACAAGTTTAGGGGATACAGATTTAAACCCAGATGACTTAAAAGATATCATCACCTCAGATGGTGAGAGTATTGCTAATGATGTGTCTTTGAGAATGAACTCTCAATTAGTTTCTTATGTAAAAGAAAATCCAAATGCAACATCTCAAGACATCAGAAATAAATTAAATGAGATTACTCAAAACATGACTCAAGAATTATCGAGTCTAAGGATTGAGAATGGAAAAATTAAAGGATATAGATATTCTGCTAATAGTCTTGGTGAATTAACTACTTATACAAAAATCAGAGATGATAGTAAGGTTAAGTATCGAGTTTACTCAAATAAAAATGTAGATGATATTAGACTTGTAAGATCTCAAATCAACATAGCGAATGATCAACTATTAACTCGTAATGAATTATTGGCTGGTTTTGAATCTATCCAAGCTGGGCAAGAACCATCAGGCCGATTAAAAGAAGTAGCTAAAGCTTTAGGAACAAATGTAAGAACATTAATCCAATTACAAGGAAAGGCTTATGGAATTTATGAGATACAAGCAATCTCAGCTCCATTACCTCCTAAATATGAGGGTGAAGTAACTGAGGCTAATGTAGAAGAGGTATCAACAGAACAATTTGGATATTCTTTAACTCTTAGGCAATATCAGAGAATAACCGAACCGCTTTCGGATATTAAATAGCAAAAAACCTTTATTTTAATTTGTTATCAGTGTGTGATGCGTCATACCAAACAATTAGTTTTTATCATTAAAAAGAATAATGACCGAACAACCTTTAGGGATTGGTGGTAGTGATATCGATCCCACTGAAGAGGAGAGTGCGCTCTCACAAGAAAACATTAAACAACCTGAAAAAAAGAAAATAGACTATGGTGATGATCCTCTAGGTTTTGAAAGAGGAGCTGTTAATCTTAGAGATTTTATAGATAACACTTTTCAAGGTGATCAAAGATCTAAAGAAGAAATAGCAAAAGATCGTCAAGAATTAATAAAAGAGGGTAAAGAAAAAAATGAAGCTTTTCAAAAAACTATTGAAGAGGCAACTTGGGAATCCGACCCTTTAACAACAGGACTTAGAGAAACTGTAAGAGCTGGAGTTGGTGGTGTTGCTGGAGCAATAGAAAATCTAGGAGAAGCTGGAGAGTTTGTTGGAGATACAGCGAAATCACTTATAGCTAAAACAGGTGTTATAAAAGTTGATTCAAAAGATATCCCTTGGTCTCAATCTTATGAATCAGCTCAATGGGATTTAGGAACAGCAAAAAACAATACAGCTGTAGGAAACTTTGGTCGAGAGATGATTTCCATCGTCATCAACATGAAGCAACTTGCGGCACTTGGTGTAGGTGTAGGAGGTGGAGCAACTTGGCAGAGTCGTTTAGCTAGTGAAACTTTAAGAGGTTCATTAGTTGATTTCTTAGCTGATCCAGGTGAAGGAAATTTATCAAATATTGTTGCTGATAGTCGATACTCAAATCTCCTTTCTAAAGCCTTAGCTCATGAAGATGATGATAATCAATACATTCGTCGTCTTAAGAATTTAGTTGAAGGTGGAACTATTGGTATTGCTGTTGATGGCTTATCAGAATTATATGGAGCTTTAAGAGCTGGAAAAAAAGCGGTTAAGAATGGAGCGTCAGCAGAGGAAGGCGCTGATGTAGCTGTAAAAACTTTAAATCTTTATCACGGAACCAGTGTTAAAGCCTCTAGGTCAATTTTAGAAACAGGTTTTAAAGCTGGAGAAGCTGCTAAACGAGAGCAAGGCTTAATGATGGGAGATGGTGTTTATATGTCAACCAGACCTGATAAAGCCTCAGCGTATGGAGGAAATGTTTTATCTGGTCAATTACCAAAAGGTGTAAAGATCTTAGATTTATCAAATACTGATGTTGCTAGTTGGGCTAAATCTATTGGTATTGGTGAACCTACAAAGCAATTAGCACCAATAGAAACTAGATTTGGAACTTTTGAAAGAAAGTTTAAATATTTTAGTGATGAACAAAAAGAAAAGATAAGACAGTATGTACTAGAAAATGGTTATGCAGGTGTTAAGTACGATCCAAATCTGACTCCGAGAACTGATAGCTTTGGCGATCCAATGCCAGAGAAATTCAAAGATACCTCGGAAGTCGTTATATATGATTACGATACTGCAAATAAAATAGTTAAATCAAAAGCTGCCTCTATAGATCTTCCTACTAGAGAAATTGATGAGACCATTGAGTTACAACCTGATAATAAAATTGATTTTGAAACAGAGGAAGAAACAGCAGCTAGAGGAAAAGAGTTATGGGAGCAAGCAAAAATTAAAGCGGGTGTTCCTAAAGAATCAAATCAACTAACTGACAAGATTGATCGAAGATGGGATAAAGAGATTCAAAAGCTTCCTATTTTTGCTCAGATTCCTGGTAATGGATACGCGACTAAAACGCAAGTATTACCTAATGGAATGGAGATACTCTGGGATTTTACTCCCGACCCATTAGAAAAATATTCTGGAGATGGTGGTTTATCTAGTCTTTTTGGTCAAAAACCTTTAGAAGTTTCATGGGGACACCGCACTGGGAATATTAAATTTGATGGTCATGCTAAAAAGCTTATCTCTTTTTTCAATGACATAGCTCGTAAAGAATTAAAAGCTGGAACGGTTTTATATAACCAACCAATAGATTTAGCTGATTCCGCAGTTCAGAAAACTAAGCTAAAGCAAAATATAAAAGCCAAAAAACAACCCATTATCGAGCGATATATAGATGATGCTGTTAAGCAAGAATTAGATTCAAGGAAAGCACTTCAATTAATGGGTGAGTTAGATGGTGAATGGAAATCCTTAGATACAAAACAAATTAGAAAAGAATTTCTAGAAGTCTGGACTAATAAAGATGGAAAAATAGATTATGAAGGATTATGGAAAAAGGTCGAACATAGAGCTATTAGTGATCCTAATTATGCAGATGTAGACGCTATTGAAAATATTTCAGCTGAAACAAGTGTTAGAGCAAGTATTTATAGAAGAGCTGGATTTGGTGAAGTACAAGAGGGATCAACTCAATTTGCAATCGTAAGGGGTGCGCCTGATGAAAAAGGAAGATGGATTCAACCTTTAGAGGGGAATCCTTTTAATCCTGAAGATGGTGATGGTAGAGCAATCAGAGAGCAAATATATGAGGCACAAAATCAGGCCGAACTTGCAAACTCACAAAATTATAGAAAAGTTGAAAATGATTTAAACTCAGCAAAACCAGGACAAAAAGGAAAATATGAACCTTATGAAAGAGGAGCTAGACGTTCTACTAATGACGTAAATGACGCGGCTACATCACAAGCGGAAAAAACAGATGTTGATGGAGGAACAGAACCTTTCTTAAATGACGCTGATTATGATCAACTTGAAAACGTCCAAGACATAGCTGAATATGTAGAAGGTATTGGAGCTAAAATAAACATCGATGAAATAGCCGGTAGATTAAGTGAACAACCCGACGATTATGTAAAGAAAACTCTTATCAGTGTTGCTAAGTTTGCAAGTAATGGAGAGCTTAAAAATTTAGAGGATTTAAGGTTTGTAGATGATAGAGGTATTAGATCGTTTGGAGCTGGAGGCACTGTTGCTATGGATGTAATAGTGAAAGATACAGCTGAACAACTATTAGATCTATCTGAAGAATTAATAGAATTAAATGATTTAAGCCACTTTGCTAGAGATAAAACTCTCGCCTTTATCACGAGAACTAGAGCTTTAGTTAAGATCAAAAAAGAAGCCAGTATTCAATCTTCTTTTCAATTACAGAACTGGAAACAAATACCGCCTGATGTTCAACGCTCCTTAGATGAAGCAAACATCATGATCGATGAAACCTTTGAAAAAATAGAGAAAGCTTTCAAGGGTGGAAATGCTGAGGATATGCTCGAACAAAAAGAGGTAATCCAACAGTTTGCAAGAGCAATGGTATCTACTGGAGGCGATCCAACTAAGATTGGTAGCTTCTGGGGAATGGTATATAAAACAGGACTAAAGAATATTAACCAAGCTGTTATTAATGCTTGGCTATCTTCTCCAGTTTCACAGATTCGTAACTTAGCGGGTAACACAGTAGTAGCTCTAGAGCGTCCCTTAGCTATGGCTATTGGTCACGCATTGGAGGGAAATTGGCAAGGAGTAAGAGCCTCAGCTTCAATGCTTGATTCTATGAACTCCACATTAGGAGAGTCTTTAGTAATGGCTAGAAAATCTCTAGGCTCAGAAACTCCAGTTACTAAAGGTAGTAAATTAGGTGAAGTCTTTACTAATACAACTAAGGATGTAGATAATCTGAAGCGAGTTGCTACAAGTCCTACAGAAAAGTTTGCAGCTCAAACCCTAGGGGCTTATCACTCCCTCGTAAATATGCCGTGGAATACATGGCCTGGGAGAGGTTTGCAATCTGGAGATGATTTATTTAAAACAATGGTGTCTAGGATGGATCTTAGATATCAAGCTGCTATAGAAGTCGATAAATTACGAGACCTACCTAACTTTGCAGGGGATGAAAAAGCTTTCAATGATGCTTATGAAAAGCTACTGAAAAAGAAGATCGGACCTAATGGAGAAATCTTAGATAAAGAGCTAATCGAAAACGCACAAGAGGCAACTTTCCAAAAGGAATTAAAAGGAAAGATGAAAAGAGTTGCTGATAGTTTGAATGCTCATGATGAAATGAAGCAATTCATACCTTTCATAAGAACTCCACATAATGTAAACGTCTATGCTTTTCAACATCTTCCTTATTTAGCAAGGTTTACAGATGAATGGAAACATACGATGAGGTATGGAACTCCTCAACAAAAAGCATTAATGAAAGGTAGGGAGGCTGTAGGTTATCTACTTGTTGGAACTGGAGGAACCTTAGCAATGACGGGAAATCTTACAGGAAATGGTCCAGCTGATCCCGAATTAAAGAAGCTATGGTTAAAAGATCATGCGCCTAACTCTATCAAGTTTGGTAATACATGGGTATCTTATAAATCTATTCCTGGGGCCGAGTTAATCTTCTCAGTAATAGCAGATACAGGTCAGATCATTAGATATTTAAACCCTAGTGATGCTGATAAGTTATGGGGTCAACTTGTTTATACAATCGCAAACTCAATAACTGATAGATCTTATTTCCAGGGATTTTTAGATTTATCAGGATTATTAGATGTGAAATCATGGACTACTGATAGTGCAACAAAAGCAGTAGGTGAGAGATTAAATCTAGCCTTTCCTATAACGGGTGGAGCTGGTTTTAGAAATCAATTTGAAAACGTCATGAAGTCAGGAATGTATGAATATAGAAATAGTCTTCATGCAGTAATGGGTAAAATGACGGGTGGAATAGTAGGCGACAAGATACCAACCATAGATGTATTAACTGGAGAACAAATGGTTACAGGTTATGAGAATCCTATAAATGCTATTAGTCCATTTAAAATTGCTAAAAAGACTGCTAGCCCAATAGCAAAAGAATTAAGCGCTCTACAGTATGAGTTTTCTGATGCTGTAGTTAAAAAGCTACATGGAGTAGATCTAAATATTGAAGAGCAACAAGAAATAAGGAAATTAATGTATGACAACGGTAATTTTCCGAAAGCTTTAAACGCTTATTTAAACAGTTCACAGTTTAAAGCTCAATATAAAAACTGGGTAGATAATCAAGGCACTATTGACAGTGTAGATAGAAAACAATCCAAATGGTATAAGGAAATATCTACTATTGTTGGTGGTTATAGAAGAAAAGCTAGTACAAAGTTTTTAAATAGTGGTAGTGATATCGCTGATAACTTTAAATCACGCATAGGTCAATCAAATAACCCACTGGAAACTTTATTAAAAGTAGGCCGCTGAAGAGAACAAAGTATTTTTAAGAGATGGCACAAACTGAAGACACTTATACTCAACAGGATACAACAACTGTTCTGAGGAGTTTTACATTCCCCTATATTAATCAAAGCGATATCAAGGTTGAACTTGATGGCGTTGCTACAACTGCATATTCCCATCCAAATCTAACTCAAATACAGTTAAATTCAGCTCCACCCGTAGGAACTGTTATTAGGATCTTTAGACAGACTAGTGATGAGGAAACTCAAGCTACTTTCTACTCTGGATCAGCTATTAGAGCTAAGGATTTAAACGATAATTTCACTCAAAACCTATATGTTATTCAGGAAAATAATAATGAGGTTGCCTCAGCATGGAAAGTAGGTGATCCAACTATTATTAGCACAGAAACCTGGGCTGGAAATAATACCAAGATCGCTACAACTGGAGCAATAGATGGACGTATTGATGCAAAGATCGATACAGCTTTAACTACTGACATAGTTGGAGGTGATCGTATAACGGTTACAGATAATAGTCCTGGTAGTGGTCAAATAACTATTAAAGTTACCCCTGGATCTATCGAAAGTGGTGATATTCTTAATGGAACTATTGTAAATGATGATATAAATGCAAGTGCATCAATCGCAGGTAGCAAACTGCAAGGAGCTACCGCAAGTAATCCAGGGAGCATATCGGCTTCTGATAAAGCAAAATTAGATGGCATAGATGTAGGAGCTAAAGATGATCAAACGGCTGCTGAGATAAGATCCTTAGTAGATTCTGCTAATGACTGTAATGTATTTACTGATGCTAATCAAACAAAGTTATCAGGAATAGATACAGGTGCTACAGACGATCAAACTGCTAGTGAGATCAAAACATTAATTGCAACATCACCATTAGATTCAACACACCTAGCAGCAAACTCAGTAGGAGATTCTCAAATCGCTACTGGAGCTTTAGATAATAGGTATTACACAGAACAAGAATCTGATGCTAGATACTTCAATATAAGCACAGGTGACACTATTAAAGATGGTGATACCTTCCCAGATAACGACACAACAATAGCTACAACCGCTGCTATCAATGACAGGATTATTGATCTTGTAGATGATGTTGGTGGATTCGTACCTCTAGCAAATGAAACATCTTTTCCTACTGCTAACCCTGACGTTAATAACGGGACTGGAACTCTTATATCTATTAAAGCTCTCAGCAGCAACCTCACCTCTAATGGATCTGGAGTTGCTACCATTACTAATGGTGCTGGAAGTGGAAATAATGTAACAATTACTGGTTTAGCAAATAATACAACTTATGCTTCTACGTTTGGAATGATCGTAGAAACCACTGCAACTAGTGGTAATGGCAGTGCTAACCCACCCAGAGAATATACATTCCATAGACAAGTACCTAAAGCAACAGAAGTAACTACGGTTGCAAGTAATCTAGCCAATATTAATACTGTAGCTGGAGCCAACTCAAATATAACTACAGTAGCTAACGCTAATTCAAATATAACTACAGTAGCTAATGCTAATTCAAATATCACTACATTAGCTAATGATATATCAAATGTAAATACAGTAGCTCTTAATATATCTAGTGTTAGTAACTTTGCTGATCTTTATCAGATAAGTACTTCCGCGCCTACTAATGATGGTGGTGGTAATTCTTTAGCCGCTGGAGATTTATGGTTTGATTCATCTTCTAATAAACAATTAAAAGTACATAACGGAACTTCATTTCAATCAGTATCACCTACTCAATCAGTATTAGATGATATTTCAATAGTTTCGGGACAGATTACATTTACTGAAGACTTAGGAAGTATTGCTAGTGCTTTGTCTACAGGAACAGGTAATAACATTAATACGGTAGCTTCAAATATTGCTAATGTTAATACAACAGCTAGCAATATAAATAATGTCAATGCTGTTGGAGCGATTAGTAGTGATGTTACTTCTGTTGCTGGGTCTATAGCTAATGTTAATTCAGCTGCAAGTAATTTAAGTAGTATTAATAATTTTGCTGAGGTCTACAGGATTGCAAGTTCAGCTCCTACAAGCTCTTTAAATGAGGGTGACTTATGGTATGACTCTACAGGAAATTCATTAAAATACTATAACGGCACGACTTGGACTGTTACAGCAGCGGCGGGATTGTCAAATATAAGTGAGGATACAACTCCAGAATTAGGAGGTCATTTGGATTGCAATGATAAAAACCTCACTGAAGTAGCAACTGTCAGCGGTAATAACTTACAAATAGACTTTGGAACCCTTACATAAAAATGGCTAAATTATTAAAATTAAGAAGAGGTACAACCTCACAACACAGTAGCTTCACTGGCGCAGAAGGTGAAGTAACTGTAGATACAACTAAAGATACACTTGTTGTTCATGATGGTAGTACAGCGGGAGGTACTCCACTAGCGAAAGAATCAGCTCTTAGCGCTATTAACACAGATTTATCGAATGATACGACTCCTCAACTAGGAGGTGACTTAGATGTAAATACTAAGAATATTGTACTAGGTGATAGTTCTGATGGTGCTACAGACGATACAATAAAGTTTGGTGCTGGTACAGATTTATCTATTTACTCAGATGGATCTAACGGAACTTTCTTAATTCCTAATGCTGGAAATTTATTTATAAAACAAGGATCTAGTACTTTAGCTACTTTTTCTGGAGCTAGTAATCAAGTAGATTTTAATGAAGATGTTGTCTTTGTTGGTGCTGCTTCTAATGGACTTTGGGATAAGTCAGCAAGTAAATTTGTTGCTAATGTTCAAGGTGATTTAACTGGTACAGCAGACGCGGCAACAGCTGTCTCAGTTACTGCATCGAACTCAACAGCGGCGACAACGTATCCGCTATTTGCGGGTAGTGGTGCTACTGCAACTGGTGATTTAACCCCCCATACAGACACAGGTTTAACTTATAACTCTTCAACTGGATTACTTACTGCTGTTGGACTAACACTATCTGGAGACCTCACGGTTAATGGTTCAACAACTACTATAAATACTACCAATACAAAAGTTACAGATAACCTACTCGAATTAAATAGCGGTGCAACTTCTAACGCTAATGACTCTGGAATAATTATTGAACGTGGTTCTACTGGTGATAATGCAATTATCGCTTGGGATGAAAGCGCAGATAAATTTATAGTTGGTACTACTACAGCTACTAATGATGCTACTGGAGATTTAACAATAGCTACGGGTACCTTAGTTGCTAACGTAGAAGGTACTGTTAGTACAGCTACTACAGCTACAAATGTAACCGTTGCTGATGAGTCAAGTGATACAACTTGTTTCCCAACATTTGTTACTGCTGCTACAGGTGACTTACCTCCTAAAACTGGTTCTAATCTAACCTTTAATTCAAGTACAGGCGTTTTAGCAGCGACTAAAGTTTCTGATGCTTTGGGGGATTTACGAATAATCCCAGGTAGTTCCGTTGGTAGTGCAAATGCTCCTTATAATATTGCAACTACTGATAGCGGAAAAGTACTTCTTGCGGCTGGAAATGTGAGTGTAGGTCAATTTATGACTACTAATATGGCAGTTTCTGTCATCAATACTACATCTGGCGATATAACAATAAGTATGAACCTGGGGAATTTATATTGGACAGCTGATGCTTCTTCTGCGTCCAGAACCCTTGCTTCGCGTGGTATGTGTACTATATGGTTCGCTGATTGGAATACCGCATATATCAGTGGTTCGGGGCTAAGCTGATGCCTATACAACAAACATTTCTTGGTTTAGGTGGAGCAGGTGATGGTCAATGGATTACATATATGGATAATGGCTATCAAACAAACTCTGGGTATACAACTCATGGAGATTATAACTACATGTCC
>VTLG01002875.1_pt1 | contig 16195 bp, 17 predicted proteins | sample 4694571 | NCBI WGS metagenome assembly VTLG01 (sample SAMN12604809, study PRJNA352737) | marine metagenome | biome: ENVO:00000447; feature: ENVO:00000209|ENVO:00000569|ENVO:01000036; material: ENVO:00002151; isolation source: viral sequences binned using virsorter ...
CACTAACTCGTAATGAACCACTAATATCAACTGAACCAGTAAATTGATGTGAATCAGTTGTAGCATCACCAAAGAGGTTTGAACCAGTTGCTTGTGTGATTGATGAACTTATAAACGTGGTATGGATTTCTTCAGCATCTATTCTTCCTGTAACCGTTAAATCGTTTTGTAGTGTAACATTACCAGCGAAGTTTGATGTTCCGTCAACGTCTACATTTCCAGTTATTGATAAGTTACCACTAGAACTAACATTACCACTACCAGTAATATTAGCAAATTTTACATCATCAGTTGTACCCACTCGTTGGTTTCCAAATGAACCACTAACAGTTGCAGCACTTAACGTTCTAATTACACCAGCATTAGCACCAAGTGAACCACTAATTGAAGCGGCATCTCTTGAACCACTAATTGAAGCCGCATCTCTTGAACCACTAATTGAAGCGGCTATTTGAGCAGAACTTGATAGTGCTCCATCGAATGTTCCAGTAAATGAATCAGCAATAATAGTTCCACCATCGATATCAACTGAAGTAAATTTACCAATTGATGCACTAACACTTGAACCAGTAATATTACCACCAACGTTTAAATTACCACTAGCACTTACATTTCCAATAACGTCTAAAGCTTCACTCGGAGTGGTTGTATTCACACCTAATCTGTTATTTGCTGCATCTGTCGCTAAAAGTTCTGAATTATCTTCTGCCATTACGTGAAAATCAACATTTTCATTTGTATTATTTATAATAATCTTACCAGTACTAGCTTCATATTTTATAGCTGATTTTCCACCAGCGACTAAATTAACAAGGTTATCAGCAAATCTTATGTGAGTATCACCATCTCCCTTATGATAAATGTATTCAGATACCGTTACATCACCTTGTACTTCAAGTGAACCTGTAATATTTAAATCATCTGTAAAAGTTATTGTATCATTACCACCTGCCGATTCAAAATTGTCAGCAAATACAGTACCACTAGCACTTATGTTTCCACTTGCAGTTATATGTGTAGCTGAAACTACATTACCAAATGAACCAAGAGAGGTAGATGAACCACTAACACCACCACCTACAAGTTTTACGTGACTACCTGATAATTCTGTTCTAAATGAACCACTAATAGCTGAACGTGTACCAGCAGTAAATGCAGCTGTTTCAACAGTATCGTTATCAGGACTTATAATTCTTGTACTTCCTAATATAGCTCCGTGAAAATCTAATGAAGCTGATGGTGCAGCTGAAAATACTATTTGTGAACCACTCAGACTATAAGAACCACCAGGAATTTGATAAACACCAGATAAATAAACTGAAATATTATTTACGTGTGGGTCTACAGCTGTACCATCAACTGCTAAATCAAAAACAGTTGTAAGACCATCAAAATTACTTGATATATCATCAAGTTTTAATGCAGGCCCGGCATCTTTTCCTTGAGTTGCAGGTATTTTACCTAAATAAGCCATTAAGTAATCTCCAATAGACTAAGTATTGCATCTAATGAACCAGCTGTATCACTTTGGAATTGTAGTACATCTTCGTCTTGTAAAACAACTTTATTACCTGACATAACCTCAACTGTTCCACCAGCTGGAACTGGTGCGGCTTTTACAATAAAAACATCATCCGCTCCAGCACTACTACCACTTTTAGCTAGTTTTATTGAACCACCAATAGGATTATTATCTGTATTGGCCATTGAAGCTCCTAAAATAATAGCTGTAGTTGAATCAGGACAAGTATAAACATTTGTTAAAGTTGTTCCTATACTTCCACTTGTTATTGATTTAAACGTATTTGCCATTTTATATCCTCATATGTCTTTCTATAAATATTAAAAATTTTGTTATCCTAATGCAATTGATAATGCAATTACATCCGCACTTAGTGTATTCAATTGTTCTGCTATTGAAGAACTAAACGCACTTAAATCAGTTGTACCCAACGATGATACATCAATTCCATCAACAGTTAAATAACCAAATGAACCACTTGAAGCTGATGAACCAGTGAAATTTCCACTAGCTGTTATATGTGTTGAAGATAATTGTTCTATGTAACCAAATCTCCAATTTTTACTTGAACTTCCTATATCATATGTACTATCTGCATCTGGTATTAATGATGAAGAAATTTCAGCTCCAAACGAAACACTATCACCTGCCGAATCACCAAGTGTTATACCACCCCCAATAGTTATATCACCATTTATATTAGCGTCTCCAGCAATTTCTAATCTACCAAACGAACCAGTTCCAATATAAGAACCACTAATGTCACCACTAGCAGTTACGTGGGTTGTTGCAGCAGTTCCTAATTGAATAGAGTTTTGACTAGCGTCAAGATAGATTGCTTTAGTATCATTTTGTGATTCAACTCTAAAGTCTAAGTCCGCTCCACTTTCATTAAAAGTTATTTCATCTTGACTGTCATCCTCAGTAAAGTCAATCATATTGACACCACCGACTGTAATATTTATATCGTCATCAGTAAATAAAATTCTAGTATTATTGTCTCCAGCGTGTCGAATACTACCAGCTACACTTATGTCACCACCTGTTTCAATTTTACCAAAAGAACCAGTTGATGTATATGAACCACTTACGTTTCCACTCGGTTCCGCAACAGAACCACTAATTGAAGCCGCGTCTCGTGAACCACTAATCATAGATTGAGCGGTTGAACCAAAAGTAACAGCATCTATATTTCCACTATCAATATCGACATTAGTCATATTTTGGTTATCAAAATCTATTGCACCAGTAGAAGTAAATGCACCTATGTTAGTTGCAGTAAGAGTATCACTCACTACAACGTTTCCGTCACTAACCTTTAGTGCAGTTCCTGAACCGCTGATATCAAGTGAACCAGTGAATTGATGAGAATCACCAACACTATCACCAAAAATATTTGAACCTGTAGCTTGAGTTATAGATGAACTAATAAATGTTGTATGGATTTCTTCAGCGTCAAGTCTACCTGTGACCACTAAATCATTCTGCATAGTAACGTTACCAGCGAAATTACTTGTTCCGTCTATATCTAAATTACCAGTTCCATAAATATTACCACTAGCACTAATATCATTAGAACCAGTAATGTTACCACCAACATACAAGTCACTAGCTAAATTAGAAGTTCCATCTATATCAAGATTTCCAGTTGCTGATAGATTACCACTAGCACTTATATTAGAGGACGCTGTTACAGCACCAACTAAACTAACTATAGTAGATGTTATGGTGGTGTTTGTGCCGTCAACAGTTAATGTTCCATCAATATCTGTATTGTCTAAATTAGTTGTGCCATCAACATCTATATCACCTTGTAAAGTAGCATTACCTTGAAGATTTGTTGTACCATCAATATCAAGATTACCAGTTCCATAAATATTACCACTTGCACTAATATCATTAGAACCAGTAATGTTACCACTTACTGATAAATCATTTTGAAGTGTGACATTACCTTGAAGATTTGAAGTTCCATCAATATCAAGGTTACCTGTACCAAATATATTTCCACTACCACTAATGTCACCACTAGCCGTTAAATTACCTGATAGATTTAAGTCATCGGTAAAAGATATTCCATCTACATCACCACCAGTAGATTGAAATGTATCGGCTATAATAACACCACTTGCACTAATGTCACCACTAGCAGTAATACTTCCTTGAAAATCAGAACGACCTATAAATGTCTGGGTTGAACCAGACAATATAAACGAACCAGTTAATTTAGGATTTAGTTGTTTGCTGTCTAATAAAGCCATATTCTACTTCTTTTTGTTTTCTATCTTCCCACCAATTAGTGATAGATTTTGAAATCTTCTTTTTATGTTCAACCGTTTTTGGTTGTTTCATCTTCTCAATAGTTTCCAATGTAAGTTTTCTATCCATTTGAGCACAAGACTTACATACTGAATTATTACCTACCGCTCTATCAAACGTATCTTTTCTTGTGTAGGTTAACATTCTACCACAATCAGGACAAGGGCGATTTTTTCTATTGGGCCAACTTCTTTTTCTCATACATATAAATATCAAACAATGGTAAAAGAAAAGTGAAAGTACATAAATATTTTTTTAATATAAAACTAAACAAGATAATCCCAAGTAGCTCCATCAATCGTACCATCATTACCTTCACCACTTAAATCAGCTACTGTAGTCCCTGAACCTTCATTCATTTGCCAATAACCTTGTAAATCAGCTTCATCGGATAAATCATATGAAATACCACCATTATAAAATATACTAGCATTACTTGTTTTATCTCCTGAAAATACTGCAAACTCTCTAATACTACCTTCAAAATGATAACCTGCATTATTTGAATTATTTCTAAAAGAACCAATAGTTAATGGTTGTGTTTGGTTTTGTAAATTTGATACTGTTCCAGTTGTTCGGGTTTGATTTATGTCTATTAATGTACCATCTACATATAATTTAGAATCTACTATTGATTCTACATCATTAAATACCATCCAATGGTGCCATTCACCATCATCTTGTGCAGAAGTATCATCCCAATATACATACCAATTATTTCCATTCCACATTAAAGGCCTACCTGCATTAAAATTTGGAGTGAAAGCTCCTTTTTTCTCTGAACCATAACCAAATACAGAACGATTTTTACCAGTTGTAGTTGATTTGTACCAAAAAGAATAAGTTTTATTTAAAGGTCTAACACTACTACCTGAAAAATTAGTTGTAACTTCATCATTAGCACCATCAAAATCAAGATAGTAAGTATTATCAAATTTTCCAAAAGCTACTATTTCATCACTACTTTTTAAATCATATCCAATACCATCATTATCTACTTGTACTAAAAACTCAGAACCACTTTGTTCAATCGTAATAGCATCGTGTTCCATAATTTGTCCATTGATAAAAAACATAAAATCATTTTCACTTGTAGATGTAAATCCACTTGGTGCAGATGCTGTAACTGCAGCGAAACTAGCTGTACTAACACTTATGAAACTACCTGTATGAGCAAAACTTTTACGTTGATATCTTTGAAAATTAGTAGTTTGGTCTGAAAAATAAGTTTTAAATGCATTTTCTGTTAAAACACTTGTTGTACCTTCATCAGCTAAAGTTGTATCATTTGATATTTCAGTAACAGAACCATAATTAATAGCCATAGATGAACCACTAATTGATAAACTTCCAGTTCTACTATGAATATCATCTAACGAATTACCAAATAGTGTACTACCACTTTCAAAAAATGTAGCTGATTGTGTTATTTCTGATAATATTTTTTCTGCTGTTAAAATATTACCAACAGACATATGACCATTATGTGTAAAGGTCTCATCTACTGACGTTATAAGATTACCAGTATGTGTAAACGAACCTGTTATTATATTTTTTCTAATAATAAAAGTATCATTGTCTAAAGTTAATTTATCTGTTAATGTTAAATCAGCAAATTCTACATTAGATGAAGTTGATACGTCTTGACCTATAGAAAAAACTACCTCAATACCACTAGTTTTTGCAAATATTTCCGTATTTGGATTTATATCAAACCCAGTTCCGTCTGTAAAAACTAATGGTTCTTTTAAAATAAAATCAGCCATTACTTATCTCACTACGAATTAAATTTACCAATACTTAAAATTTCATCATCAGATTCTAAATCATATCCAATACTATCGTTGTCAACTATTAATCTAAATGTAGATGATTCTTGTTGTATTTGAATTGCATCGTGTTCCATATATTGTCCATTGATAAAAAATATAAAGTCATTTTCTGAAGTAGCAGTCATACCAGTTGGAGCTGATGCAGTTACAGCTGAGAAACTAGCTGTTCCTGTTCCAGTAATAGAATTAGATGTTTTTACAAATTGTTTTCTTAAATATGTTTGTTGGTCATCAGTCTGATTATCTATATAAGTTTTTACTGCATTTTCTGTAACTAGAGCTAAAGCATTACTATCAGCTAGTGTGGTATCGTTTGATATTTCTGTTACGTTATAACTATTCATAGAAAGTGAACCAGTTATATCTAAACTACCTGTAAATTCGTGTGTATCTGTAGTAGTATCATCACCAAATTTTGTAGAACCACTTGTAAAAATTATAGATGATGATACAAATTCTGTATGAAATTCTTGAGCTGTCAAAATCCCTGTGATTGTAGCTGTACCATTTACTGTTAAATCACCAGTTGTTGTAACTGAACCTGTTACATTTAAATCACCAGTTATTGAAGTACTATTGATAGAAAAATCATCTATTGCTATTGAACTAGCTGAAACTTGATTAAATGTTACATTCGATGTTGTAGCTACATCTTGTCCTATAGAAATTGTTTGGTCTAAACGAGAACCACCAGTATATTCTGCACCATCATTGGTTAAAGTAACACCAGTTCCTTGTGAAAAAGTTAAAGGAAATGTAAGTGTTATTCCTAAATTTTCTGGTGCTGTACCTGCACCAACTGAAGTTGTTGATGAATCAACTACATCTTCTAAAAACTGACCAGCTTTTCCAATAGCTGGAGTAATTTTAGTGTCTACCTCTACACCAAAAATTACTTTTTTTGGTGTTAAAAACTTTTCAGTAGTTGAACGATGGTCAAAATTACCTTCTGGTAAAAGATAACCTCTTAAAGTAACCGAAAAATTAGTTCTAACTAATCTCTCTGTATCAGATATTTCTGTAGCATCAGTAAAACTATCTACACTACTACGAAATCTCATTTTATCTGGGTCTCCCCAATAAGCTCCGTCTGAGTAGACAACTTTTTCAACAATTTTATTCATTTGTTCAATATAAGTTGTCCAAATAATAAAGTCATAAGTTAGTGTTACATAATCAGGAAATGCTACATTATAATATTCTCTTTGTGGTAATAAACCAATTTGTTGAGAAAAATTATCATACTTGTTTACATTTGAAAACTTTTTTTCAAACGTATAAAAAAGATTTGGGTTATTAGCATCTAATTTATCTTGAGGTAAAGATTCATCTTTTTCAATAGATGTTCTACGGTATGTAATAACTGGTGTTATTATTTGTCTTTTTTTATCTCTCATAAAACCATCACGTAGAATTGCTTTCCAACGTTCAGGTGAAGAATACATAATAGGTACTTTTACATTTTCACCATTGTCTTCTACTGATGGATTAATTACATTTTCAAAATAAAATAAAATGGCACTATCTATATCCATCAAGGTTACAGATGGACTTTTTGTATCTTCTTTTGACCTTGAATATAGATACCCTCTATTTAATACTCTTTGTTTTCTTGGTAAGGGTTTATTTGTTGCCATTATATACTTCTCACTCTCTCAATATTTAAATGAGCTATTCTATTTAAGAATGTATTACATACAATTGAATGATTGTAATCAGTTTGTCCACCAATTAATTGATTTTCACTTATTGAAGATACTTCCCAATATCCACTATTCCAATCAATTATATCACCTATTTCTACTACATAACTAATATCAACTAAAGATTGTCTTATAAAAGAAAATATAGCATTTTGTTGTAAATCTGGTCCAAATTCATCTGTAGTTGTAGTTTGGTCTTCAGCATCTATTAGAGCTGTTACTTGAACTCCTGGTTTATATACTTTACCATCAGCTGTTTCACCGTACATATTTGTTTCTGTATCATATACGGATAGTTTATAAATTACTACTTGTTGATTTATAACCCCATCTTGTCCACTATACAAATCACCCACTAATTCTTTATTGAATTTATCGAATGTGTCAATGTCTTTCTGAGGATAATAACGTCCTGCCATTTTTTTATCCTATGTAAATTGGGTAAGGTACTTTACTTAATTTTTCTTGTAGAAATTCTGCTTCGTCTTTGTCAGCTTCAAGTAATGCTTTTCGACTCATTTGTTCTAACATTTCTCTTAGTTGAGTAACTAATGCTTCTTTTTCTGATGCAGCTTCTGCTCGTAATGTATCACCATCCAAAGTTGTATCAGAGTTTGGTATTGGAATAGTTCCATACTTACCTCTAATAGTTCCTAATAGTTCTTTAGTTAATGCTAGTCCATATTTTCTAATCCATTGTTTACCAACATCATTAATAAACTGATACTCCATATTATCATATGGTACATTTGAAAAATCAGATACTACATCTGCAGAACCACTATATTCTGTAATTAATGGATTATCCCTATCAGACGCTTTAACATAATCAAAATATAATGTACTATTTGATTCTGGGTCAGGAAATAATCTAATTTTATTATTTTGTAAAGTAAAAGAATAAGCTGATTTTCGTATAGAATCATTTAATTCTATGGCTTGAACTCTTAATAAATCTTCAAATAAAGGCATTAAGGTGAAAGATACAGCTGGTGAATAATTACCAAATCCAAATCCCTCTACCATATTTATTGTACCATAACCAGTTGTTGCATATGGGTCAAAAAATCTTTGCATTGCTGGTGTACCTTCATAATAAACTCTTTTAATTTCAATAGCTTCACTTGCACTAACATCAGTAAATAATTCATTTATATCATATTCTTGTGAACCACTTGTTATTGATATCGAACCTTTACTATAAGTTACATCACCACCTACACCTGCTTCTGTACCATATTGTTTAGATAAAAATACACTTCTACCCATAGTTGGTGTAATTCTTTTGTGTGTAACGTTTGAACCAGTTGCTTGTCCAGTTAAATGTAATAAATTATCTTTAATATTAAATTGATTTACTTGTGCAGAATATTCACTAATAGATTCTTCATAACAAGCATAAAATGAACCAGATTGTAGTTCAACAGACATAATTGGATATCCAAGTCTTTTTGCACACCAATCTGCAAATTTATCTACATCTGATGAAAACGTATTGTCTTCATCATATAGCCCCCACGGGGTTTGGCCTGGTGAAAATGAACTACTTCCTTGCCAAATTACTTCTTGTGCCATAAAAATCTCCTAAACTATATTTTTATGCTGAAGCAACATACACTTCAACATCTACTGAATTACTACCTGGTTGAACTACTAAACTATCTAAATCTACAAGGTCTGTAACTAAATTAGCGTTATAAGAACCAGATGCGACTGTACCTACACCATCGTGTGGTGAACCCAACATAAAGCTCTTACCAGCTTCTACTAAAACAGTAGCTGAAGTATCAGCCCCTGTATCATCTTCACCAACTTCTATTTGTAAACTTAAATTTAAACTATTAGAACTATCTAAATTAGTTAATCTAACGTATTTTACATCTTGAACATCTAAAGCTGAATCAAATGTAGCAGTACCACTTGCATTACCAACTGAACTTCTAAATCTTGCGACAGTAGTTTCATTATTAGCAGGACACGTAACTATTCTTTTAAATACTTCATCAACATCTGAAATTGTTAAAGTATTTTTAGCACCCTGGTCATAACCATTTAAGGTTAATTCTTCTCTGATTGTCACTTTTAAGTTTGCCATAAAAATCTCCTAAATTGAATATAAGTACTCAATAATAAATATAAAGAATTAGAATAAACAAAAAAAGGGAGACCGAAATCTCCCTTTTTTCACAATTGTACCTTAGTACGACTTATTTATTGATGATTAGACTTTATCTATATCAGCAACAATAACTTTACCGTAAAATTCAGGACGCACGATTTCTTTCGCATATCGTGTCATCACACCTTTACGTGGTGTAAAGTTAGTTGGGTCGTAGACAAGAGGTGTCATTATTAATGGTACATAAGGAGCATACACAGCACCAGTTTCTAGGAAGTTACTTCCTCTGAAACCAACAAGAATTGTATTCTCGAACTGGTATGGGTTCTTATATACTGTGAATCTGTTATTTAACAGACCAGCTTTTTGTACACCCATTGCATAGGATTTGTTAGTAGCATCACCATCAGAAGATGTTGCATATCCAGGAATAGATTCAAGGATTGTAGCAACTTCAGGACTTACTACGATGAAGTTAGCTCCACCACGTAAGGTTTTCTGATGAATAGCGTTGGAAACAGACTGTATCTTGTTACCAAGAGTCTGGAACCAATCACCTTTAGTGTATGCGTTAGAAGTACCTGAAGACTCTGCAAAAGTAGTATTTGCTGAATCATACTCATATCCAACTCTTGCACTCCAACGTTCTGTTTTCGCGCGAGTGTTTAGACGAAGCATATCAAGGATTTCAAGGTCGATTTCCATTGTTACATACTCACTAAGTAGTGAAGTAAGTTCGGCTTCTGCATCAACACTATGATAAGCGTTAAGGTCTTGAGCAAGCTCAGGAGTCCAAACAGCTTTCAATTTACGTGTTTTAGCAACGATAGCGATTGAACGCATCGCGATATCAATTTCAGGAATATCAACATCAGTTTCAGGTGGACCTGAACCAGCATCAGCTTCAAAGTCACCACGTGTGGTGTCTGTAGGCTGTTTGTGATATTGTACTGATATTGTAGCACCACCAGTTTCTGCAGCTTCTTTAATCACGAAGCGAACAGATGATGCAGCTGAATCAGAAGGAGCTACTTCATTACCAGAACTATCAACTACTTTTGTGTAAGCAGGATAGTAAGCGGTAAACGCAGTTGAACCAGTTGGTTCGAATGCTCTAACACCTTCAAGGTCAGGATTAGTCATATTTGAAATAGGATAATCGAATGTTTTCAACTGTGAACCTACTGTTGTAGATGCAGCTGAAGCAGACAAATCAGGTTCGAAATCAACAGATGCCCAAGTTGTTGAGCCTGTCATATCAGTTTGAGCGTCTGCAGTACCTGAATGGTCATTGATTGAGTATCCGAATGCACCAGCACCATAAAGACCACCAGTTGGGTCACCAGACCCAGATGTTACACCAAATACTTGTTCACCAGTTCCGAATCCAGCTTGAGCTGTTCCGTATTTGAAATCAAGATAAAAAATCAGACCAGATGGTAAGTTCATTGGTTGTACGGAAACAAATTCTTGTGAAGCAAGTTCACCAAAAATTTTACGTACAAGAGGAAGTGCTACACCAGACCACTCTTCTGAGTTGGACGCTGTACCAGTCTTACTAGCTTCATCAATTAACTGACGAGCTTGGTTCTCTAAAAGAACTGACATTCCTAGAACTTTCTGTTCATCTTCAATACCTTCTAACAAACCTGTTGGCTCCCACTTTTGGACTAATCCACGGGATTCCTCGATACGACTCTGGTAAGGATTAAATCCGTCCATAAGTTTCTCGATTGTACCAAGATTTTTATTTTTAGACATTATATTTCTCCAATATAATAAAAGGTTTTAAAAATTAGTTCTTAAATTAAACAATACCGGCTAACTTCTTAAAACGGTCTCTCAATTCTGAACCTTCAGCAATTACTTCTTGTTCTTGCTTTTCAGATTTAGTTGAGGCTACTGCTTTAGAAGCTGAACCTTTTGATTCTTTAATTTCTTGTTTATTTGTTTTAGTTCCAAAAGACTCAGCTAAAGTGGAATAAACCAATTTAACTTCGCGAAGATTATGAGCTCTATCAAAGTTCTCCACAACTTTCATTTTCTGGTCATTTGTTAAACCAAATGAACGGAAAAGTTTGTTTGTGAATAGTAACTTTGCATTAAGCAAATTAACTTCATTCAATTTAGAACGTAGATATTTAACGACATTACGATGCTCGTCAAGTTCGGATTGAAGTTTAGTGACTTCGTTTTTCTCTTCTTCTTCATCTTCTTCTTCAGATAGAGCTGCGATGACTTCTTCAAGGTCGATTTCTTCTTCGACACTTTCATCTTTTTTGTCATCTTCATCTTCTTCTTCAGTTATTTCAACTGATTCATTATGTTTTGCTTTATCTTTAGTTCCGATACCAGAAGATTTGTCAGCTGAACCTGATTTGTTATCAGAAGAACCGATTCCGGTTGTGTTGTCAACTTCTTCGTCAACTTCTTCACCGTCTTCATCTTTTTCTTCTTCAACAGATTCTTTAGGTTCATCATCTTCATCATCACCTTCTTCTTCTTCAAGTTCACGTAGAACAGCTTCAAGGTCAAGGTCATCAGATTCATCCATTTCGTCTTCATCTTTTTCCTCTCCCTCAGTCTTCTCTTCTTCGTCATCTTCCTCTTCAGCAACGACTGGTGCATATTTAACACCATCGATTTCGATTACGTTTTCTTCAACATCATCATCTTCATCTTCATCATGCATAGCTTCAGAAGCGTCATCAGTTGGGTCTTCATCATCATCATTCATATACCCTTCTTCTTTTTCTTCTTCATCATCATGCATAGCTTCAGATGCGTCATCTGTTGGGTCTTCGTCATCTTCGTGATATCCTTCATCAGCTGCTTCTTCTTCATCGTCTTCGTGTTCACCTTCTTCAACTTCAATCTCTGATTGAATTTTTTTAGAAAGCATAGACTGTAGACGTGGAGTAAAAGCTTCTTCTAAAGCGATTTTAGCGTTTTCAAGAGCTGTTTCACGAACTGCTTTTGCATCTGCAATGGCTTCTTTTAATAAATCATCCATTACGTTTTCTCCTATGATTAAATTAATAATCATTAGTTTGGATATTAATATAGTTATTGGGAACTATAATGAGATTTCATTTTGATTACACTACAAGATGGCAAAAACGCCGTAGTGTATTTTTGTATATATAAATATATACAAATTAAAAAATATAACTAATTATGTGAATTTTTTTTATTTCTTAATCTAGCTTTAGCTTTTTTCTCTTTTCTAATATCTGATGGTTTTTTATAGAACTCTCGTTCTCTTAACTCAACCATCAGTTTAGATTCTTTTACTTTTTTCTTTAAGATACTTAAAGCTTTATCTATGGATTGACCTTTACGAACTTTTACGTAAATCAAATGGCCTCCTAATCTGTTTCTTTTTCTGCTTTGTAGTTTTTATCTACATAATTAAAGAATTCTTTTTTCTTATCATCATCTAATTCGTCTGGAGAACTTATACCGAATTTTTTCATTGCTGATTGGAAAAAAGCTTCATAATCACCTTCTTTAATTTGAGATTCTTTAGTTTCTTCACCAATTGAATAATACCTACCAAGAATGTTACCCATATCTTCATATAAGGCTCCCATTCTTTCTTGTAAGGTTTTAGCTTCATTGGATATCTTACTAAATTGATTAGAAAGGCCCGTTAGTTCTTTCATATTACGATTAACCGTAATTTTATCAAACCAATCTTCAGTTTCACTTAACGTATGTGATTTAGCTTGATTTGCAATCCAACTTAGTTTTTCAGCTACTTTTGTTATATTAGATTCACCAAATATTGATTCACCTAATTTATTATAGCTTGATATTTCATTAGTTAGACCTTGTATGTCAACTTTTTCTTCTTCGACTTCACCGTACTTTTCTTTTACAATATTAGCTAAACTAATGTTATCGTGAAAACCAGTACCTGAAACCACTCCACCTATCATAGTACCAGAAAAGTTTTCTTTTAGCAAGTCTTTCATTTTTATTGACATGCGTGACTCCTATTATTTATTTAAACTATTTTTTAACCAATACTACCTGAATCTAAGTTGATATATTCAGTAAAAAATTGTACTCTACCTGCAGAAAATCCACCAGCAGAAGCTTTAACTTGACCATATACATCGTATGTAGATGATGAGTCATCTAAATAAGTTCCAACAGCGTCTGTTCTAAAAGCTAACTGAGCTTGTGAACCTCTATCCATATCAGCGTTTGTAGAGTTACTAAATGATTTACTAACTACTGTAGTTCCAGCGTCAAATGAATCGGCGTCTAAAGTTCCAGTAAGTGCAATACTACCAGCTGAACCAGTTCCAAAGGATACACCTACATCTACTGCAGCTACACCATTTACAACTTCTAAATTTTCTAATGCTATCACAGTACAACTTTTTATTATTGAATTACCAGGAACTGTCATTGCTCCACTATTAATATTAGCTGAACCAGAAGTAACACTTACTTGTGATACATCTTTGTGGACACTAGTACTGTTTAATAGTGATTCAATATTTGAACCTTGAGCTGTAAAACCACCATCGTAAGCTACAACTTCACTTAGCTTACTATTTTTTAACTTTCTTGATGTTTGATGTGACATTTTTCGTTCTCCTAATTATTATATGTCTTTTATTTATTAAATTTTTTGTAGACATTTTTCTACCTACAACTATAAATATAAACTATCTTAATTTTCCTCTTTTTGAATACCTTCTAAATCCATCTCGTACCTTATTCCACAGTACTCTTAAAAAATCTCTTTCACCTGTATGAGTATCTCTTACTGGACCACTCATAATAGCTCTTTGTATATCGAAAGCATCGTATTTTTTACCTTTAACACCATCCATCATTGTTTTAATGGATTGTTGTGATGCTTTTCCTAAAATCTTTGACATTTTCTGTATGTCTTTTTCAACCATTTGTTGTGCTTCTGGTGAACTATAAGGTAATTGTGAGGGTGAAGTCAATGGTGCCTCATCAATCTCATTCATTAATTTTTTATATATTGATTTTTTACTCACAATTACCTCTTATTCTTTTTAGAATCATAATGACCTAACATTTTAAGAACATACATTTTATCTAAATCTTTTATAATATTTTTACCACCTTTTTGAACTTGTCTATATCCAGTTGTACTACCTAAGTTTTTTGAACCTGGTTCTGGTGTAGGTTCAATTTGACCTTCAGGTGCACCACCTTGTCTAATTGACCCTTCGGGTGGTGTTGTTGGTTTTTTAAGTATATCTTCACCCTCTGGTCCTCCAGTAGTTATATAATTAGCTGTCTCTTGAGGTATTGTATACTGACTTGATAAACCAAACGCTCGTCTACCATAAAGTCTCATTTTTGGATGTAGTGGTGGTTCATCTGACCTAATATCTTTATGTGGGTCTAAAACTTGGTCTGATTTAAGATATTCAGGTGTAATTTTAGTTCTTTTCAAAGTTCCATCTCTATCCATAGCACTTTGTAATCCACTATACGGTCTATCTTCGTGAGTCAAACTCTCATCACCACCATAAATTGAATCCGCTGCTGGAACTACTACTTGTTTCATTCCACGTGGCATAGCACCCGGCCCCATTATACGTCTTTCACCGTGTCTTGTATAAATACCATCAGGCCAAGCATCTCCGTGTTGTATTCCACCTCCACGTCCTACAGTCGTATATGATGCTTCTTGAATTAACTTATACATTTGTGTTTCAAACTTACTAATAAATTCTTTTTGTTCAACTGGTTCATAACCTTTTTTTTGTTTGTCTTTATCTTTTTGAACACCACCCTCATTATCTTCACTATCATCATCAAAATCATATGTATCTAGTTCTGCTGGTTCACCAGTTATATGAGGGCGATTGTGGTATTTATGGTGATTGAAAAACTGTTTTGCTCTTTTAGCTTTAGGTGGTTTGATACCTTTAATTTTTTTAATCTGTTTTACTGTTGTTGGTAGACTACCCATTAGAATGCACTATTTATGTCTTTGAAGTTACTGAACTTTCTTTCAGCTTGTCTAAACAATTCTTTATCTAATCTATCTCTGGCATCTCTTAATTTACTCATATCTCTAAGATACAAGCTTAATTCAAAAATATGACCATACATACTTACTAATTTTTTATCACCAATCATTTGTGCAAGAAACATTCTAGCTTTAGTATGATTATTTCTATCAGTTAATGTTGCAATTTTATCAATATGTACTTGATGTAAATCTTTTTTCTCTGTTAATATATGCTTTAACTTAATCACTTTAATGCCTTTATTACATCATTAGGATTACTTACCATTCCCTTAACAAGTTTAAATAAAGTTTTATCTGCTAAATCACGAACTTTTTTTAACGCTGGTGGATAGTTTAAATTTAATTCTAATTTATAAATATGTTTATAAGTTTCTGCCATAGATTTGTGAGGTAATCTTTCTGCGACTTCTATTCTTGCTATCGTTGAGTCGTGTTTATTTTTAGAAAGATTTCTTATCATATCTAAATTACCTTTAAATTCTTTTTTCTCATTTAATATATGCTTTAACTTAATCATACTCTTGGTGTTCCCATCCTATCCCATAGTTTTAAAATTAAATTGATAAGTTGTTTTGTATTCATCTTATTCATTTTTTCTTTACTTGAATCGTTTACCTTATCCCACACTTGAGTCATCATACTTGAAGTTGTTAAATCTACGAGAGT
>VTLG01013410.1_pt1 | contig 16188 bp, 30 predicted proteins | sample 4694571 | NCBI WGS metagenome assembly VTLG01 (sample SAMN12604809, study PRJNA352737) | marine metagenome | biome: ENVO:00000447; feature: ENVO:00000209|ENVO:00000569|ENVO:01000036; material: ENVO:00002151; isolation source: viral sequences binned using virsorter ...
GGGCTACAGATAACGTCCTTTCGTGCCACTAACATCCGAAGGATGGCTTCCGGTTCGAACTCCACATCCGAGTCAATAAATAATAAATGCGTAAAGTCTGAGTCTAAAAAGACCGACGTTAAATAGTTTCGGGATTGATGAATCAGAGGAGATTTCATGGTATTGATGCCCACTTGAATCCCACTCTTACTGAGCTGTTGGACTACTTTAACAATTGCGACCATCGTGTTGACCTTCACCGAGTCATAGCACGGCATGGCGATCATCACACTAGGTTTGTTTTCTTTGTTCATAATAATATTTAAACATACACTGCTTCACCGCCCAATGAATAAGAATTAATCTTCCCAAAGGAATTAAGGGTAATGCTAATGAAGTATTTAAAGCCGTATAAGACGGTCTCATAACAATGATAGAGCTTTAATTAAGCACATCAAGGTAACGATTCCGAGAATCCACATCATCATAAGTATATAGAATTCAGGTTTCATTAGTTATGTGGACAACGATCAAACTTGCTTAGATCTTTAAGTTTAACCTTATCACTGACGACTCCTTTCTTTTGTAGTTCTTTCCATTTTCGGTAACCATCAATCCATTCATGATGATCACGTTCTTTCCAACGCTTATCCCAGGCCCAACTGTGGATCTTTCCTGAGTATGTTTCAATGATACTTAGAAAAGGATCTATTAATTTTTTCCAAAAATTTTTTATCATAGTAGTTTATTATCTCCTTTGCTCTTTCTTGTTTAACAATTAAAAAGGGGTACACTTGTTTTAGGATTCGGTAAACCCCGTGAAATCCAACACGCCATCGATGCTGGTCTTGCCAGTTCTCTTTGGTCGGATACGTTTTCATGTCCCTGTTCCCTTCTGCGGTGGTCTTCATCAAATAATCAATGAGTCTTCCATCCACTTGCGGGACTTCAAGGCGCACATTTAAAGTTTTATAGACGGGTTGTCCTTTCCGTTCGTAACGCTTGCGTTTCTTCCACCCAAATTCTAAGTAGCCTTCGCCATCAATGATTCCTGCCACGTACGCCGCTTCTTCCGGAGTCATGATTCTCATAACCCAGCTTTACGTGCATCACTGAGTCGGTCACTCATTTTAGTTTTAAACTCACTTAATTCTTTTTCAGCGAATTGTCTTCGTTCCTTCTCATCCTTATACATTTTCACAGCTCCTCGTAAATTGTCTTGTAAAAATTTAACACGGGCTTGAAGGATTTGAATGTCTTGTAATTTATTCATCATCTTTCTATCTCCCTCCTTTAAGAGATCTTCATACTGCGGATTAATATCCGTTTTATGTAACCAACCATCATCGGGATCGAAGTGCATCTGTCTGCTCCTTGATTGTATGATAGATATGAGTTTTAATATCTTTATCCGTTTGTATAATGGTAAGTACGTCCACGCCTGAATAGGCTCGGGCGTAAACATTTTGACTAGCTGCGACCGAAGCTCCTGAAGCGAGTAGTGCAAACTCACTGCACCCGGTGCACACCATTAGAGTCAATAATAATGGTATCTTTATCATCTTCAAACGGACCATAGATTTCTCCTTCCAGTTCTCCTTCTGCGTCACACATAGTACAGTTCATTGTAGCTTCTATCCCAATTTCTTCAACTGATTTATTAGGGACACTAATGAAGCCATTTCCACGACACCGTGGACAAATGGACTTAACTTTTTCTTTTGTCTTCAGTTTTGTCTTTTGCTTTTCCATTAAGTCTCTCCATTTCTTTGTTCACTAATATATTTATTGTGCCACTCCTGCTCTGAACAATGTGCGGAGTTATAACTCTACGAATCTTATCTAAGTTTTGATAAGTAACTTTCGTAAGAGAGACGTTTTTGTATTTACTTATGTCAGTCATTTGTTATATCCTCTTTCATATTTGTTGTTTGTTTAATGTAGGATTATTCCCATAAATTACAAGATTTGTCAATATGAAAATTATAATATTAACTATGTTTATTTGCTCAGCACTACATGGAAACTGTCAGCCCCCGTACACTAAAAATGTAGAATATAATACTTGGGCAGAATGTATGTGGGCAGGGACGAATGATACCTTAACCCTTTATAATGTTATGGGGGAAGAATATATTAATCAACACAAAGTCTTTGTTAAGTTTCAATGCAAAGAAATCGAAAAACCTGTTGAAGAATTAAAATCATAAAACCCCTATAGTTTCCGTGCACGTACTTCTATAGGAGCAAAGGCTCCACACCTACCCGTTAGGGATTTTTGGTTGTCGTACAGAGGCTAGCGCGAGGCGTTACATGGACGCAGGTCCTTTTCATATCATTTACAAATCCAACCCAGTAACAATTTACCATCATCGGTATAATGTCCTTGCAGTTTAGGATCCTCATTTCGTTCGCTATAATATTTCATGTTCACATCTACCCAGGCATTAGCGATTCCGTCGCAATTTCCAGTGTGCTTGAGTTTTATTTTTTCAATATCTATTCCGTTGGTGCTTAGCAGTAAAATAACTAGAATGTATTTCATTATACCACATATAGTTTGGGTCTGCCCCCTTTACTTCCACGTAATACCATTCGTGGATCTTTTTTACGAGGTCGTCCCACCTTTCTTTTTTCCTTGTTATAAGGACCTCTCTTGTACCCCGATTGTCGATAATAGGTATGAAACACTTTACCCCCTCGTCTTAACTCGAGGGCGTCTTTAACATAGACCTTATTTCCAGATCGAATAGATTCCATGTGATGTTCCCTTTTTTCGATTTGTTCAATCATTTTTTGGTAAACATATTCTGGACTCTTACCAGCATACTCACATACTTTTGTAAAGTTGAGGCTCTTTCTTTTAAACCATTCCATAGCGATTCTAGCTTCTCGCCAATCAGACGAGTAGAGAGCATCGTGTGCTGCTTTTGTTAAAACACTAACCCAAAGATGATGTTCCGGTGTATCCGGTTCTACCGCTTCAGTTTGTGCTTTCTGATCGAATATCGTCATATGCTTTCGTGCCCCAATTAATTATTCTTTCTGCACCATCTGCTTGAATGTTAATGGCAGCGCCATATTTTCGCCATGATTTAGCCATGATATTTAATTCAAGAATTAATGTAGAATATTGTTTGCTACTTAAGCCTTTCGTTTTTAATGTTATCTTTCTCATTATCTATAATATAAGAAATTATAGGAGCAATGTCAAGACTAGATTAATAAATCTTTTAATTCAAAGGTTAGACCTTCTAATTCTGGGGGTTTACCTTTAGGATAGTCAGGAAAAACCATGAATTTCTCGCCTGTTTCTTCATTAGTACAACCTGCAACTAACCAGTCCCATTTGAAGTTATTGTCTTCTACAAATTCTCTCATGACTTTAAAGGTTTGGTCTGGGTGTTGACTCAATAATTCAGTCTGGCATTCTTCCATAGTCTTATACCAACCCTGCATTTCAAAGTTTTGTTGGCTTATGATTGGATCATGACCAATTAAATAAGCTAGTATTAAGATTTTGTACATTAGAGCACACGTTTTTTACCTTGTCCACGTGATTTTTTACGAGTGGGTATCCGTTTTGAGTAGGATTTAGCGTGTCTTCCTGGCCGCTTTTTTCTAATCTTTTTTCTATAATTAGAAACACCAAAAAGAGGCTTCTTTTTACGAGCCATCTTTCTCTAGCACCAGGTTAGGGGCGGGTCTGGTAGTATTAGAGACAGGAATATATTTAATAACACCATTAACTTTTTGTTCAGTGTCCCCACCACAGGTAATACATCTATAAATATTATGGTAAAGAGAAACAAAGACAGTTCTCTCATAACACAGAGGACAATCTCCGTTAGTTACTTCAGCTTTTAAGCTCATCCCTTTTCCAAACATATCGCTTCCTCTCATACTTCTTTTTATCTTTAAATCTTTTTGGAGTAAAGTGTTTTAAAAGTCTGGCGAAGGGGTTTCTACTTGAGTATGATTTTCTTGATCGAGATTGAGCCATCGATATTAGTCTCTAATTCAGCTTGAGTCTTGATACATTTATAACTTACAGTATCTGAGTACGTTCTCTCCGCCTCGCGTTTTCCGCGGAGGCAAATTGCCATTGAGTCCTGGATACGATGTTCCTTAATCTCAAAATTTATAAACATTAATAATGCTACTACTGTTTCCATATTTATTCTCCTTCAGGTGGCTGTCCGCATTCACACACTGGACAATCACATTCTCCACTGTACTGACTTGGTGGTCCTCCCCATGTTGAATGCTTATCAAAATTACAATGACATGGGCAACCACAATTATCACAAGTAATTTCAGGATTCATTAGTGTATGGATCCGTTTCCATTTCTATAGTGAATCTCTCTATTAGCATCTTTTAGTTTTTCAACATCTTGTAATAGTTTTTCCACTTGTTTCTGTAAAAATTCTATGTTTACTTTGTTGTGCATTCCATCTTCAATAGCTTTGTTCAAACGATCCACGGACTTGTAAAGATCCTCGATCATCATAAATTGCTCCTGGTCTGCTGGCAAACTGCCCATCTGGCCCCGAGGCCACTTGATCCGGAATTCTGTGTTCATTTCCAAATCTTTAGACATAATTTCTAATTGTGTTGTGACACGATTTTGAGTCTCAATGAGACCGAAGTAGGCCCAGGTTCCGATCGCCACGAGGGCAATCAAAGAGGCCACGGTTTTCATCGGCATCTGAACTGCGGCTTCTTCAGAAATTTTTAAAGGTTTACCCATTAGTTATAATTATAACTCCCCGATGAAGTATTTCCTTGTTCTAAAACTTGAAATAATTTTTTATGTTGGTCCATGATCTCTTCATCAGAGTCCATCATCTTTTCAATTTGGTTTTGTAGCTTACCCACATGTCTCTCTAATTTATCCACTTTATCTTCATGTACTGCTTGAATCGTAGAGAGCTCAAAGGTACGCGAAAGACTCCAGCCTCCTAGGGCTAAGAGCAATCCTACTAATAATGTCATTAATTTGTCAGCCATTAAAATATAATCTCCATAACTAAATATAACGTAATAAAGATGAACATACCAGCCATATGTATATCATATGGGTGATTATGCATTAATCCCCCAATACTTCTCTCTGTAAATCCTTGATATTCCATTCTTGATCTCTGACTGCATCTGTTGTTTTTCTTAATATTTCCTCCAAAGCTCTGAAGTAAGCATTTACTTCAGTAACCCTTGCATTAACATTAAACATCTCTCTTGTAAACTCTTCTTTATCTTGGGCGTACTTATCGAAGATGATTTGAATGTCTTTGTTTAACATGACTACTTGCTGCTTATTTTCTTCAATGGTTTCAGTTAAATTAATAATATATTTAACCGATCCAAAGGTAGCAGCCAGGATAGATACCACGATGGGTACGATAACGACCAGTTTACTCTTACTCAGATCCATTTTGCTTTAGCTCCATTTGTTTTTTGTGTTCTTGTTCCATAATCGCATCAAAGAGATTATCATTAGTTCGTTGTCTTTTTTCTTCTTTTTTAAGGAATTTCATATCTCTACATTTTTTAGCTACGAGTTCTAGTTCAGGTCCCATCTCTACATTTCTATATTTTCTACAGATTTTAAGAAGTTCTATTTGATGTCTAAGTTCGTACCTGTCTTCTTGTGCTTTTCTGAATTTTTTATCGCAGGTATTTCCAAATTTAAAACGAAAGTTTACTCCTACTCGATACTCATGATCTTCGTGAGAGCTTGAACCTCTGTCGATGTAGTCCATTCCGCCTTGTCTATATTCAACCCAAGGAGTTATCTCACCAGCATGACAGTCACGCCAGTTTTGGCCCAGGTATTCGTTTTTTGCTTGGGCTGATGCGCACGCAACTAGAAAGATTACGCCAATAATTAGAGAGGATATGAAATATTTCATCCATCTAGTCGCCTGATTTCTTTTTTTTCTTGCGATGCTTCTTGCCCTTAAGAGCTTTAAAGTTTTGTATCTCATTTTCTATTACCTCGACTTTGGTTTTAATTAGAACCATATCTTGTGAAAGAGAAAATGTACGTTGAAGCGTCCATCCTCCCAGCGCTAATAAAATAGCGAGAAGTGCTGTGATTAGTTTTTCATTCATTACTGACACCATTCACAGTCGTTGGTATCATCAATAATAACTTCGCCGGTTTTAAAGTTATTAGTTTTAGGTTGATACTCATACGTTTGTTGTTCGGCTTTTTCTTGGTCTACGTTTTCTTGACAACATGTACCTGATTTTTCTTTTTCTTTGGTATGCGTACTGCAAGTTTCTTTTTCTTCTGTTGGTATACATTTATTTTTCATTTTTAGTTTCCTCTATATCATAAAAAAATTTATCTGAATCTTCCGTTCTCCATTTTTGTGTGTTCTCTACGTTCCATTCTCTGGTTTGAACTTTCCAATCAAAAGGAACTTCATCCTTAACCGTAAAAGATGGAATACTCCATATTAATCTATTGTTAGGTTGAGCTGCATAGTTGCCATCCTCTAAGGCGAGAATGTGTGCGCACTTATGTTCGTGCGGAATTTCGGAATGATCCGTATCTACTATATTACCCTCTGGGTGAGCCCAGTCAACTGTAAAAAGATACTGGCCATGATGCCATTTCTTGTCTTTACCGTAATATTTTCCGGCTTGGCTGGCTAGAAGATCGTAAGTAGTGATAGCAGGATAATAACTAAAACAATTCCAAAGCTCCAACTCGTCAAGTGGAGTCCGAGGAACTTTTTTGACATCAAATCCTCGCTGTATGAAGGCAGAAATCGGAAGACGATAGAAGATAGCACCATTTTCCATAATTGCATGAAAGAGTAAAGCATGCCCTGTAAGCGATGCCATGCCAAAGATAATACAGTCTTCAGCTTCTCCCACATGTCCGGAAAAGTCATATAGATACTCTCGTCTGACCTGAGCATACGTCGCAGGAGTGTTGATGTTTAAATAAGCCATTTACCATAAATTCCTTTTTCTATCCATATATATTATATTTTTAAAATTGAAACATTTTTTTCTGTTCCAATTTGTCCTTTGACAAAAAAATTTGCTCCTATCAAAATCCGAGGAGTCGAAGACAAGTGAGGCCTGGATGTATGCGACACGTGTCCTGGAAATAATACCACACTTCCGGATTTTACAGGGAGATCCCAGCTTTGACTATTGTAAATATTATATTTACTAATTGTATAGTCAAAGTTAAAACCTTCCTGTATAGATGATGTTCTCACCTCAAATACTAAAAATCCTTTTTCACATTGAACATAATACACCACACTTATAAAAGTGTTGGGATGATTATGGGCCGGATGAAAAGCATTCTTCTTGTTAAATGTGGACCAACTTTGTGTTAGATAAATTTTATCTTTAACTTCTAAAATGTTTTTGGCGTAGTCTTCAGCTTTTTGAACAAAAAAATTTTTAAGATTAATTAACCCTTTATCTTGTAACACCGTACAACTTTCTGAGAGAAAAAATCCTTTTTCAGATTCTCGGTATTTAATATTTAATATAATATTAAATTCTTTTTCAGTTAAGTGATACGAATTGTTCTCGTAACAAATAGGAATGGCTTTTAGATTTAAAGTTTCCATCACCCCAAATTTTATAGTGCTGCGATTATTAAAACCACAAGTACAACTCCAGCACCGATACACACTTTTCTGTGATCTTTCCAGATTTGTTTAATTGTTTCCATGTTTCCTCCTATTTATCATAGATATCTCCCCAATTTTTACCATGTTCATAATCAACTTTATTGGGAACTTCAAGTGTAACAGCATTCTCCATAATCTCAACGATTTTTTTGGCTTCATTATCGTCTTTAATGGAGACACATAATTCATCATGAATTTGAATATGTGCAACTACACCTTGCTTATAAAGTTCTAACATAGATTTTTTTGTCATATCTGCTGCTGAACCCTGTATAAGTTTGTTTAAAGATTTATAAGTATAAGCTCTCCTGATCCCTGGTCCGTGTTCCTTGAGTGCTTCTTCATGAGACAATGCTTTATGCATACCAAAACTATTAGGTTCCCATAAATGAAACCTGCATAGTCTTCCCAGTAATGTTCTAATTTGACCCCGATCCTGAGCTCTATTCGATGCTTTCTCCATCAGTTGTTTAACGAATGGAACTTTAGCATGATACTGATTAAATAATTCTGCAGCTTTATCTTTTGTTACTCCAAGTTCTGCCTGAAGTTTAGCTTTACCCATTCCATAAAATAATCCTAAGTTAATAGTTTTGGCTTGGGATCTGGGAATCTGTGCCATGTCTGCTACAGTCTGGTGAAAATCTGAATTTGAATCTGCTTGGTAAGCATCCACCACATCATACACGGATGGTAATTTATATAGTGCTGCGTAATGCACAACGAGTCTTGGCTCTTGCTGTGAGTAATCAAAGCAGCCCCACTTACATCCTTCTTCAGGAATAAATAATGATCTTATCTTTGGTCCTAAATCTTTATTACGTGCTGGAATCTGCTGTAGGTTTGGATTCTGATAACTAAATCGACCAGTCACTGTACCTCCTCCTGCGTTTCTTAATTGATTAATTTCTGCATGGATTCTACCTTTATGTTCATATCTTAAAATGGAATCAATAAAAGTTGTATGAGCTTTATTAATTTCTCTAGCTTTAGCAATCATTCTAACAACTGGATGTGAATGTTCTTGTAAAAAATTTTTAGTAAAAGAAGGAGCAGCGGTTTTTTCTGTACGAGGGTATTCTATTTTTAACATATCAAATACATTAGCGACAGATCGTGCAGCCCATATTTGTGTGTCAATATTAGTTTCGCCTTTAATTTTTCTTAAAAGTTCTTGTTCGTCAGCGATGAGTTGTTTTTTCATCGCATGAGCTCTTTCTACATCTACTCTTACTCCTTTGAATCTCATATCAACCAGACATGGAAATAGATCTGTTTCTAAATCAAATATATCTTCTAAGTCTTGATGAAGTATTTCTTTTTTTAGCTCTTGCCATAAGCCTAGAGTAATCTCAGCATCTCGTTCAGCATAAGACCCTGCGTGCATAGCCGGTAACTTATACATCTCTGCTTTAGGATCGATGCCCCATTCTTCTGCAGCTTCGGCTAAAGCTCTTTCATTCTTTCCATAACCTAAGTAATGCCAGGATAAACTATTGAGGTCATATCTAAATCTATTTTCATCAGTAATGGCTGATGCAATCATAGTACACACAATGTCACCGTTAATTTTAAAACCTGATGCCTTTAACCAACATACGTCGTAAATTGCATTGTGAAAAATTTTTGTGGAAGGAGCTTCTAAAATATCTTTAAGCCAAGAGAAAACTTGTTTCTTATCCATGTTTCCTCCGCCTTCATGGGCAATTGGAAAATATCCTTTATAGAATGAAGTTGCTACGGCAACTCCAATTATTTCTCCATTACCAATTACTGAACCAGACCCTTTCTTAAGAAGATCAGGATCTTTTGTTTCTAAATCTATTGCTATTTCGTCTACTTGTCTTAAGTCTGGAAACTCTGTTGGTTTAACCCATTCAGTTTGTGCTTCAAATTTTGGGATTCTCATTTTTTTAAAATCCCCCAAAAATTCTTTTTGTCCAAAGGATTTGGATCTTTATAATCTCGTTCAATAATCATTTCACAATAATGTATTGCCTTCAATATGTCCTGCTTTCCATCTTTATATGGGTGTCTACATATATACTTTATTATGTTGCCTTCTGCAAATAACATTCTATTTTCATGCACAAATTCACTAGGCTGAATTTTCATTTTTTTATAGTGGGCTCCTCCAATTTGCTTAGTGTACACTTTCGATGTCATATCCATTACTCTCCTTTCGGGCTGCTAATATATAAAGGTTTTGCTTTGTTCTTGTTACTCCTACATACCATATTCTATTTTCTTCATCCGCTTTATCCTCGGAACGTTCTGTCGCTTCTCTAATGTTTTTAGTATTATCCAATATGAGTAAGACATTGTCAGCCTCTCCACCTTTAGCGGAATGAATTGTGGATAAGGTAACACGAGCAGGAAGATGAAGGTTTTCATTCTGGGACAACATATTTCTAATATATAAACTGTCTTCAGGTTCCGTTTCGAAAACATCAAACCATCTTTGAGTGTGACTATACCCAAATTCTCTCAAGTCATACATACGTTCCTCTGTTTGGGTAAAATCTTTACCCAGATATTCAAATAGATCTTTACATTCTGTGATTGATAGTTTTTCTCCTTTAGTCCATCGTGTATAGTTTTGGATGGCTGCATAAAGTCTAGCTTTATAACTCTTGCGTCCTTTGTATTCAAAATAAATTCCCATTTCTTTTAGAGTAGGTTTAAGTTTTATTAATCTGTCATTGTAGCGCGCTAACACTAACCATTTTCCTTCATGTAAAGGAACATCTTCAATGGATGTACCAAAATATACTGAGCCTTCTTCATCCCTCGCTTTCCATTCTTTTTTTAATCTTCTATCATCAGGTATTCTATCTAAAATCTTGTCAGCAATATGTTGAACAGTATGGGGGACTCGGTAAGATTGTGGTAAAACAATTTGTTTACCTGGCTCATCTTGAAATCGTTTTACATCTGCTCCAGCCCAAGCATAAATGGCTTGATCGTCATCGCCAGCTAAGATAACATGTTTAGAATTTTTCTTTAAAATATCAAACATTTTCCATTGAATCGGTGATAAGTCTTGTGCTTCATCAATAAATACTACGTCAAATTTTGGACACAATTCGGCCACAATAAATTTACCAATCATGTCTGTAAAATCCTTGAGTTGAAATGAGTCTTTGTAGTTATTAATCTCGTCTTCTAAAATTGGAATTAAATTTTTATCTAGATCGGCCGAATACATATCTGAATTATATTCTTCTTCACTGGTAATACCTTTTATTCTCGCTGCGTTAATTAAGTTAAAATATTCACTATCTGAATCTACAAAGCCAGTTCGTTCTTGACCATCGCTGTATACTGTAACTTCGATTCCTAATTTTTTTCCTATATCTTCATAGTGTTCATCTTGCATGACTTCACTTTTTTTCATCCCTAATCTTTCAAAAGCTAGAGAATGCAAAGTTTGAAAACGTTTTAAATGCTTGTAAGATAGGTCAGGATAGCTGTCCAACATTCTATTTTTTGCTTCATTTGCTGCCTTTTTTGTGAAGGCAAAATAGCCTATTTTCTCTAGAGGAGTTCCTAGTTTTAAAAATGTTTTTACATATTTTAATAATTTAGTTGTTTTCCCTGTTCCCGGAGGCCCGAGTATTTTTCTCATCATATGATATCCTTTTGGTGCTTGAGTCGAGTATGATAGATCGGAACATTCTCAAAATCTTTAATAGAAATTTTAACTATGTTTTTGGTAGGGGTATTATATTTACCTTTCGTGTTACTAGGAAATCTTTTTTGTTCCATAAATTCTATGTCACAACCTTCATATGTCTTCATCATCATGTTTCCTGTTTTATCTTCAGTATACTTCCAATTTTTAGATTTTAATTTGTCATAAAATTTATCGAATTTAAAATAAGCAAAACCTTCTTCAATAAGAACTGTGCCTGATTTAAAGCTTGCATCATTCGTAGCCTTAGCTCCATTTATTTTAGCATGAAGAACGTCGTGTAATTTTTCTTTAGGAGTGGTACCGATAGGAGGGGAGACTATCTTTTGTGTCTTCCACAAAGCATCGAGAACCGTTTGATCTTCATCTCCTTTAATAATAGGAGGAGCAAATCCTGCTGCTTTAGAAATTGCATTTCTTCTTTTACGTTGGTCATTCACATGTTCTACACTTCTACAATGAACGGTAGCTGTGCTGATACCATCTGATTTAATTACATCAAATTCAAATTCTGGTTCCGGCTCTAAATCTATCTTCTTTAAATTAGTTAATTCAGGATACGTTCCTTTTGATCCTGCTAGTACTCCAAATCTTTTTTTAACACAGATTCCTTTTTTACAATGATCACTAATCGGACTCTGCGTACATGTATATCCCTTTAAGGATCTTGCCCATGATCTTACTTTCGCATTTAATAATTTATCATCCCACGCATTGGCATGTTGTTCTGCAAAATATTTCACAGGTGCGTTCTTAACTTTTTGTTTCCAGGTATCTTCATATTTCATTTTGACAAAGACATGATAGTTATACATGAATCTATCTTTACCATCAAAAGTTGGGTCTTTCATAACGGTAGAAAGTTTAGCTAAGCAAGGAGGACCATCTTTAAAATCATCGTCTGCTCCTTCATATATCTGTCTATCAATAGCTTCCGTAATATTATCTAAACTATCTTTTCCAACTAAATTAGCTTCTGCTACTTCTATAAATTGTTCAAAAGTAAAAGGGGTTCCATCTACATTTAATGCTCTACGTTCTGTTTTTTTATAATAAGGTAAATTAATAAATTGTCCTGGTCTTAATTCCCCAGTTTCTGTATCTTTAGTTAATTGTGTTTGCTTGGGAAAAATTTCGTTGTCGGGTTTTAATTTAAAAAGAGGAAGAAGATTACTTAAAAAAGATACTAAAAGAGTCGCGGATATAAAATCCTTCATAAAAATAAAGAGATGAAGTCCTCCACTTTTAGATTCAATAGGGATTAAAGGTAGTTTAAATTCTTGAATTTTGTCTATAAAAAATTTTTTATCGTAATTAACGTAGTTCATTGGATCTACATCAATAAGTCCAAATTTGACTTCTGAATTCTCATTAGTTGGTTGAATACCCACAGATTTAGACCCATTTAAGTGATCCATAAATATTTGATCTGTGAATTCTTCAAAAGACCACCGATATTCGGGTTTCTTTTTCCCACTAACCGGATCAATTTTGACACGGGTCCAATCGGCTACACCATAGGCGCGCCTATAACCGTTGAATAAGTTTATATATTTCTTTTCCATAATTATCTTTCGAAAGGGCGAGTTAAGTCTCCCGCTCTCGCCCTTTTTTTAACCGATCTCTCGATTAAAACTTAAAAGTGCGAATCAGACCCTTTTGGCTTATCAGAGCCGTGCTTCGCTTTAACACTTCCTTTAGAAATGTTTTCAGAAAAAGTCTTAGCTTGCTGATACATTTGAGTATCTGTTACAGGACCAAGTTTACTTACTTCCCAACCAAACCAAGTGCCTTTGTCGTTAGACATTTGGGTAGTTTTTAGTTTGTAAATGTGGCTGAAAGATGCCGGAGTAAATAATCCAGTCTTACCTTTCATTTTAATCCCACTCATCATTGAGTTCCACTTTCTACTAATTTTTAATTGAGTAGATTTCATAGAAATCAACGCTGTTGAAGGACTATCTCCTAAGATAATTACAAAATGAGATGCTGTCTTCTCAATATAGTTACCATTCGGTAATCTATCTTTGTAGTTTGCATCTGGTTTTGTTTTAGACATAATGTCAGATGAGGAATCATAGATAGCAATTGGTGCTCCTAATCCTTCTCCTCTATCTTTCCATTCTATGTACTCGAGTTTATAAAAGCATGGAATGACATCAATGCCCTTCACGCCATCATATAACTCACCAGTGACAGAATTGAAAATCATTCCTGCCTTGGCACCTTTGACATATTTACCATCCCTCTCGTTTACTTCAGGTGATAACTGTCCAAGGATTTTTAGAAACGGCAACGCCAAGTCTTGCTGACTGATATTGCCTAAACCCTTACTTGCATCCTGCTCAAATACATTGGCAGGAAGAGAAGCGTTTGTTTTTTGTTGTACCTCGTTCATGTTTATTGTTTCCTTGTTATTTTTGTTCGGTTGCCTGCGAACAGGTTAAATAAATCAGAGGGCATATCCTGTCCAGATTCGACACGCTCTCTGACTAATGCTTTAAGTGTCATTGGTTCAACCTTGAATTTCTGGACCGGTTGATACCCTTGACCTTGCGCAAGGCTAGCATATTGCGTAGCCTTATCGTCTTCGTTACGACCAAAAGCAACAGTGACTTCATTTTTAATCAAATCACCTAGGCCGTTTTCTCGAAGCCATTTAAATGCTTCTTCCTGTCTTGCTTTAGGAATGGAAGCACCATATACGGGTTTCACTTCTACTGAAGATCCATCCGCTAATTTTAATGTGGAGATATTCATTTCCTGCATCATTGTAGGAATGACTTCTCCTGAAACTAAATCTCTTTTTCTTTTTAGTTCCTTCAGCTCTTCCTCTTTACTCACTACTTCGTCTTCTAACTTTTGTAGTTTTACTACTTGATCAGATAAATTTTTAGCTTCATTTACTGCACCTAAATCTTCTCTCTGATCTTTTTCAAAATCAATACTACTCATCTATTTCTCCTTTCTCGTGTAAGTTTATTGTAATGGGATAATATTGTCTTTCTTGTTTGTCCCATTTTAATAAGTTGTATTTTCCGTTTGTAAGTTCAGACACAATAGAACATGCTACACCAATAATCGCTGGATCTCCAGTTAATAATAAATAATCTTCTTGTTTATAATTTTTTAGAAGATTTCTTAATTTAAAAATTAAAGGCCCAGGCGAGAATATAATTTGTGAAAATTCGGGAAGAAGAAATTTAAAGCTTCCATATTTTGAAGCGCTCATTATATTTATTTTAGGAGTACCCGCTTTTGTTCCCGGAATCTCTTGAATAACATAAACAATGGGCTTCTGATCAGCCGAATTCATTACTGTAAACATATTTCTATTCTTTCTGTCATTGACAAAGTATATAAGATATTCTATATATGAAGTCAAGAAAGAATATGAAATATAAATTTAAGACGCCGCCTTATAAGCATCAGCTTACGGCTTTAGAAATGTCCTGGGCAAAACCCTATTTTGCTTTGTTTATGGAAATGGGAACTGGTAAATCAAAAGTTTTATTAGACAATATTGCTATGCTTTATGATGCAGGTAAAATTAATGGTGCTTTAATTGTAGCACCTAAAGGGGTAGTGGGAACTTGGTATAAACAAGAGATTCCTACTCATTTACCAGATCATATAGAAAATATGACCGTTCTGTGGCAAGCCAATATCACAAAAGGACAATCCAAAAAATTAGGTACTTTATTTAAGACGGGGGAAGAACTTCATATTTTAATTATGAATGTGGAAGCTTTTTCTACCCAGAAGGGAGTTGATTTTGCCAGAAAATTTTTAGCTTGCCATAATACGTTAATGGCTATTGACGAAAGTACTACGATTAAAAATCCCGATGCTAAAAGAACCAAGAACATATGTAAATTGTCTGAAAGAGTTAAATATAAACGTATATTAACAGGGTCCCCGATTACTAAATCTCCTTTGGATTTATATAAACAATGTGAATTTTTATATCCTGAACTATTGGGTCACTCTTCTTATTATACTTTTAGAACAAGATATGCGGTTATGAAGACTGCTAATTTTGGGGGAAGATCTGTTCAGATTGTGGTGGGTTATAGAAATTTAGAAGAATTGTCAGAAAAATTAAAACCCTTTTCTTACAGAGTTTTGAAAGATGATTGTTTAGATCTACCGCCTAAAACTTATATGAAGAGAATTATTAAATTAACTCCTGAACAAGAAAAAATTTATGGTCAAATGAAACGATTAGCTCTTGCTGAGATGGAAGGAAAAACAATGAGCACAGCGACAGTTTTAACTCAGCTGATGAGACTTCAACAAATTAATTGTGGCCATTTCACAGCTGATGATGGAACTATTAAACCAATAAAAAATAATAGAATTAATGAACTACTTGACACGTTGGAAGAGATACACGGAAAAGTTGTTATTTGGGGACATTATCAGTACGATGTAGAAACAATCGTAGAACATCTTAAAAAAGAGTATGGGGATAACTCTGTAGTAACTTATTATGGATTAACTCCTATGTCTGAACGTCAAGGTAATATTCAAAAATTTCAAGATAAAGAAAGTCCTGTTAAATTTTTAGTGGGAACTACTCAGACCGGGGGTTATGGTATAACTTTAACCGCTGCTTCAACCATGATATATTACTCAAATGGTTATGATTTGGAAAAACGCCAACAATCAGAGGCAAGGATTGATCGAATCGGTCAACATTTCCCAATGACTTATATTGATTTAATGGTTGAAAATACTATTGATGAAAGAATTGTTAAAGCTTTAAGAAAAAAAGTAAATATTGCTACTAAAATAATGGGGGAGGAATTAAAAGCATGGATTTAAAAGAATATAGTTTACCTTT